>JAESFO010000255.1_pt1 | contig 96671 bp, 98 predicted proteins | sample 9269421 | NCBI WGS metagenome assembly JAESFO01 (sample SAMN14502839, study PRJNA617101) | algae metagenome | isolation source: Nostoc desertorum CM1-VF14 and co-occurring heterotrophs from rocky... | place: USA: Clark Mountains, San Bernardino, California | collected 2000-06-05 | reverse complement strand
CCCTTTTTCGAGGCGCGAATCCCCGAAATGGCCCAGTCCCAACTCCATCCCGCCCTCCTATGCAAAGGCCAGGGAATCAGACCGAAACCCTCTCTTCAACAACGATGTGTGCATGTCGTAGCCCTTGGGGGAGAGGGTTGGGGTGAGGGGGCCTTGCCGCAAACACCGAGCGTGGGAAAGGCCCCCTCACCCGACGCTTCGCGTCGACCTCTCCCCCAAGGGAGAGGTGATCCGGTGCTCGACCTCAACAGGAGGCGAATGCCGCCAGTGCCGCGCCGATCAAACACGCCGTCGGCCCGAACTTCGCCGGCACGATCTCGACCGCCTTCGACAGCCCCAATGCCTCGCGCCGCGCCGCAACTCGGGCGGGCGCAAGCAGCCGGTCGCCCAGCGCCAGCACGCCGCCGGCCACCACGATGATCTCGGCATCGACCACATTGTTGGCGCTGCCGAGCACCGCGCCGAGTGCCTCGGCTGCTTCGGCAATCACCGACTGCGCCTCGGCATCGTCCGCCTCGGCCAGGGCCGCGATCTCGCGCAGGATCCGCTGCTGCCCGGTACGCCGCGCGTACTCGATCTCCATCGCCGTACCGCTGGCATAGGCCTCGAGATGGTCGGTGCCGCCGCAGGGGCATGGTCGGCCCTGCCGCAATGGCGACAGGTGATGGCCGACACTGCCGGCAATACCATAGGCGCCACGCTCAACCTGGCCGTTCCGCACCAGCGAACCGCCGACCCCGGTGCCGAGCGCCACGATCAGCGCCGAGCGCTTGCCGCGGGCGGCGCCGAGCACGCCCTCGCAGAGCCCCGATGCTTGCACGTCGTTGAGCACCGTCACCGGCATGCCCAGTTCTTCGCTGAGCCGCTGCTGCAACTGCGTTCCCGCCCAGCCGCTGAGATGATCGGTGGCCGAGGTGATTTCGCCCTGCTCGCCGACGACACCGGCGGTGCCGACGCCGCAGCGGCTGACTGACGACGGTGCGTCCGCCAGGACTTCCTTCGCCAATGTGGCGACAGCAGCGATGATCGCTTCTGCCCCCTGGCGCGCCGGGGTCGAAACCTGCCGGCTCGTAACGATGGTGCCTTGGGCATCGACCAGCCCGACAAGGATCTTGGTGCCGCCGATATCGACGGCGAGGACCACCTCGCTCACTTCAGCGCACCGGTGGCGATGCCGCCGATGAAGTAGCGCTGGAACACCAGGAAGATCAGGAAGGCCGGCAGCGTGAACAGCACGCATGACGCCATCAGCGGTCCCCATTGCACGCCATGCTGGCCAAGGAATGAGTAGAGCCCGATCGACAGCGTGTAGCTCTCCTCCTCGTTGAGATAGATCAGCGGATAGAGGAAATCCGTCCAGGCCCAGACGAACTGGAACACCGCCGAGGTGATCAGCGCCGGCCGCGCGATGGGCAGCACGATCGACCAGTAGATGCGGAACTCCGACGCGCCATCGACCTTGGCCGCCTCGATCAGCTCGTCCGGCACGCTCAAGAGGAACTGCCGGATCAGGAAGATGAAGAACGGCGTTCCGAGAAAGGCCGGGATCACCAGCGGCAGGATGGTCCCGGTAAGGCCGACCTTGTTCCACATCATGTAGATCGGAATGAGCGTCACCTGCGGCGGCAACATCATGGTGGCGAGCACCATGATGAAGAGCAGGTTCCGCCCCTTCCAGCGCAGCTTCGACAACGAGTAGGCGACGAGCGGCGATACCAGCACCGTGCCGAGCACGCTGAGGCCGGCGATCACCACGGTATTGAGGAGGAACCGGAAGAACGGGATCTGCGTCAGCGCCCCGACGAAATGCTCGAGCGTCCAGCTGCGCGGCAACAGCTCCGGCGGCGCCATGAAGATTTCGTCCGAGACCTTGAACGCCGTGGTCAGCATGACGACGAACGGAAAGACGAACACCCCGGCGAGGAGCAGCACCAGCGCATAGCGGTAGATGGTCATCAGCCAGCCGAAGCGGCCGCCGACCGGCACGCGCTCGCCCAGCGCGGCGCCCTGATACTCAGCGGTTGTCATAGAACACCCACTTCTTGGCCGACCACAGGATCAGCAGGGTAATGCCCAGCGTCACGAACAGCAGCACCCAGGCCATCGCCGAGGCGTAGCCCATCTTCAAAAAGGTGAAGCCGTTCTGGAACAGGTAGATCGAGTAGCTCAGCATCGAGTCGCCCGGCCCGGTCGCGGTCTGCGTGCCGAGCCCCGGATCCTTCGACAGGACGAACGGCTGGGTGAACACCTGCAGGAAGGCGATGATCAGGACGATCACCTGGAACAGCGTCACCGGCGAGATCATCGGCCAGGTGATGTGCCAGAACCGGCGCAGCGGCCCTGCCCCATCCAGTTCGGCGGCCTCGTAGAGCTCCTGCGGCACATTCTTCAATGCCGCGAGGTAGATCAGCATGGTGCCGCCCACCGTCCACAGCATCAGGACGATCACCGAGATGCCGCCCCAGCTGGCATCGAGCAGCCAGTTGGGCTGCGGGATACGGAACCAGCGCAGGATCTCGTTGACGAAACCATACTGCGCGTTGAGCAGCCAGCGCCAGAGAAAGCCTGCGGCCACGGCCGGGACGATCGACGGCAGGTAAACCAGCGCCCGCCACAGCGGCTGGCCCTTGAGCTTCTGGTTGAGGATGTGGGCTCCGGCGATCGAGATGGCGATATCCACCGGCACGCCGACAAAGGTGAAGAACAGCGTGTTGTAGAGGCTCTTCCAGAACTTGGCGTCCGAGATCATCCGCTCGTAATTGGCGAGCCCCACCCATTTGGGCGCCTTGAACAGGCTGAAATCGGTGAGGCTGTAATAGCCCGAGGCAAGGATCGGCCACAGGTAGAGCACCAGGAAGCCGATGATGAATGGCGAGGCGAAGGCCAGGCCCTTGAGAAGGGCCCGGCCGGTCGGTTCGCTCTGTCTCGAACGCGCTACTGACAACGGTCTTACTGCGAGTAGGAGCCGGTACGGTCGGCAACGGCCTGGAGCGCCGCTTCCGGAGTCTGTGCGCCCTGCAGCACCGAGTCGAATGCGGACGCGAGGTCGGCATTGTATTCGGCCATGTAGAGCGCCGGCGGCAGGCCATGCGTATTGGGGTTCTTCAGCGCGTCGAGCCACACCTTGAAGTTCGGCAGGTCGTCATAGGTGGCGCTGTCGACCAGCGACAGGCGGCCCGGCAGGTTCGCCAGCACGTGGCTGAACTTTTCCATCGCCGGCGGGCTGATCAGGTACTTGAGGAACTCGCCCGCCGCTTCCTTGTTCGGCGTATTGGTCGGAATGAACAGCGTCGAGACGTCCGCCCAGGTCGAGCCGTTGAGCTCCGGCGTCTTGCCCGGCACCGGCACCACGCCCCAGTCCATCCCGGCTTCGGTATTGAACTTCGACCGCCACTCGCCTTCGAACACCATGGCAATCTTGCCCTGCTTGAACGAGTCCTGGTCCGACATGTAGGGGCCGAAGCCAGCGACGAACTTGTTGTAGGCCGCGGGGGTCACCGGCGCCACCACGTTGTCGAAGTAGAACTTCACGCCTTCGACGAACCCCGGATCGGTCGGCGTCGGCTTGCCGTCGCGGTTCCAGTCGCCGCCATGTGCATAGCCGAGCGTCTTCAGGCCGGCCGAAATGTCGGTGAGCCCGAGGCCGAGCTGGGTGACATTGCCCTCGGCATCCACCTTGGTCAGCTTCTTGATGGCGTCGGCGAGCTCGGCCATCGAAGTCGGCGGGGTGACGCCGGCTTCATCGAGCAGCTTCTTGTTGTAGACCAGCTGGAAATTGTGCGTGGCGATCGGCACCGAGTAGAGCGTCCCGTCGACCACCAGCTGCTTCATGATGCTCTCGGGGAAATCCGAGGTATCGAGGCCGAATTCGTCCAGCGGCAACAGGATGCCCTGGTTCGACCACGAGGCGATGTTCGAGGCGAAATTGTCGGAGATGTCGAAGGCGCCCTTGGCGCTCGACATCGAGGCCAGCTGCTTGGTCATGTCGGGGCTCGACACGCCCTTGACCACGATCTTGTCCTGGCTGGCGTTGAAATCGGTGATGATCTGTTCGAGCGCCGCGCCCTCGGCGCCGCCCCACAGATACGAGAAGGTGATCTCGGTCTTGTCCTGCGCATAGGCGCCGGCGACCGCGCCGAACATCATGACCGCGCCGAGCGCCGTCGACATCGCGGCATGCGCCGCACGAGCTTGAGCTTTCCGCTCCATCCTGAATTCTCCCTTGGCTACATGCCGTCAAATGGTGTAGCCCAATTTTTGAAAGCTCGTCAACACGGCGTCACATTCGAGTTGAAATGCACGCATTCAGGCACAATTGGAGTATACCACTCACTTGCCGACCGATTGGAAGCTGTGCTTTGATGCGCGCTAGAGCGAGATCAGGAAAGGTTGCGGACCTTTCCGGTTCGATCTCGTGACGACAAACAAGGACTTGGAGTGCGATTCAACGAAACGCACTCCTGCTCCAAGTGGGAGGAAATCCGATTCATGGCTGAGACCACCGGAAACGGTCGCGTGGGCACCAAGGGCGCCCAGTTGCGGAGCTATCTGCTCGGCCTGATCGAGGGCGAGCTGCAGCCGCACGAAAAGCTGCCCACCGAGCGCGACCTGGCCGAGACCTTCGGCGTCACCCGCCTGACGGTGCGGCGCGCCCTCGACCAGCTCGGTTACGAAGGCCGGGTCTACCGCACCCAGGGCGCTGGCACCTTCGTCTCCGAGCCGCGCATCGCCAAGTCGGTGGAGCTGACCTCGTTCACCCAGGACATGCGGGCGCGCGGCCTCGTTCCCGGTTCGCTCGATACGGTCGTCGAGGAAATCCCAGCCGGTGCCGAGATCGGGGCGCGGCTGGCGCTGAGCCCGCGCGATCTCGTCGCCCATATCTCGCGCGTCCGCACCGCCGACGGCGAGCCGATGTGTATCGAGAACACCTATGTGCCGGCCAAGCTCGCGCCCGGCCTCGCAGCGCGCGGCATCACCGGTTCGCTCTACCAGATGCTGACCGAGACCTATCACCTGAAGATCGAAAAGGCCGAGCAGTCGATCCACGCCACCGTGCTCGATCCGCCGCTCGCCAAGCTCCTCGGTGTTCCCGAGTTCTCGCCCGCCTTCAAGGTGCTGCGCGTCGCCTATGATATCAAGAACCAGCGCATCGAGTATGCCGAAAGCGTCTATCGCGCCGACCGCTACTCCTACGATTTCGTCATCTTCCGCAGTACCAGAGACACCAATTGACGACCGACCAGCGCGCCCTCTCCCTCGCGTTCCTTCCCCTCGACGAGCGTCCGGTCAATATCGGCCTCGTCGCCGGGATCGCCGCCATTGCCGGCGCCACCCTGGTGCTGCCGCCCGCCGAACTGCTGCCCCAGCTGCGCCAGCCCGGCAATGCCGAGCGCCTCGGCCGCTGGCTCGAAAGCACCGCGCCCAGCACCGATGCGGTGATCGCATCGCTCGATATGCTCTGCTATGGCGGCCTGATCGCTGCCCGCACCACTACCGACAGCACACTCGATGCCCTCACCCGGCTCGAGGTGCTGCGCCGCCTCCACGCCAGCCACCCGGACTTGCCGCTCTGCGCCGTGTCGCTGGTGATGCGCGCCTCCAACTCCTACAACCCGCAGGAAGAACCCGATTACTGGGCCCGGCACGGCATGGAGTTGCATAAGCTGGGCGCGCTGCACCACCGCGACCTGCTCGAAACCCTTGGCGCCCGCCATGCCGGAAATGCCGAGGCGCTTGCTGTCCTTCGCGCTGCGCTCCCCGGCGAAATCGTCGCCGATTTCGAACGCCGGCGGCTGAGCAACCATCACGTCAACCTCGAAGCCATCGCACTCGCCTCCGAAGGAGTCATCGACCCGCTGCTGATCACCGCCGACGACACCGCCGAACATTCGGCCGGCTCGGCCGAGCAGGTGTGGCTGAAGCAGTGGTCCAAGGTCCTGCCGATAGCGGGCGAGGTGCTGATGTACCCGGGCGCCGACGAAGTGGCGGCCGTGCTGGTGGCGCGCCAGCTCGGCGCCCGCCTCGGCATCACCCCGCGCTTCACTGTCGAATGCGCCGATCCGCCGGGCATGCAGCGCATCGCCAAATACGAGAACAGCCCGATGCATGAGGCGGTCGATCGCCAGCTCCGCGCCTCGGGCTCGGTGACGGTCACCGACCCCGGGGCCATGGCGCTCGTCGTCCACGCACCCGATCCCAGGCGTCGCGACCATTGCGGCATGGTGGTCGAAAAGTCCGGTAACGGACACGACGGCGCCCAGTCTATCTTCGATGCCGAGGATGCCGCCGAGGCCAGCAAGACCGCCGACCTCATCGCCAACCTGCTGGCCGCCGGCCGCGAGGTAGCGCTTGCAGACCTCCGCTACTCGAACGGCGCCGATCCGCTGCTGATCGAACAACTGCATCGCCGCGGCATCCTGCTCCGGCTCGTCGCCTATGGCGGCTGGAACACCGCCGGCAATGCGCTCGGCTCGGTCGTCGCCGCGGCAGCGGCGATCCAGATCGGCCGCGCCGCCGGTACGCTCGATCCTGCTGCCGCCCGCCGCGTGCTGCTGCACCGGCTGATCGAGGATTTTGCCTATATGACCGATGCTCGCCGGCCGCTGAACGCCGGGGTCTACACCTTCCCGAACCGAACTGAGGAGGCAGCGGCCGAAACCAGCATCGGCGCCGCCCTCGACACCACCCTGAAGCGCCTCACCGGGCGGGACGACCTCGGCATCACCCAGGTCCGCTTCCCCTGGCACCGCAGCTTCGAAGTCGACTTCACCATCGCCGGGGATCTCTCGTGACTAGCCCTACCCTGCTCCAGCGCCTCGAGCGCCGGCTGATCGTTTCCTCGCAGGCGATGAACCCGAAAAGCCCGCTGCGCCGGCGGCCGGATATCCTGGCGCTGCTCGCCGAAACGGCCGAACTCGGCGGCGCCGGCGGCTTCCGCCTCAACGGCGCCGATGTCGTCGGCCTGCTGCGGCCGCGCACCAGCCTGCCGATCATCGGCATCGTCAAGGACACCCGCGAAGGCTTCGACAACTATATCACCACCTCCAGCGCCGACGCCGAGGCGCTGTGTGCAGCGGGCGCCGACATCGTCGCCATCCAGGCCACGTCGGGCACCCGGCCGGGCGAGAGTTTTGCCCAGATCGCCGCCACCGCCCACCGCCTCGGGAAGCTGGTGATGGCCGATATCGCGACCCTCGACGAAGCGCGCCAGGCCGCCGCCGAGGGCGCCGACCTCATCGCCACCACCATGGTCGGCCATACCGCGCTTTCCGAGGGCGTGGCCCGCCCGCCCTTCGATCTGGTGTCCGAGATCGTCGCGGCGCTCGACGTGCCGCTGGTGGTCGAAGGCGGCATCTGGACCCCCGAGCACGTCGCCGCCTCGTTCCAGCGTGGCGCCTTCGCCGTGGTCTGCGGCTCGGCCATCACGGCGCCCGATATCATCACCGAGCGGCTGGTGGCGGCGATCCCGGATCGATAGTTCAGAGTGCTTGGCGCCCCTCGCCCTAACCCTCTCCCCAGAGGGGCGAGGGGACGCACTTTGCACCGGCGGTGCCCCTATCGCCCCCTCGCCCCTCTGGGGAGAGGGCGGGGGGTGAGGGGCGCCAAGCACACCGTTTGGGGACAAGTCGAAACTACACTGCAAACAGCGTTGCCCCGATGAAGCGATCCGTGTCCGCCCCGTAATTGTAATAGTACGCCGTCAGCAGCTTCCCATCGGGACGCACCACGGTGCGCGGGTAGCCGAGATCGGCCACCCCGCCATCGTCGCGCAAGACGATATCGTCACTCCAGGTCTCGCCCTCGTCGCTGCTGACCCTGGCGCGCATGCCATAGGGCGCGTCGCGATAGCCATAGACCAGCACCAGTCGGCCATCGGTCAGGCGATTGATGGTGGGCGGGTTGCTGTTATGGCCGACGCGCGGCACGGGGGTGCCGACATGCCGCCAGCTCTTGCCCGCGTCGCTCGAGCGATAGAGGTCGATCCACGCCCGGCGCTCAGGCCCGCGCGGCGCCGCACAGCGGACGAAAGTGAGGATGTCACCACCGGGCAGCCGCAGCGACGCCGGCATGATGGCAAAGCCCTCCGGCTCGTCGCCGACAAAGCTCTCGAACGCAAAGCTCTTGCCGCCATCGCGGGTGCGCGCCGCAAAGACCTGGCCCTCGTCGCCATTAGCCTTCACCGCCGTGAGCAGGAACAGCGCGTCATGCTGGCCGAGCGGCACGATATCGGTGCGCGCCGACACTCCCGGCAGGCCGAAATCCCCCAGCCGATACGGACCCTGCCAGCTTCTGGCGCGGTCACGGCTGACATAGAACCAGCTGATCGACCCGCGATCGAGCCCGGTGCGGGCGCACATCACGATGGTCTCGGGGTCGGTGAAATCGATCGGCTGGTCGAGCGCCGGAATATCGCGCTCGACCACGATATTGGGTTGGCTCTGCAGCGCCTCGATCACGTGCTCGTCGCCCGACAGCGACGTGCCACCCGGGATCGTGCCGGTGAACGGCTCGTCAACCCAGGTCAGCCCGCCATCGAAGCTGCGCGCCTGCCGGCCGATGAACGGCCGTGTCTTGTCGCGCGCATGGAGGCTCTCCTGTTCCCCTCGAAACCCCTGCGAGAAGACCACCACCACTTCGTCGCCCCAGATCCACATGCCGTAATTGGCCGGCCAGGCGACGAACTCGCCCGCCTTGCGGTAGATTTCGAGGTGCTGGGTCATGGTCAAATCTCCGTCGGGCCCCAAGGGTCATAGTGAGCGAGCCGGCTCGCAAATGGGTGGGGGAAGCGTCAGCCCTTGACGCCGCTGGTGACTGCGCCGTCGATGACGTAGCGCTGCGCGAACAGGAAGACGATGATCACCGGCAGGGTGATGAGCGTCGCCATCGCCATCACCACGTTCCAGCGCGCATCGGGGCCGCTCTGCAACAACTGCAACCCGATCTGCAGTGTCGCCATCTCGCGCTGCGAGGTGAGGATCAGCGGCCAGATGAAGTCGTTCCAGGCGCTCTGAAAGCTCAGCACCCCCAGCACTGCCATGGCCGGCCGCGCCAGCGGCAACAGGATGCGCCAGAAGATGGTGAAGGTCTTGGCGCCATCGAGCCGCGCCGATTCCTCGTACTCGACGGGGATGCGCGAGAAGAACTGCCGCATCATGAAGATGCCGAACGGCGTCGCCGCGGTGGGGAGGATCATCCCCCAATAGGTGTTCAGCAGCCCGGTGCCGCCATTGCCCAGCCAGTCATTGCCGCCGGCAAAGGGGATGCGCTGCACGATCAGGAATACCGGCACGATCTGGCTCTGCGCCGGCACCATCAAGAGGCCGACCACCAGCGCGAAGATCAGGTTCTTGCCCTTGAACTGCATGCGCGCCAGGGCGTAGCCGGCAAGCGCGCAGAACACCATGTTGGAGGCGGTCGAGCCGAGCGCGAACACCAGGCTGTTGATCAGCTGCCGCCCGGTATCCGGCCCGGCAATGGCGTCGATATAGTTCTGCCAGACGAGGCTGTTGGGGATGAAGTTGGGCGGAAACTGGAAGGTCTCGGCATCGGTCTTGAACGAGGTCGACACCATCCACAGGAACGGCGTGATCGTCGCAAGCGCCGCAAAGATCAGGAGGCCATAGCCGATCGCCCGCTCGGCCAGCGGCCACCAGCGTTGCTGGAAGGACATGGCGGGAACGGCCGGTGCCGTGGTCTGCGCGATCTCGCTCATGACTCACCCCGCCGTATGATCTTGGTGCCGATGATCGAGAACAAGAGGATCGCGAGGAACAGCACGGTCGACATCGCCGCCGCATAGCCGAACTCGGTGTAGCCGAAGGCGGTCTGGTACATCTGGAACACGATGGTTTCGGTGGAGCCGAGCGGCCCGCCATTGGTCATCACATAGATCGCGCCGAACACCTGGAAGGTCTGCACGATCAGGATGATCATCAGGTAGAAGGTGACGTTGCTGAGCATCGGCACGGTGATGCGAAAGAAGATGTCCTTGGTCTTGGCCCCATCGAGCCGCGCCGCCTCGTAGATGTCCCTGGGGATATCCTGCAAGCCGGCGAGATAAATGATCATCGCGGTGCCGAAGTCGCGCCAGATCGCCATGACGATCAGCGAGGTCATCGCGAGGTTCGGGCTCTGCAGCCATGGCTGTGGCGGCAGCCCGAGCTGGGTCAGCGTCCCGTTGATCGGGCCCGAATAGGGTTCATAGACATACATCCACACCACCGCCGCGGCGATCAGCGAGGTGAGCACCGGCAGGTAGAAAATGGTGCGAAAGACGATGCGACCGCGCAACTTGCCGTTGAGCGCCACCGCCGCGAGCAGTCCCAGCGCCATGGTTGGCAGCGTCACCCCCACGGTATAGTAGGCGGTGTTGCCCACCGCCTGGCGGAAGCGGCCGTCCGACACCAGTTTGACGTAGTTGTCGAACCAGACGAAGTTGGTCGGCCTCAGGAACGAGATGTCGGTGAGGCTCATCACCACTGTCGCTGCCGCGGGGAGCAGCAGCGACAGAAACAGGATGATCAGGGCCGGCGTCAGGAAGGCATAGGCGCTCCAGTTCTGCGTGAAGCTTTGTGGCCGTCGGGCCAGAGCCGTGCTCGATTGCAGCGCCATAATCCCTCCTTAGCGGCCGAGAACCGCGATCACCTCGGCCTCGGCGGCCTTCAGCGCTTCCTCGGCGGTGACGCGCTTGAACAGCGTCTCCTGCACGGCGCGGGCGATGATCGTCACCATGCGCGAGAAGGCCGGGATGGCGGCCGCCTTGGGTGGTGCAAAGCTCGCAGTCTTGACGAACTTGGCGAGGAAGGGATCGGCCTGCACCGCCGGATCCTGCTGCGCCGCCTTCAGCACCGGCACGTTCTTGGAAGCCAATGCGAACGCCACCTGCTGCTCGTGCGTCAGTGCGAACTCGACGAAGCTCAGCGCCGCTTCCTGGTTCGGCGAGGCCTTGGTGACGGCGAAGCTGAACGGATCCACCAGCGAGGTGAAGCCACCATCCTTCATCGGGATCGGCAGCACGTCGAACTCGATGCCGGCCTTCAGCGCATTGTTGGTCGAGTAGTTGCCGGCAATGATCATCGCCGCGCGGCCCTGGTTCATCGGGCTCGCCGAGCCGCCTGGCCCGAGGCCGAAGCCGAGATCGGTGACCTTGTCGGTGTGCAGCAGCTCGAACATGAAGTTGACCGCCGCGAGGCCCTCGGGGCCACCGAAGGCCGGGGCCGTCAGGTCGTCATTGAACAGCGTGCCGCCGGCGCCCTGCAGCAGCAGGGTGAAGATTTCCCAGGTCTCGAGATCGTTGTGGAACATGCTGAGACCGGCGACTTCGAGCAGGCCGCTCTCCTGCCGCTTGGTGAGCGCTTTGGCCCACTCGCGCAGCTCGGCCCAGTTCTGCGGCCCCTTTTCGGCATCGAGCCCGGCTTCCGTCACATATTTGCGGTTGACGCCGAGGCCGCGCGACGTGCCGTAAAGCGGCACCGACACCTGTTGGCCGCCGATATTGCCATAGGCGAGGAGCGAGCCGTCGAGATCGTCGAAGTTCACGTTGGCGAGGCCCGCCTTGAGGTCGGCCAGCTTGTCGCCGGTCGAATAGGTGAGCGTGTAGTCCCAGTGCTGGATGAACAGGTCCGGCGCCGTATTGCCGTTGATGGCGGTGAGGATCTTCTCGTTGAGCTGGCTCGGCTCGGCGAACAGGCTCGAATTGAGTGCGATTTCCGGATGCGCCGTCTTGAACGCCGCTTCCAGTGCTTCGCCCGCTGCCTTCTTGCTGCCGGCAAGCTGCGACCAGAACACCAGTTGCTGATCCTGCGCGAAGGCGCGGCCGACGCCGCCGGCGGCGGTGATGGCCAGCGTGCTGGCGGCGGCGCCGAACAGGAACTGCCGGCGGTTGGATTTGAAGGTCATCTCGTTACTCCCTTGTGAGCGCGCCAGCGGAGGCATGGTCCTCCTCCTCCGGGGCGAGCGGTGAAATCAGTCGCGGTGTCCGCGGGCTTCGCCCGCGGCGTCGAACAGGTGGATCTGCTTCAGCGGCACATGGATGCCGAGCGGCGCATCGGCAGCGATTGCCGGGTCGCCATTGAACAGGGCGGTGATCATCCGGCCGCCCAACTCGCCATAGACGATGGTGTGGAGTCCCAACCGCTCGACGGTGCGCGGGGTGATGCTGAGCGTCAGCGCCGGTTCTGTCGGCGCAACAGTCGTGATTGCTTCGGGCCGGATGCCGATCGTTGCGTCGCCACCGATCGCGAAGCCGGAGGCGACGCCCGCCAGCGCCAGCTGCCCGACCCCGGGCACCTCGAGCAGCACGTTTTCGCCTTCGTGTCCCGTCACCTTCGCGGCCAGAAAGTTCATCGGCGGGCTGCCGATAAAGCCGGCAACGAACAGGTTGGCCGGCCGGTGATAGAGCTCCATCGGCTTGCCGACCTGCTCGACCTTGCCGGCATTGAGCACCACGATGCGGTCGGCCATGGTCATGGCTTCGAGCTGGTCGTGCGTGACATAGACCATGGTGGAGCCGAGCCGCTTGTGCAGTTGCGTCAGCTCCGAGCGCATCTCCATGCGCAGCGCCGCGTCGAGGTTCGACAGCGGCTCGTCCATCAGGAAGATTTCGGGCTTGCGGACGATGGCGCGAGCGATCGCCACGCGCTGCCGCTGACCGCCAGAGAGTTTCGCCGGCTTGTCCTGCAGCCGCGTCGTCAGTTGCACGGTCGCCGCGGCCTTGGCCACCTCGTCTCGAATCTCGGCCTTCGAGCGCCTCTCCATCTGCAGCGGAAAGGCGATGTTTTCGAACACGCTCATATGCGGGTAGAGTGCATAGGACTGGAACACCATGGCCACCGGCCGCTCGCCGGCCTGCCGTGCCGTCATGTCCTTGTCGCCGATGGCGACGGTACCGCCGCTGACCGGATCGAGCCCGGCGATCAGGCGCAAGAGGGTCGACTTACCGCAGCCGGACGGGCCGACAAAGACGGCGAACTCGCCATCCTCGATGGCGAGCGACACATCCTTTACCGCCTCGAACGTCCCGTAGGTCTTCGAGACATTCTGAAGTTGCAGTTCGGCCAACGGCGCCCTCCCAGCATGCACGTCCTACCGGCTAGCGTGGTGGCGTTACGCCGCCGTCATCCCTCGCCGATGGATTGACCTTGCAACAGAATCCGGCTCGTGTAAACACATAGATTGAACAACTACTCCATCTGGTGATTGTATCAGTGACACAAGAACTCATAGCCGCCTCTAAAGCCAGCAATTCCGGGGCTCTCGGCGGCATCGTCGCCGCCTCGCTGACGCCTGTCACTGACACCGGAAGTATCGATATCTCGCGACTTAAGTCGCATTTCGACTGGCTGTTCGCCGCCGGCTGCAGCTACATTTCGCCCTTCGGTTCGACCGGCGAGGGGGCCTCGTTTTCGGTACGCGAGAAGCGGGCGGCGCTGGCCGCACTGCAGCAGGCCGGCGTGCCGATGGACCGGCTGATCCCGGCCTCGATGAGCGCTGCGCTCGATGATGCGGTGGCGACCATCGCCGCAGCCGCCGATCTCGGCTGTCGCGCCGTGCTGATCGCTCCGCCGTTCTATTACGGCGCCACCAGCCAGGACGGCATCGCCGCCTTCTTCGAGGCCGCCGCCAACCGTTTCGGCGGCACCTTTCCGCTCGACGTCGTGCTCTATCACATCCCGGCGATGACCAAGGTTGGCTACGGCGTCGAGCTGGTGCAGCGGCTCGTTGCCCGGCACGGCAAGCGCATCGTCGGCATCAAGGATTCGACCGGCGACCGCGCCCACACGCTGATGCTGGCCAAGACCTTCCCCAATCTCCGCATCTTCACCGGCGATGACCGGGTGCTGCCCGACCTGCTCGCTGCCGGCGGCGCCGGCATGATCGGCGGCCTGCCCAACGTCAACGCCATCGAGCTCTGCCAGTTCTTTGCCGACCCCGCCGGCCCGGCGGCCCAGGGTCTGCGCGACCGGGCCGCAAAACGCATCGTCGCCGTCGACGACCATGGCGGCATCATCGCGTTGAAAGCGGTGAAGGCACGGATCAGCGGCGACGCCGCCTGGATGCGGCCGCTCGAGCCGTTGCTGCCGCTGCCGGACGCTGACGTCACCGCCCTCATTGGCGAGTTCCGGCAGAGCCAATTCCAATTCCCAGGCGAGACGGATTGAGTTAACGCTCAAAAGAAGCGCGAAGGAGGAAACGCGTATGTCGACCAAGGTCCTGACCGCCCCGGCGCGGCGCACGGTGCGTCGGCAACGGACCACGGCCGGCGCCGACAACACGCTCAACCGTCAGACCGCCTACCAGCGCTTCCAGCGCCTGCTGCTTGCCGGCCAGATCCAGCCTGGCCAGAACCTGTCGCAACGCGATCTGGTATCAAAGCTCGGCATTTCGCTGGGCGCCCTGCGCGAGCTGCTGCCACGGCTCGAGGCGGAAAACCTGCTTGCCGTGCTGCCGCAGCGCGGCATCCAGATCACCACCGTCGATCTCCGCATGATCCGCGAATCCTACCAGATGCGCCTCGCCTACGAGCGCGAGGCGACCATTTACGCTATCGAACATGTCAGCGACGAAGCCCTGCAGCAGCAACGCGCGCTGCACGCCTCGATTCTCGAGCGCGCCAGCAGCGGCGGCATCAGCGGCGCCCTGCTCGACGAAGCCCAGAAGATCGACTCCGACTTCCACGATTTCCTCATTGGCGCCACCGGCAACGAGATCCTGATCCAGGCCTATTCGATCAATGCCATCCGCGTCCGCATGATCCAGCTTGACCGCATCCGGCTGAACCCGGTGGTGCTCGCCCCGGCGCTGGCCGACCACCTCGACATCATCGACGCACTGCTGAAACGCGACCGCGCCAAGGCAGAACTGGCCATGGAAACCCATATCCACAACGCCCGGCTGCGCGCGGTGACGTTCTAGTTCCGGCCTCGCAGTCGCCGCTTCCCTTGAGGGGAGGGATTGAGGGGGTGGTTCGGTGACCGCCGATGGACCCCCGCCCCCATCCCCCCATCAAGAGGAGGGGGGTGCGAACGGGCCCGTTCCCGCGCCCACCTTGTTATCGGCGCAATTCATCCCTATATAGCCGCCATACGTTACGGCCATCTTTGGCTTCTGATCTTCCGGCTTGCCGGTTGTTTGGTTCCCCTGAATTGCGAACGTCTAGACCGCCGCCGCGTGTTGCGCCGGAGGAACGAGTGCGTTCGCCACTGGGCGTCCCCTCACAATCGAAAGTATCCGTCATGATCAACGGCACAGTAAAATTCTATAACTCCACCAAAGGCTTCGGCTTCATTGCTCCGAGCGATGGCACCAAGGACGCGTTCGTCCACGCCACTGCGCTGGAAGCAGCCGGCATCTCCGGCCTCGCCGAAGGCCAGCAGGTTACCTATGACCTGCAGAGCGGCCGCGACGGCAAGCTGTCGGCGACCAACCTGCAACTCGCCTGATCGATCCGCCGGGCCCGCCGATCGGGCAGGCCCGGCATACGCCTCCCGCTTCGTGGTCGAGGCGTTTCAACGAGAGGCCCCGCATCTGCTGATGACGGGCCCACAAGAGAACACATGACACATCTGAACTACCAGGCTCGCGCCGAGCTCTATCTCGGTCGCGACTGGCAAACTGCCACGGCCCATGGCCCTCGGGCTTTCCGGGTCGCGGCACACGCCTTGCGCTTCGCCTTCGAGGAAGTTGCGCCCGTCAGCCTGCGCGGCGCCCGCCTCCGGGTCGGTGACCGCGTCTATGCCGGCAGCGCCCTCGAACGCCTCTACCGGAGCGGCGATTACCCGCTGCAACGCAAACCCATTGGCCGCGCCCGCGGCCCCAGCGCCCGAAAGGACACAACGTGGAGACCTTCAACTACACCGCCTCCGCCGAGCTCTATCCCAGCCGCCGCTACGCCAAATCGGCCCGCGAGCAGTACCGCCGCTTCAAGACGGCCGCCGAGGCCATCCAGTACATCGTCGAGGACCGCCCCGCTGCCTGGCTGATCGGCACCTTCCTCGAGGCCGATGGACGCCGTTTCGATGGCGCCGCCATCCGCGCCCTCTACGAGGCCGACGGCTACCCGCTGCAGCGCCAGCAGGCCGCCGCGGCCTAGTACTCAAGCCTCCTTCCCTAATTTCGTTCATGCAGACATCCTCAGGATTATGCTGCATGAATCGGCGCCGCTTCGATGCGGCGCCAGGGGAGAGAGGCCATGAAGAAACTCATTAACGACATTCCGTCGCTGGTTCGCCAGTCGCTCGAAGGCCTCGCCATGCTCCATCCGGGGCTGGCGCTGCTCGGCAGCGAGAACACTCTGGTGCGTTCCGACCTCGCCGAGTTCCTCGAGAGCGGCAAGGTGGCGATCGTCACCGGCGGTGGCGCCGGCCATGAGCCGGCCCATGCCGGCTATATTGGCAAGGGCATGCTCACCGCCGCGGTCAGCGGCGACGTCTTCGCCTCCCCCAGCACCGATGCGGTCTATGCGGCGCTCCGCGCCGTCGCCAGTCCGGCCGGCATCCTCATCATCGTCAAGAACTACACCGGCGACCGGCTGAACTTCGGCCTCGCCGCCGAGATGGCCCGCGCCGACGGTATCCCGGTCGAACTGGTGATCGTCGATGACGACTCGGCCCTGGGCAAAGCCGAACGCACCGCCGGTCGCCGCGGCATTGCCGGCACGGTGTTCGTCCACAAGGTCGCCGGCGCCGCCGCGGAAGCCGGCTTGTCGCTGGGCGAGGTCAAAGCCCGGGCGCTGGCGGCGATCGGTGCCGTCGCCTCGATGGGCGTGGCGCTCTCCCCCTGCACCGTTCCCGCGGCGGGCAAGCCCAACTTCTCGCTCGGCGACGACGAGATGGAACTGGGTCTCGGTATCCATGGCGAAGCCGGTGTGCAGCGCGTCGTCATGCAGCCGGCCCGCCAGGTGGTCGAAACCCTGATCGACACGATCCTCGCCGATCGCAACGTGAGGCGTGGCGACCACGTCGCCCTGCTGGTCAACAATCTCGGCGGCACCGCCCAGATGGAAATGAGCATCGTCGCCCGCGACGCGCTCGAGGTGCTGAAGGCCCGCGGCATCATCGTCGATCGCGGCTATTGCGGCACTTTCCTCACCGCCATCGAGATGACCGGCATTTCGCTGAGCCTCCTCCGCACAGACGCCGGCGTGCTCACGGCGCTCGACGCCCCCACCGCCGCCCCCGTCTGGCCCGGCACGCACGGCCGGCTGCCGCTCGATCCACTCACCACCGTGCCGGCGCCCGAGTTCAGCGCCGACACCACCGCCGGCTCCGGCGCCGCCGCCCCGGCCGAGTTCGTCGCCGCGCTTACCACCGCCTGTCGCGCCGTCATTGAAGCCGAAACCGAGCTGACCGAAATGGACCGCATCGTCGGTGACGGCGATATCGGCCATTCCCTAGCCAGCGGCGCCAACGCATTGCTTGCGCTGTCGCCCGGCTGGACCGGCCGGCCGCTGGATGCGGTGCTGCGCGAGATCGGTCTTGCCCTGCGCAAGAGCATCGGCGGCACCTCAGGCCCGCTCTACGCCGCCTTCGCCATCGCCGCCTCTCAGGCCGTCGCTGACGGCGGACACGACAGCGCCGCTCTCGCCCGCGCCTTCGCGGCCGGAGCGGACGCCATCAAGCGGCTGGGCGGCGCCGACGCTGGCGACCGCACCATGCTCGACGCCCTCATTCCGGCTGCGGCCGCGATGACCCACGGCACCACCAGCGCGCAGCTCACCGCCGCAGCCACGGCCGCCCGTTCCGGCGCCGATCGCACCGCGGCGATGCACCCACGCCGCGGCCGCTCCAGCTATATCGGCGAGCGTGCCCTCGGCCACCCGGATCCGGGCGCCGTCGCCGTTGCGCTGTGGCTGGAGGCTGCCGCGAAAGCTGCCCGCTGACGCCCAGCCGCATTCCCCTGCGACCAGCGATCCCGGTCGCGGGGAAACCATTTCCACTGCTCCACGTTTCGTCGCCAGGCCCGGCACGCCTCAACGAAAACAATAGTGGAGATAAATCATGATGATCCGCAGCCTCGTTTCCGCCGCCGCCCTCTCGCTGGCCATGCTTGCATCGGGCGCTCTGGCGCAGACCTCGATCAACGGCACCGAGATTTCTGCCGAGGACCTGCCCAAGGTCCAGGCCCAGTGCGATTCTCTGGCGGCAGAAGCTGCCATGGCCGATGGCGCCAGCAACACTGACGACGACGGCGCCGCTCCGTCGACCGATGGGACCGCCGAGACCAGCGACGAACCCGATACCCCGGCCGAAACCGCCGAGGGCACCACCAAGATCGACCTGGCGACGCTGACGCTCGACGCCTGCAAGACCGCTGGTCTCGTGAAGTAAGCGACGCGACCACGGGCCGGAGAGACCCTCCGCCCTGCAACGGGCCCCGCCACCTGAAGGTCGTGCGGGGCTTCGTGCTTTGAGGGGGGAACCACCGTCAAGCCAAACAGTTAGTTGTTCAGAGAGCGGCGGCCGACGAACGTTCACCTTCAACCTTGGACACGTCGGCTGCCGCTCTCGTGCACAGATTCACGGCGCAAAACGAAAAGCCCCGCTTTCGCGGGGCTCTTGTTCAATCTCGGATTGGTTGCGGGGACGCGCAACCAGCGCGAGTTGCTTCACGTAGCGAAGGATATTGGACCGCCGAGCCCGTGAGGTAAGGCGGTGTATCCTTATGTGGAGAGCCGGTGGAGAAGCCCCAAGGGGACGAGAACGTCGTCCTTTCTGTTCGTATTTCCAAGGAAGAGCGCGACGTCCTACGCCGAGAAGCCGGTGATCGGGGCGTCAGTGCGCACGTCCGGAGCCGCCTATTTCCAACATCCACCAAGACTTCCTCGCGACGCGTACCGTCAGGACAATCAGAAGACTACGCGCGTGTGCTTGCCCAACTGGGCTCGTCTGAGTTGGCACCGCGTCTGCGAGAGTTTGTGCACCTCGCTCGGAGCGGCAGCCTCGAACTGTCCGCCGAAACAGTGCATGCGCTCATGAGCGCCTGCGGGTCTATCGAGGAAATGAGGGATTTGCTCATCAGTGCTCTGAAGCTTCGAGGCCGCGGCCAATGATGCTCAAGGGCAGCCAGCGAGCAGGTGGCAAAGATCTCGCGCTCCACCTGATGCGCAGGGACCAGAACGAACACGTGGAGGTTCACTCCCTACGTGGCTTCGTCTCGTCGAACTTGGTCGGGGCGTTTCGCGAGGCCTTCGCCATCAGCCGGGGCACGCGTTGTAAGCAGTACCTTTTCTCCTTGAGTTTCAATCCACCACCAGAAGCTAGTGTTTCGAAGGAGAGCTTCATCGGGGCAATCGAACGCGCTGAGGCGAGATTGGGACTAATCGGGCATCCGAGGGCAATCGTGTTTCACGAGAAGTTTGGTCGCCGTCATGCTCACTGTGTCTGGTCTCGGATAAACCCGGCGACGATGAAGGCGACGCCTCTCAGTCACTTCAAGCTTCGCCTGCAGGATATGTCCCGTGAACTCTTTCTCGAAAACAATTGGACATTGCCGCGTGGGTTCGTGCGCAGATCGGAGCGGAACCCCTTCAATTTTACCAGAGATGAATGGCAGCAGACGCTCCGATCAGGTCAGGATGCTGCCGAGGTAAAGCGGATCTTCCAAGACTGCTGGGCGATATCAGATTCCTTGCCCGCGTTTCGGAGCGCAATGGAAGCGCGTGGGTACTATCTAGCGGCTGGTGAGCGCCCGGTCGCTGTCGATTGGCTGGGAAAGGTTTATTCGCTGTCGCGATGGTGTGGCGTACACACGGTCGCCCTGACGGCCAAGCTGGGAGACTGTTCCTCTTTGCCGCTTCTTGCGGAGGTCGTTACCGCACTGAATGAGAAACACGCCGCCAAGATTGAGAACTTCAAGTCTGACATCCGCCAGGAATTCGCGTTCGCTCGTGATGGTCTGCGCGCCCGCCGCGACCATATGGTCCACACGCACCGTCAGGCACGCGCCAGGTTGGATGAGCGACAAGACGCCAGAAGGCAGCGGGAGCTTCAAGCAAGAGCAAAACGCTTCCGTCGAGGGCTTCTTGGCCTATGGGATCGCATCACGGGAAGGGCCGCGCGAACTCGGGCGCTCAATGAGCGAGAGCTGGCGGAGTCCTTACTGCGCGATACCATCGAGCGCGAGACGCTTGTAGCAGCGCAGCTATCGGAACGCCGAGGTCTGCAAAACGAGATGCGTCTGATTGCTGCAAACAAGCGCCTCGAGCAACGGACGCTTTTGGCACCTACGCTTGAAGTGCCTCAGGCGCGGACAGAGAGAGGGCGCCGTCGTTCGAATCGTCGTCAGAGCCGCTCGCCCTAGGAATTGTGAGCAGACATGCACCGGCATGTAGCGTTGCCGCATCCTCAAAGTCGCAGCACACTCGAGAAGAGGAGAACGATATGTCGCAGGAGAATGAACGGCCCAGCCACGATGTGTATGTTGTAACTGGCGAAGATGCGAGCCACTGGATTCGGATTGGGTCGGCCTACCCCGAAAAAGACGGCAGTGGGTTTCGGTTGAGCTTTGATGCTGCGCCGGCTCGTAATGGACGGTTGGTGCTTCGGAACTATCCGTCGCACGGTACTTTGGGCGTGCAGGGCGATGCTGAAGCTCCGTCCCCGAGGCCTGCTGATCCTATGCCTTGGTAGAAGGCTATGAGGTCTCGATAGCCTCAAGAGCGGCCCGGATGGGGCTTCCTGGGGCACTTTGTAGAGCGATGATCCGGTACACTCACGCTTGACATAACTCGTATCTGATAAAGCAAGCCTTTGCCGTAGCTTTGAGTTCATGCTATGATGTCAAGCATGAGTGGACAAAAGGAAGACAAGCTAAAGAGACTAATCGAGACCGTCCCCCCCGGGTTTCTCGTGGATACGCGCACGCTCACGCGTTGGGACATATCGCGCCAGTTGTCCTCCACCTACGTCCGCTCGGGCTGGCTCGAGCACCCGCTGCATGGCCTCTACCGGCGCCCCTTCACCCGTGGGCATCGTCCGAACGCCGAACGCGAGTGGAAGATACCCGTCCTCTCTGCGCAGTGGATAATGCACTACAGCTTCCATGTGGCAGCCACCACTGCGCTGGAGCTGCACGGATACAGCCACTACCTGCGGCTATCGGGACCCGGAAAGCTCTACGTCCACGGCACTGTCCCCACCTGGCTGTCCAGGTTGGCGCTCGAAGCAGAGCTAGTGCACAGGCAAGGCTCGCTGTTCGGCAACGAGGGGCTGGGTGTCGAAAACACAGACTTCTCGATCGAGGATGCAAACTCACCAGAACTCGGCGAAAGCCCATGGCTTTGGCCAATGCGTCAGTCATCGCCGGAGCGGGCGCTTCTCGAGACGCTAGATGAGGTGCCTCGGCATGAGACGTTCCATCTTGTCGACGTGATGTTTCAGTCGATGGCGAACATGCGCCCAAAGCTGATGATGCAACTGCTACGGGCATGTCGCAGCATTAAGACCAAGCGCCTCTTCTTCGCCTTCGCGGATCGCCACGCACATGCCTGGCGAAAGTACCTCGATCACCACGAAGTCGATCTGGGCACCGGCGACCGCATGTTGGTGGAGGGTGGCAAGCTTCACCCAACCTACAGGATAACGATGCCAGCGGAGTTCGTTGGCAGTGAGGCCAGCAATGGCCCGTGAAGCTTACGAAGATCAGGTGCGGCTGCTCGTGCGCTCCCTTCCCTCCGTCGCCAAACAAGATGTCTTTGCCTTGAAGGGCGGCACTGCGATCAACCTCTTTCATCGGGACATGCCACGCCTGTCTGTCGATATCGATCTTACTTATCTGCCCATACAGGACCGTGCGACCTCGCTTGCCGGGATCGATTCCAATCTTGAAACGATCCTAGCCGATCTCTCGAGGGTGATCCCGGATGCACAGATCCAACGCATCGCCGGCGGCGGCGACAACGATACCCGCATCCTCGTCCGCCAGAAGAACGCAACTATCAAGATCGAGACATCGCCTGTGGCGCGGGGCGCTGTCCAAAAGCCCATCCTGATGCCGGTCAGCGATGTCGTGGCCGAGGCCTTCGGCTTCGCAGAAATGCAGGTTCTTGACTTCGAGGACCTCTATGGCGGTAAGCTTCATGCGGCCACCGATCGTCAACACCCGCGTGACCTCTTCGACGTCAAACTGCTCTACGAGAACGAAGGCCTCACCACAGCGCTCTTTCGGACGTTCCTGATCTATGTCGCAAGCTCTGGGCGGCCGACCCATGAGCTGCTGCGACCGACACCACAGCCGCTAGATGAGCGGTTCGTCGCAGAGTTCGAAGGTATGACGGCAAAGTCTGTCAAAGTTGCAGACCTCGCGGCGGCACGGGACCAGCTCTTCAGGGATTTGCTCGCTTCACTCGATAATCCGGCGATGAAGTTCCTTCTGAGCCTCCATGACGGCGAGCCGGACTTCGACGCGATCGGGTTGCCGCAGGCAGCGGACCTTCCGGCCGTCAAATGGAAGCTGCAGAACCTGGGGAAGTTGAAAACCGGCAATCCCGACAAGCATGCTGAGCTGCGTGGGTTGATTGAGTCACTTGTTAACTGAGTCAGCGAAGACGTAACTTCCCCATGAAATCCTCGAACGTGCTAGTGCCCCTCTCCTCCGCGTCCAGCCATGGTTGCAGCAGGGATCGACGATGTTACAGATAAGTACCGGCAAGTTCTTTGGACCGTCGGAGGTGGAAGAGACCCTACATCGCGGGACATTTTTCACGAACTACCGGATCTATGACCGGAAGAGTTATGAGACGGCGTGCGGAAGGCTTATGCCGTCTGCTCCCTGGTCAAAGCTCATAACGCTAACCTGTGAGACGACTGAGCGGCTCGCAAAAACCAACCCCGATGGTTCGCAATCCATATTAATCTCGATCGGCAGTAACCACATGCTGAGCGACTTTGCCGCGATTACATCTTTCGCCCTCAACATCACCTGCACGCTCGATCCCGATCTCACTCGGCGCCTAGTTTCACCAAACTCAATTGGACCTAGCGGCGCAAACGCCCCCCAGAGCTACCTTAAGCGAATGTTCGATACCGAGGTGCCCGCCAAAGCCAGCGACGACGCGGTTCTGGGCGACCTTGTCAGCAAGCTGATGGCGCTCGACCGCAAGAGCTATGAAGGTGCTATTCGTGCTATTCGTCGCTTCGTGAGCGGGGCCCATCGCATTTCCGACGACATCGATCTCGCGTACGCATTGTTCGTCGCGTCGATCGAGTCTCTCGCCCAGGATTTCGATGGCTTTATCCCCACTTGGGGAGGCGTTGCAAAGGACCGCCGCGAGCCGATCGATGCAGCTCTGCTTGGTGTTGACGAAGTCGTAGCCGATCGAGTTCGCGGAGCGGTGATGGATCGTGAAAGCCGATCTCTAGCCAGACGCTACCGCGAGTTCGCACTCTCGAATGTCCAGAGCTCGTACTTTCGAGAGGATGCGCGAGAGGCACTGAACCCCGTCCGCCGTTCCGACATCGGCCGGCTCCTCGATCGTGCCTACGCCATCAGGTCGAGATATGTACACCGCCTTTCCGAGATCCCACGCAACGTTCTGCTGGTGCACGACCACAGCGAAACCGCGTACGACGATGGCGAGCGAGCGCTGACTTTTCAGGGAATCGCCCGCCTTTCTCGTCACATCATCATGAACTTCATTGAGGGCGCACGCCGCGCCGAAAGTGAGATGTTCGACTGGCGGCGCGCCCTTCCCAACATTACTACGATGCCCGTTGCGTCTCAGCATTGGGTTTGGGACGAGAGAGGCTACAGCGCAAAATCTGCCAACCGCTATCTGGCAGGCTTCCTCGATCAGGTCGCATCCGTATTGCAAGCGAATGGCACGCCCTCACTGAGCGATATGCGCAACGTCTTGCGAAAGATGGAGGAGCTTGTTCCAGGCACGGCAGGGGCCGCTCAGCGACGGCCCATGGTACTACTCCACTACCTTTATTACCGTCTTATGGCTGACCAGTTCAGATCGGACGATCACACCGAGTTTTTTAGCCGGTTCGCGGCCGATTTCGACGAGCCGTGCCTTGAAACCGCCATTGCCTACATAGTGTTCCGCCGCCCGCTCGATTGGCAGCTGGCCGACGCGGAGGCCGTATATGCCCAGTACTATAAGCAGCGTCACCACAGAGACGGCATACACCTGAATCCCTTCTTTGAGGGCGCGCTCACCTTGGCAGTTGCCGCGTTGGCCGCGGAGGCTGGCAACCAAGAGGTGGCGCTTGTCTACGTGGTCCACGCAGTCGAGAATAACCCCGGTGACGTCCGCCTCGTTGCGCTGGAAACTGACCTTATGAATGGATCGCGGACCTCATTTGCATGGCAGGAAATCTGGCTACCAGCGGAACCCAAGGACCCCGCGTAAGCGCTCCATGGCATCACTTGACCGTCCACGTCCACTTTGAGGCGTAGATCGTGTCGCCGCCATGGGCATTCCAGGTTCGCTCGGTCCATATGCTCCTCCCGTCCGAGAACTTCTGAGCATCGTTGAGCTTGTTGTATACGGCCTTCGTGATGCGCGTCGGCCAATCGGCGCTCAGGCTGGTAAGCTTTGCGGCAAGATTGGCGGCATTTCCAACCCAGACAATGTCGTTGTCACCACGGACGCCTGTCCGTGCGGCCCGAATGTCCGAGACGTCGATACCGACAACATGATTGATCTGGTAGCCGCCAGCGCGATCACCATAGTGCCGGTCCAACTCGACCTGCACGATCTTCTTGACCGCGTAGTTGATTTTCAGGGCGCATCTGGCGGCGTCGTTGCAGGGCGCTCTTCCGATGAAAACTCCCATGATCCTGTCGCCGTCGTAGGAGACAATCGTTCCGCCCTCGCTGTTTATCAGGCGAGCGGTGGCATAGAGGAACGACTTGTAGACCTCCGCAGCGAACCACCACTTCTTATCCTTGACGAGAGCCGTTGACTGGTCGAGATCCGCATACAGCACTGCCGCTGTCTCAAGATGAACGGCATCATTGGAGAGTGTCAGATCCTCCGGCGCGGGAACAACAGCGCCCTTCCTGACGGTCCAATCCGCTTTGAAGGTGGCTTTCGACTTTGTCCGGATGTCGTCAGCAACGCTCATCCTAAACATACCCAAGAGCGCGCAGCACACCCAAGATCAGAGCCGGCACCACCAACGACAGAAGGGTGATACCGGCGCCGGCAGCGAAGAACCGAAACTTCTTGTGTGCATTGTTGGAGTTTGTGCCGATCTGGTTGGCCAGATGAAGGTGGGCAGCCAGCGGCTGCCCCGTCTTCAGACCCAAGCCTGCGTATACGAGGTTCAAATACTGCGTCTCACTGTGCGCCCGAATGTGGCCGAAGAAGAAGATGTTGCTCGGATCCACGAGAACCTTCGCCGGTCGCTTGCGAGGATGTAGCTCGGGCAGAAACGACACGAGCGAGACAATGGCAGCAACGCCACACCCGCTGGCGGCTGCAATCATGGCCACTTCGACCGGATTGCTCATTACCGACGCGTAGTCGCCCATCAGGGAGGCGATTCCGAACACGACGGCCAGATTGAGCGTGAGCAGTGCGCCGTTCTTTGCTTCGGCAAATCTCAACTGCTCGTTGATGTTGCCGAAAATGTCGTTGAGAACGGCGTAGGCCGACTGAGAGTCCTCAGCAGTGAGCCGCGTTTCCTGTGGTTCGTTCGGAGTTTTGTCTGTCATGCCTCGAATTGTAGTTCACAGCAAACGGCACGCGTAGCTGATCAAACGCTATATCCACACCCCTCCGACATGTTGGCGATCCCTGCCACCCGCCTAGTTTCCATATGCATTCTGCGCTCGCATGTGCATGCGCTGGGGTAGGCAACGCTACTTTTCAAGGGCCAGATTCGCATAAAAAAAGATAGAACCTTTCGCGAACATCGGGCACAATTCCGAGTCTATACAAGTACAACGATTTTGCAGGAATGGCAGGAACACTGTCATTGCCAAAGGAGAATTGTCTGATGGCTGGAAGAAGCTGGAGTGAGAGTCGCGCCAAGAAGCGAATTGAGACTCGGTTGAAGGAAGTGCCGTTCAACGACCTCGAAATCCGCGATTATGTACGTGACACAAATCTTGCCGACATCCCGAGAACCGTCGCCTATCGCGTCGACGGTGTTCACCTCTATGCCGACATCCTCAACCTGCGTGACATGCTTGAGGTTACGAATGTTGAGGGAGAGACCTGTCATCGCCGGACGCTGCGCTTTCTGAACCTGCACTACCGTGCTGTTCACCGCATTCTGCAGCGCGTCGATGCACTGTTTGTGGACTTCCACAATCAGCGCCTGCACACCGTCGTCACCAAGCCATACGACAGCGCGACCAACAGGACCCATCGTGCCGTGGCCATCGCACAGCTCATCATTGATGTGCTCGCCGAGACGGGCGAGGATGCCGACCATCCAGCGGCGAAGGTTCGCGTGGGCATCGACAGCGGTGAAGCCCTTGCCGTCAGCAATGGTAGGCGTGGGCACCGTGAGCCGCTGTTTCTCGGAGAGCCAGCCAATCATGCAGCCAAACGTGCTGCTGGCGGGAAGGCCGCCGGCATTTACCTGACCAACGGCGCGCGTCTTGAGATTGGCCTGACCGAAGCTGCAAATCCGGACACGACACCGCTCACCACTTCCGAGATTCAAACGTCGCAGGAGAAGGCGAAGCTGGGTGTCAGCGCTGACGACATCGTCAAGGAGTGGAAAGACGATCTCGACAAGAATCCCATTGGTTCTTTCGACTTCAGCGGCCACACACCGCCTTTCAGCACGCTCGATATCGAAACCTTGAGTGTAAAGAACTCCAGACGCCAGGACGCTGCGACCGTCTACGCGGACATCGACGGGTTTACCTCCTATGTCGGCGCGAACATTCAGAGCGACGATGGCGCAAAGCATGTTCTGCGCGCGCTTCACGTCCTCCGCAGCGAACTCGACGCGGTGCTGAACATCGACTTCGCCGGCCGGAAGGTTCGCTTTATCGGCGACTGCATCCACGGATTGCTCGTCGAAGGCACCGCCCAGACAACCGATGCTCAAGAGACCATCAGCAATATGGTTTTGTGCGCCGGCGGAATGCGCAGCAGCTTCAAGCTTGCGAAGAACATGCTGAACGAAGACGGCACCGATGCCGATGAACTCGGCGTCGCGATCGGCTTTGATTATGGGCCGATGACCGTCACTAGGCTCGGCATTCGGGGCCAGTTGGTGCGCTGCTCGGTCAGCCGCGGAGTGCTCGCCGCTGAAGGCGAACAGCACCGCTGCAAAGGCAACGAAAGCGCCATCGGTGCGAAGGCCTATGGCGAAGCTTCCGAAGCCGTGCAGACAGTCTTTGGCAGCACACGGAAGCGAGCGGATCTCGACTACCAGACAGCGCTTGATGAGCTCACCGCTAAAAACGACCGGGCCGCAAAGGTTTCGAAAGCCCTCGCAACCGCGGGTGCGCTCAAGCCGGTTACCGCAGCAGCAGCGGCACCGACGTTCCCGGCGCGTCCCGTTGCACCCACCAGGCTCGATGGCTTTTCATGATCTGGTATCTTGAAGACAGAGCTAGGCTTCAGCTTGAACGACGGGCGATCGAAAGTCTCGCGCTGGCCTCGGAATGGCTGACGCTCTCAGAGTGGAGAGTCGATGAGTCCGCCCGGCTGAACCTCGATCTCACAATCGATGCAGCCGGGCGCCAGTTCGTGGCAACACTGCGCTATCCCAATCACTTTCCGCACTCCCCTGCGATGGTCCTCCCAACGGATGAAACACGCCGCTGGTCCAGCCATCAGTGGGGCGCTGGCGGGGAGCTGTGCCTGGAATATGGACCCGATAACTGGCAGCCAGCGATCACCGGCGCAATGATGCTCGAAAGCGCGTTCCGCCTCCTGCAAAGCGAAGCGCCGGATGGCGAGACACGAGGTGTTGTCGCGAGCCGGCACCGGATGTCACTGGGTCAAAACCTTCGAAGCGAAATCCTTCGCTTCTTGGTGCCGGCGAAGTTCGAACGTGCGCTCGAGACACGCGCCAGCGGCGTCTATTGTGGCAAGCTCGCAATGACATGGCGAAGCGGCCGCTATGTGTATCACCCCATCGAATTGGAGGACGGCGATCACCCCATCCTCTTCCCTTGCCCCACCGCAATCGTCGAAGACTATGTGGTCAAGGAGTTCGCTGTCGTGCGACTGCAGGAGCACGACGCGAAACCCGTTGACGGCACCCGCACCGCATTCATGGCTGCTCTAGCCGCATCCGGCTACACCCTCCCTGAGGGCACATCGTATTGCCTGATCAGCCGCGGCTCGGAGTTGGCCGGCTATTTGCTGGCAACGGATAGCGACAGGGCATTCGACATCGGCATCGTCCCGTCGGACGAGGGCAAGCGCAGACTGCCTGAAGACCTTGCTGTGTTGAGGAACCGCAAGATTGCGATCGTTGGATGCGGATCACTTGGAAGCAAGGTAGCGGTTTCGCTAGCCAGGTCGGGGGTCGGCACCTTCCTGTTGATCGATGACGATATCCTCCAGCCTGGCAACCTTGTTCGGCATGAGCTGGACTACGTCGATCTTGCTCACCACAAGGTCGATGGAGTGGCGCGGCGCATCTCTCTCGTCTCCGATGCAACCGTTCAGGTCCGCCGCCATCTCCTTGGAGGGCAGGAGTCGAGCGGGAGCGTCGAGTCGCTGATCGAGTCCATTGCGGAATGCGATCTCATTATTGACTGCACGTCGGACGGGAAGGCGTTCAACTATCTCTGTGCGGCTGTATCCGTCGGCAGAAAGCCGTTGATCTCGGGAGAGATTTTCGCAGGTGGCGTCGGAGGCCGAATGATGCGCTGCCGACCTGGCTTAGACCCCGATCCTGCCTCATGTCGCTCTGCCGTTGATGAGTTCTGCCGAGAACGCGGTCGGGTCGTTGAACGAGGCAATGTCGACTATGAGAACAGGCGCGCAGACGCAGCGCCGCTTATTGCGACCGACGCCGACGTTGTCATCATGGCGGGTCATATCGCACGCTTTTCAATCGACCTGCTGGTCCGGGGCGAACAATCGCTATACCCGGTCTCGGCGTACATTATCGGCTTCCAGGAGGGGTGGCTGTTCGATCTCCCATTCGAGACGTGGCCCATTGATCTGGGCAGACCGGCAGAGAGCGCCGATTCAACGCCGCTAGCCCCATCGGAGGAAGAGGATGCAAGCACCATGATCCGCGGCTTGTTCGAAAGGCTCGCGATCAATGCGTCTAGCGGTTCCCAGTAACATCTTGCAGCGGCTTGCTTCCGATCTGCGTAGCGCCAGGCGACGTGAGATCGGTGGCCTTCTTTTCGGCGAACATGTCGAGAGCGATCTTTTTCGTGTGCTCGAAGCAACCGTGCAGACCAGCGGTGGCACCAAGGCTGACTTCAAACGAGATCCCAAGGTCCACAAAGCGGCCCTAGAAGCTTTCTTCGCAAAAACCGGACATAACTACGTCAAGTACAACTACCTCGGAGAGTGGCACTCGCACCCCAGCTTCTCCACGGATCCAAGCACCGACGATCTCGACACCATGCACCAGATCGTTGCTGACCCATCCGTGGGGGCAAACTTCGCTGTGCTGATAATCGTGAAGCTGACTAGTGCACGGTCTCTAGAGCTGTCGGCGACTGCATTCTTTGCGGGCGGTGCCTGCGAAGCCATCGACGTTGTTATCGAGCAGTCGCCACCCAATCTCGTTGGCAAGGCCCTAAAGGCAATCGTTCAGGCATTCACCCGTAAATCTTCCGGACGCCGAGTGATTTGATTGATTTGCGAATTTCGTTGCAGGCCGGTCCGAGCCGCGTGGCCAGCTCCTTTGGGTCTTTGGTGGGCTCGTATCCCAACCGGGTCAGGCCGGAAAGATCGGAGGGGAGCTTCAGATTTGCAATTCTTGGATGCAACAAGAACGATCTTGTTCTGGTGAGCTTGCCCATGAAGAGCCCGAGCTCGAAAATGACATTGTCCCGAATGGTCGGCGCGCGCGAGCCGCGTGATTCAATGATGTCATCCGGTTCACACACTGCGACTGCGAAATCGCATTCATCCACCTCGCGCTCCAGATCGTCCAAAACATAGCCGCCGGCGAAAAATACGCCAGCCTCCCACACCTTGGCGTACACATCCCGTTCCAGCAGCGCGGCCACTTCCCGAGCCACATCGAGTGCCTCGGCGGACGAAATGATGAAGATCTTTGGCGACGTGTGGGGCGCCGGAATGTGGTCGTTTCGCTGGTGCAATCGGCGAGCAAGGACCCGCGCGATCGCCGGCCAGACATTTGGGAATTTCTCACCCAGCTTCAGGATGGTCGCGCTAGATACCTTGAGGGCAACAACGGTCTCGTGGGCCACGACGGTGGCGGCCCGGCGCAAACTGGGCTCTATTGCAGATATGTCGCCCACATGCTGGCCCGCTCCGCGGTCGGACATGTGGTTGCCTTTTATGATAACGGCGGTGTTTCCCGCGATGAGGAAGTACATGTCGGTATCCTCTCCGCCTTCATCGATAAGAATGTCGCCCTTCTGAAACTCAACCAACGAACCTGCGTCGGCCAGCTCACTCGCCAGTTCCTGACTGCCGAAGCAGAATTCTTGCCTTACAAGTGCGGCGATCAGTTGCGGCCGGTTGTCCCCCTCAAAACGTTCTTTCATTGGCCCTCTGCAATATGCACGTCGACCCCCGGTTCATTCCGGGGAGTTGATCTTTCAAGAACTGACATAATAGCTGACCGGGGCCTGCTAAGTCACGACTTCCATTCACCAAGCTGCACTTAGTGTCCGCAGCGCTCGGCCCGGGGGATGCAACGGGGGTGCGCAGCGACCCCCTTGCCGGGTCACCGCAGGTGCACCCGCTCTGCCGCGCTGTATGACAGCGCACAACTTGCGGAACGTAACCCTTACCCGACTTTCCCTAACTGGCTTATTTTCTGTGTTATTCCGACTTTGCGAGTCGCTTCACCCCAGACTATTCAAATTCCGTTCCACCTTGAACATGCCAGATTTAGATACACATTGTGTACCTGATGTGCTATGATGAGCTAGAGGTGAAACATGACCCACAAGCCAAATACCGACGCACCAGCCACTCGTCAGCCTGTCCATATCCGGCTGCCCGAGGAAGCTCGTGCACTCATCGACCGCGCCGCTCGCGTGCGCGGAAAGAACCGCACTGACTTCATGATCGAGGCTTCGGTCGCTGCAGCGGAAGACACGCTGCTCGATCAGACGCTCATCAAGGTGGATGCGCAGACCTACCGTCATTTCCTTGACGTGCTGGATCAGCCGCCGAGTTCGGAGGCTTTCGCGCGCCTCATGAACGCGCCCAAGCCCTGGGCACCGTAGCGTGAATGCTCCAGAACTCTTGAGCGACAAGCACGAGATCGAACTGTTCTCGTGCGGCAAGCCTGCGCTCGATCAATGGCTGAAGAAACGAGCGCGCGCGAACCAGGTAAGTGGCGCAAGCCGCACCTACGTTGTCGCCGAAGGCGCCCGGGTGATTGGCTACTATTGCCTCGCGTCTGGTGCGATTGCCACCACCGACGCTCCCGGATCGATCGCCCGGAACATGCCAGACCCAATCCCAATGGCTGTGCTCGGACGTCTGGCAAGCGACAGCAATTTTCAGGGTAAGGGCGTTGGCACGGCGATGTTGCAAGATGCGGTTCTACGAACTCAGCAGGCTGCGAGCATCATGGGCATTCGTGGCATTCTCGTTCATGCGCTCGATGATGCGGCCCGGATCTTCTACGAGGAGCGCGGCTTCGTCGGATCGAAGGCGAGTCCGATGACGCTCATCCTCTCGCTCAAGGGATTGTCAGCCTAACCCGTGCCTAGATCAGAGTGACTACGCGGCGGTCGGTGCCCGCAATCGCCAGCTCGTTGGTCCCCGTTTCCCGCCGCAGGTAGTTGGCGAACGACCGGGAAATGGTGAAGTGGGGCCTTCCGGTTTTCTCGTTGAGCGTCAGCCGAAACTCATGCTCGGACTCCATCCCTAGGACAATCCTTGTCGTGTCGGGCCCTTTGATTGCGTGCACGTAGAGACTTGGCTTCGTTGCGGTTACATTCCGCGCGGAAAATTCGGGAATCGAGGCAAGAACTTTGAACTCGGTATCGCGGTTCAGTTCCGTGTCGGCGAGGTGCGCCCGCCGGATGACAAACGCGCCCTCACTGTCGTAGTTCGCGACGATTGCGGGACCTCTCAAGGTGAGCTTTTGTCCTTCAAGCACCCACCAGACCAAGCAATACGGTACTTTCTCGAGCCGCCCTTCGTCGCCAAGCAACACGAGCTCGAACGCCCCGCCATAGAAGAAATTCAGGGACGTCTCATCGAAGGCCTCGCGAAGGACCACGGCAGCGAAACGGTTGGCAAAATAGCCGACGTCAGCCTCGAGCGGGGTCGGCAAAAAGCCGGGTTCGCCCTCACGGCTGAACGTTGTCGGGCCCGCATTGAGGTAATTCATGAAGTGGTATGCGCCGCTTCCGCCAGTAAAAACCTTTGGTGCGTCCGGCGTCTGCGGCAGCCACTCTTCCGCGTTCCAGCCGCCGACCATGCTGCGCGCCTGCTTCTGCATCGGATCGCGGTCGAAAATGCCCAGAAAGACGATTGAAACCTCCCCAAATGTGCGGCGCATCTCAGCGTCGGCTTGAAGGGCGGCCATTGCGTCAGGAGAAAATGGATAAGTCATCCGCCTGTCGAGCTCACGGATGGCCTCAGTGGCTTCGATCAGCCCACCCGACCAGCCGACAGCGAACGTCTGGTCGAGGATCATGACTTTTTGCATCAGGTCGGCGATGCCCCTCGCGCCGATTTCGGAACCCGGCAGGAACTGGGATGGCAGCTCGATGCGGCTGGAGATGGTGTTGTTGTTGTAGGTCAACAGGGTATCGCCCATCAGGAACGCGGCCCCGAGCCTACTGCTTGAAAAAATCAGCGTCATCTGAGCTTCCTTGACGTCTGGGGTGTCGGCGCCCTACTCAATAACCGCGGCCTGGTTGAAGTCTGTCTCAGAGAGATCACCGAAATACTGCTCGAGATTCTGCCACGACAGATCGGCCATTTCCGGTGCCGCTAGCCGCTTGACGTGCTCCCGCCGGTACAAGGCCCAGACTGAGCGAAGGGAGACCTGCTCAGCGCTGGAGCTCTTAGCAAATGCTGCCAAGGCTTGCGCAATTTCGTCGATCGAACGTAACATTCCAGTATGCATAAGGCGGCTCCTATGTGAAAATCGGCGCCGTAATGCCTCATGACCGACAATATTTGAATAGAACAAAAATCTAGATCTTCTAGTTGTCTGCTGTATGTTGCAATCAACATACACCGACATACACGATCTACAATTGGTTCTGACGCAAAGAGATGTCTATATATCTAAAGACTTTCTTGTCAGAAGTTTGATTATGCGTGCGACAACCTTACAGTGCCGATCAGTGGCTGTCTGATATGGGCAGCAGGTTTCACCGAAAAACTGCCCCTGTTTTTGGTAGATCGTCGCTCGTAGCTTGCACTCATCAGAACGAGTGAGAGCAATGAGGATCTCTGAGCTGTTCGTACCTCGCCCGACCGAGGCCGCCCCCATGCCATTGCCCGCAAAAAAGCAGGAGCTGGCTGATTTGCTCGAACGTCTGCTGGTCGCCCAAGGGCCGCGAATGTCTGCCTGGGCATTGAGGCCAGAGGAATGGCCAATGCCCTACAAGACATATGAAGACGCGATCGGCCTGGAACAGGTAGGCTTTCACCCCCTGCAGGGTGCAGCTGTCGTAAGGATGGTGCCAAAGACCGTGGATCCGGTCAAAATGGTTGGAACACCTGCGAACGGCAAATGACTTTCGTCCGGGCTATTTGATCCGGGGGTCATCGAGTTTCGCAAAGGCGCTGCCAATCCTTTTGGCCGCCACCTCGTCGGGCGGCCCCGCGCTGGCAACAATCTGCTGCAGCTTGTGGCGCGGCACGCCGGACGCCTTTGCCAACTGACTGAGCGTAAGGCCACGCCTTACCAACTCGTCGAATATCTGCTTTCCGGAAGTCATTGGCTCACCCATCGCTCTTTCCTGTCACCTGCCGCGCCGTCCCGGGCGATACCGCGGTACCTAGCTCCGCTATCGCTCGCTTCGTCAAACGGGCGAGTGTCGATCGGGAGCACCCGGTCGCCTTAATGATCGTGCTCCAGGACTGCCCCGCTCGCAGCATCGAGGTGATGGCGGCGTTGCGCTGTCGATCCTCTGGGCGTCCCGCGTACTTACCTGCTGTCTTCGCCTTGATTATCCCCTGCGCCTGTCTTCTGCGGCGGTCCTCGTAGTCCTTCCGAGCCACAGCGGCCAGCACATCGAGCATCATCCCGTTGATGGCGGAAAACATGCGGCTGGTGAACTCGTCCGCCGGCGCAGCCAGTGTCCAGGACGTCGGTAGGTCAAGCGCCACCACCCGCACCTGGCGTGCCTGTATCTCGGCACGAAGGCGGTCCCAGTCTGAGGCGTTGAGCCTGCTCAGCCGGTCCACCTGCTCAAGAAGAAGGATGTCGCCGGGCTTGCTATCGGCCAGAAGCCGGAACAACTCGGGGCGCTTCAAGGAGGCTCCGCTCTCGTTCTCTGTGTAGGTCGCTGCAATGACGAGACCGCGCTCATGGGCGAAAGTCTCCAGCTCACCCTTGGCACGGTTGGCGTCCTGCTCCTGGGTCGAGGCGCGAAGGTAGGCACGAACAAACATGAAAACGCCGCACGGTTCGTTTTGGGTAGTACGGCAATAATTGGTCTGTTTAGACTAGTCAATAGCACTTATCGTACTGGGCTCAGGTGTAGTTCTGTATAGGTACACCCAATAAGTACCGGGATCGCACGTACTATTCGAATCTACACTTGGACCCTGCCCCTGGCCTCCCGAAACTACCCCCGGGGGATGGTCGGAACCGCGGGACAGGAACGGCACCGCATGGCGCAACAAATTTGTGCCGACGTGGAAGTCGGGCCTTTCCTCCGATCGACCAAAAACGTCCCCCTGTTTTCGGCACGCTGCCGCTTCTAGCCTTCGAGCATTCATCAGGAGGCGAACTGTCATGTGGCTTGAAACGAAGGTCGGTGTCTCTGACGCCATCTCTGGCGAGGCCCCATTCGTGGCAGACCTGCTGAGGCAGGCGGGACGGGGTGACGGCTGCGCCTGGTGTCTGAGCGAGGCGATGGTTACCCTAGACAGATTGGTCTTCGGGGCCCCCGACGCCCAAATCTCGAAGGACACGCTCTCGGACCTAGAAGCAAGTTTGTTGCCGGCGATGGGCGCCTGTTGGGACGCGGGTTGCTCCACCGATGTGTTGATCGATGGATTCCATTCTCTGAGACTGACCTTCTGCCGCTGGGCAACACCGGCGACCGCGCGACCTCGCGTACCGGACCTTCGGGACCGTCTTAGGATATTTCGTAATCACATGCACAACCTCTCCTTGGAAGAAGTGATCTCACAGCGCAGGCTCGATCGCTCCTTGTCGCGCCCTCGGATTTCCATCGAGGAATGGAGCAGAATGGTGTCTTCGGGGTCGGTGCAATGAGCGCCGCCCGCTCCTCCCTGATGATTGTTCTCTCAACGACGCGGTGATGAACTGGTGGCCCCATCCGACACCGTTCACACCAGCTATGACTTCTCCAACTTCGCAGCACAAACCCCGCGTCGCCCCTCCCGGCGATCAGGTCGATATCCAGTTTTCAGCTCTGAAGCTGGACTGCGGAGGAACTGACTAGCAGTCTCAGCAAATGTGAGGCGATCCAATGGCAACGCCGCCGGGGGCAGATGGAGCGACGGGTTCGAGTACGGCGCCGGACGAGGACAATCAGAGCGGAGTGATGGCGAGGGGAATACCCGCATTAGGGCCGTCTGTATGTGTGTGCCCGTCTTGTCCTGAGCATGCTGCCTGGGGGCGCGCCGCGTCCGCCTCCTCTGCCGTCGCCCGCTCGCGCGCCGCATGGAGGATCGGCTCGGTGTAGCCTGATGGCTGAACGGCGCCTTCGAGCGCCAGGTCGAGCGCCGCCTGATAGGCAATCGACGTGTCGAAATGCCCGGCCATCGGCAGGTACAGCGGATCGCCGGCGTTCTGGCCATCCACCACCGCAGCCATCTTCTCGAACGACGCCCTGACCTCGGCCGCGCTGACCAGCCCGTGTTTCAGCCAGTTGGCCACCGCCTGCGATGAGATGCGGCAGGTGGCGCGATCTTCCATCAGCCCGACATTGTTGATGTCTGGCACCTTGGAGCAGCCGACACCCTGGTCGACCCAGCGTACGACATAGCCGAGGATGCCCTGCGCATTGTTGTCGAGCTCGCGGACGATCTCCGCCTTGGTCAGTGTCGATCCATCCAGCACCGGCATCGAGAACAGCTCGTTGAGCCCCGGCGTTGCCTGGTTGTGGCGCCGTTTCTGCGCCTCGAACACGTTGATCTGGTGGTAGTGCAGCGCATGTAGCGTCGCGGCGGTCGGCGACGGCACCCAGGCGGTATTGGCGCCGGCGTTCGGATGCGCGGCCTTGCTCGCCAGCATTGCCGCCATGTCGTCCGGCCGGGCCCACATGCCCTTGCCGATCTGCGCCCTGCCGGAGAACCCGGCGGCGAGGCCGATCAGCACGTTCCGGTCCTCGTAGGACTGGATCCACTTTTCAGCTTTCACGTCGTCCTTGCGCAGCACCGGGCCGGCCTGCATCGAGGTGTGGATCTCGTCGCCGGTGCGATCGAGGAAGCCTGTATTGATGAAGAACACCCGCTTACGCGCCGCATGGATCGCCGCCTTGAGGTTGGCCGAGGTGCGCCGTTCCTCGTCCATGATGCCGATCTTGATGCTCTCGTGCTTCAGCCCCAGCATCTTCTCGACCGCGCCGAAGATATCGCAGGCGAACTGCACCTCATCGGGCCCGTGCATCTTGGGCTTCACGACATAGAAGGCGCCGGTCGTCGAGTTGACCTTGTCGCTGAGCGCGCAGAGCGCGGTCACCGCGGCATCCATCAGCCCTTCGCCGATCGGCTGTCCGGCCGGGTCGAGCACCGCCTTGGTCGTCATCAGGTGCCCAACGTTGCGCACCAGCAGCAGCGCCCGGCCCTTCAACACCAGCGGCTGGCCAATGACATCCTTGTACTGCCGGTCGGCATTCAGCTTGCGGGTGAGCGGCTTACCGCCCTTCTCGAACGTCTCGCTCAGCGTGCCGTTCATCAGCCCGAGCCAGTTGCGATAGACTCCGACCTTGTCCTCGGCATCCACCGCCGCGACTGAATCCTCGCAGTCCTGGATCGTGGTCAGTGCCGACTCGATCACCAGATCGGCGAGGCCAGCCTTGTGCGACGCGCCGATGGTGTTCGACGGATCGATGACCAGCACCACGTGCAGCCCATTGTGGCGCAGCACCAGTTCGCCGCGCTCCTGCGTGCCGCCATAGCCGACGAACTGCGCCGGGTCCTTCAGTGAAGTCCGGCCGGCCGCCGTATCCACCACGAAGCTGCGCCGCTCGCCGTCCTTTACCACGTGATAGCCGGTAACATCGCGATGGCTGCCCCATGCCAGCGGGAAGGACTCGTCGAGGAACTGCGCGGCACGCGAGACCACCGCGGCTGCACGGGCGGCGTTGAAGCCCTTGCCAGGCGCCAGGTCGCCGTCGCGCGAGATCGCGTCGGTGCCGTAGAGCGCGTCGTAGAGGCTGCCCCAGCGGGCGTTGGCAGCGTTGAGGGCGTAGCGCGCGTTCGATACCGGAACGACAAGCTGCGGCCCGCAGATCGAGGAGATTTCGGGATCGAGGCCCTTGGTTTCAATGGTGAAATCCGCAGGTTCGGCAACGAGATAGCCGATATCCTTGAGGAACGACTGGTACTTGGCTGGATCGGCGCCGACGGGCCCGTTCGCCTTGTGCCAGTCGTCGATCTGGGTCTGGATCCGGTCGCGGATCGCCAGCAGTTCGCGGTTCTTCGGCGCGAAATCCCGCACCAGCCCGGCAAGGCCGCTCCAGAATTGCTCTGCCGATACGGCGGTGCCCGGAATTGCTTCCTTCTCGACGAAATCGACCAGCAGCCGATCGACCTTGAGGCCTGATTTCTCGACGTATGACATTTTGACCTAGACGTTGGGAGTGGCGAGGCTGCCGACGCTTTCGAGGCGAAGTCGAGCTCGTCAGCTTTTTGAAGCGGAGGGGTTTGAGCAAGCCAGAGGAGTTAGCTACGCCCAAGAATTTCGGTGAGCCTACGATGCGATATCTCGCGCTCGGAGATGTCGATGCCAGAAAGTAGGTCGTCCAAGTGGTCGGTCATCAGCTTGAAGGCGTCGATTTCGCTGTGGCTGGCGATTGCGTCGACCAGCGCACGATGCGCGCGGCTGTCGCACAACGTGTCCGATCGCCTTGAATATAGCGAGATGATCAGTGCGGATCGCGAGCAGAGCAATCGCACGAAGTCGATCAGGATGGACTGGTCGGCGATCTCTGCGATTGCTTCGTGGAAACGGGCTGAAAGCAGGACGGCGTCGCCCTGCCGACCCTCGTGCACAGCCTTGTGTTCCTCATCTAGATGGCGACGCAGCGCCCTGACGTCGACCGGCTTGGCAAGTGCAGCGGCCATGGCAGCGACCTTGGGCTCTATGAGTGCGCGGGCCTCGAAGACTTCCCGGGCCTCGCGCTTAGTGGGCTTGGCGACGAACGCCCCCCGGTTGGGCTCGAGCTGAACCAGGTGGTCATGCGACAACGCCTGCAATGCCGCACGAACCAGCGTGCGGCTAACAGAATAGACTTCGCACAGTTCGTCTTCCGGAAGCTTGGTGCCGGGCGCTATGTTGTGCGCGAGAATGGCGGCCTTGATATCGTCATAGATCGCTGTCCAACGCGCGTTGGTTCCGGAACTGCGGGCGTCATCAACATTCAGCATCGTGCAATTCCTTTGTGCGCGCCGGGACCAACACAGAATGGGTACACTTGCCCTGTCGTTCGCATACAACATAGAAGATGAAGGCGCTCTGGCTTTGCACCAGCGCACCAAGGGGGACTCATCGTCTACGCCGGCCGGGCGGCCTAGCCTCGATGCATTCTAGCCCAGATTGGTTGGTAACCAACCTACCGGCCTTGTATTCGTTGTGTCAATTGATCCGGTACAAAACTTCGCCTATTTTTTCAGACCGCTTTCGAAAAAGCTGCATTGATTGGATGGCGTTAGCTGCACTTAGAGCGATCTCCTGAGGCCCGCTCTTGGGATCGAGTGAGGCACGGCATCCTAGGAAGCAACTGCATACTGCACTTTTTTGCATGCTATATGGTGCAACATTGTATACAAGAATGCTAGTCGCGCTTTAGGAGAAACGCATTGATCGGTGTATTCGACAGCAGCCTACCCGGCTACCAATCCCTCACCCCCACCCAAATCATGGACAATGCTGTTCAGCTCGGGACGGACGGCGTGCTGTTTGGAAATATCCTGTCGGTCGTCCCGACGCTCGATGCGACGATACTAGGCCGCTATCGTCAGGCAGCGGCGTCTCGCGGACTGATGCTCAACGTCGGCGTTGGGAGTTTCAATCCTGCGCGTCCGGCGCGCTGCAAGTCACTGATCGAAGCTGGCGACGGCAACATGGTGAAGGGCCTTGAGAAGGTGCTGCGCTCTATGCCGATGCTCGGCGCCCGCACTGTGTTCTTTGCCCTCGGCATGATCGAGGATCGGACTGATCCCGACGTGCCGTGGCAGTCACAATTGCAGGGCCTCATCGACGCGATAGTGGAGTTAGCGCCGGCCATTCGGGAGAGTGGTACGCGACTACTGATCAAGACGCACGAAGAAATCACGAGTTTCGAAATCCTCCGGATCATCAACGCGGTAGGCTCTGATTTGCTTGGCGTTGCCCACGACCCGGTCAACGTGGCGTGCCGAATGGAGGATCCGGTGGAATGTACGCGCCGCATAGCACAGCACGTCGAACAGGTGCATATCGACGATTGCTACCTCACGTTCGACGGAGACCTCATGCGCCGCTACCTGACACCGCTCGGCACCGGCGATATTGACTGGAAAGAGCTCCTGGCACTGGTCCCCAATGCCACTCGCTGGATTGAGTTCCACCGTGGCCAGTTCGCCATGCCGGTGTTCGACAAGGCGTGGCTGGCGGCGCAGTCCGAGGCGACGCTTGACGAATACCGATCACTGCTGTCTGCCACGGTGCGCCGCTCGCGTGCCAATGCGCCCGTTCCCGACCAGAACGACGTTTACGCACGGCTCGCCCCCAGTATCGCCTGGCTAAAGGCCAGTCCCTGAGGCTAGCGAAGCAGCCTGCCCCAGTTCGATGACAGGCTGCTTCCAAGCCCCAGGCCGACCAGCGCCCCCCAGACTCCGGCCGAAACCGAGTCTAGGACCGGAACCCCGAGTTCTGCCTCGAGCTCCGCGCAGAGGCCAGCTGCCGGCAGATTCGTGCAATAGAATAGGACCGCGTCGGGCTTGGCGCCAGCTACCTTCCTCGCCATTGCCCGCAGCGTGTCCGGCGCCATGGTCGAGTAGCTGAAATTGTCGGAAAGTCCGGCTCCCACGTTGGCGACGCACTCGTAGCCCGCCTCTGTCCATCCCCGAATGATCTTGTCGTTCACCAACTGCTGGAAAGGCGTAACAAAAGCTATGCGCCTGAGCGCATTGTTGCTGAGTAGGCTGTCGAGGCTAAGCACCGACGTGACCGCAGGTATCCCGACTTCGCTCTGGATCCGCCGACACAGCTCGCGGTCGCGATCGAAACCCAATTCGCCGCCCTTGCTGCCATTCCAACAGATGAGGTCGACGCGCGCGTCGCCCAACAGCTGCGCCGCCCCCAACATCGACGGCCAATGGTAGTCATCAACCACGCTGTCTTTCGACCCAGCGAATCCAAATCGCGCGAAGTGCGGCGACACATCGGGCATATCGCGAGTCATAGCCAACGTCACTCGTTCTACGGTGACATTCGACGAGGGCGTGATCGTACCGAACGATCTCATAGCGCCAGCTGCCGTTTAGCGCGGCGAGCCTGCCCTACTGCCGGATCGGGGATGGGAACGGCCGCAAGTAGCGACCGGGTATAGGGGTGCTGGGGGTTGTCGAAGATGTCCCCTCGCGTTCCGCGTTCAACGATCTTGCCGCGCTCGAGCACTGCAATGGTGGAACAAAGGTGCCGCACAACCGCGAGATCGTGTGCGACAAAGAGAATCCCTAGGTTCAGTTCGCGTTGCATGTCTTGCAGCAGGTTTATCACCTGCGCTTGGACGGATACGTCGAGTGCCGAGACCGGCTCATCACAAATTAACAACTGCGGTCGGATGACAAGGGCACGGGCGATGGCGATGCGCTGTCGCTGACCACCGGAAAACGAGCGCGGATAGCGCCCGAGTGCCTCTTCGCCGAGCCCAACCATTTCGAGCATCTCGACAACGCGACGACGTCGACCGGATGCCGATCCATCCAGTTTGTGAACCAGAAGCCCCTCCCCCACCAGTTCCTCCACGGTCATGCGCGGATTGAGGCTGGCGTACGGATCCTGGAACACGAGTTGTACCTCGCGCCGAAAAGCAAGCATGTCGGCCCGCCCGGAGCGATGAACATCGATTCCGCCATAGCGAACGTTGCCGGTATCCGGCTTCATCAAACCAAGGGCGCACCGGATGATCGTCGACTTGCCCGAACCGGACTCGCCGACCAGGCCGATAGACTGGCCGGCGTGGATTTCCAGCGCGATGTCGTCGAGCACGACCGTTCGTTTGTCACGTCCCGTGGAAAACGACTTGGAGATGTGGTCGATCTGCAGCATCAGCCGGCCCCATAGAGATGACAACGCACGCGCCCACCGAGAGGGGTGAATGTCTCGCCTGGCGTTTCAGCTGAGCAGACGCCCGTCGCTCGGTCGCAGCGTGGGTGGAAGTGGCAGCCCTTGGGCCGGGAGGAGGGGAGTGGCGGCGCACCGTTGATCGAGGGTAGGCGATCAACCGTGCGATCGGCCCGCGGCACCGCCTCGAGCAGCCCTCGTGTATAGGGATGCTGCGGCTCACGAAACAGCTGCGCGGCCTCGTTTTCTTCAACGATCCGGCCCGAGTACATTACCATCACGCGGTCGGCAAAGCCGGCAACGATCCCCATGTCGTGGGTGATCAGAAGTACAGCCAGACCGCGCCGGCGCGAGATTTCGTCGAGCAAGTCGAGCACGCGCTCCTGCACGCGCACATCAAGCGCCGTGGTGGGCTCGTCGGCAATCAGAAGGTCTGGCTCGCCCACCAGCGCCATGGCAAGCACGACGCGCTGGCGCATGCCGCCGGAGAACTCGTGCGGGTAGGACTCGAGCCGCTCTACCGCTCGCTCCACCTTCAATTCATCCAGCACCTCCAGCGCCCGCCGCCGTGCCTCTTGCCTGCCAATTCCACGGATCCGTAGCGTCTCGGCCACCTGGTCGCCGATGGTCATTAGTGGATCGAGCGAACTCATTGGATCCTGAAACACCATGCCTATGCGGCTGCCGCGCAGGGCGGCCATCTGGCCAGCGCTGAGTTGCAGCAAGTCAGCACCGTCGAAGTCGACCCGGCCAGAAAGCCTTACTCGCGGATTGAGCCGCATTAGCGCTTGGGCTGTCACGGACTTGCCCGAACCGGACTCGCCAACAAGAGCCACTCGCTCACCCTTGCCGAGGGTGAAACTGACCTTGTCTACGATCCGGACTGATGCGTTCCTCGCCCCGATGTCGATACACAACTGGTCGACGTTCAGAAGCGGCACCGGTCGGTGCACTTGGTCGGCGACGTCTTCGCCGCGTTTGAGAACCATCGTCATGGTCAACTCCGCAAAGACGGGTCGCGGTGTACCTGCAAGATGTCGGCAAGCAGGGCGAAGGCGACGGCGTTGATGACGATGGCGGCACCCGGCGCCGCCACTGCCCACCAAGCGATCGATGTGTAAGATCGGGCGCCCGAGATCATGGCGCCCCATTCCGGGCTCGGCGGCTGCGCCCCCACCCCGATGAACGAAAGGCCTGCGAGGATCAGCATGGTGTAGCTGAGATCCCCTGCCCACTTTACGATCAACACGTCCAGGGAGTTGGGCAGCACGTGTTTCAGCATCAGCCTGGTGCGCGAGACTCCCAGCACAGTGGCGCCCTCGACAAAGGACTGCTCCATAGTTTGGCGCATAGTGGTCCTCAGGATGCGTGCGGTCATCGGCCAGCCGGTAAGCGCGAGGGCGATGATGCCCGATTGGAGACTCGGCCCCAGTACCGTGGCAATGCCAAGCGCCACAACTAGCCCCGGCAGCGACAAGCCAATATCCGAGATGCGCATCAGCAACTCGTCGGCCCAGCGCGGCCCCACGGTGGCCAAGGTCGCCACCAGCATTCCGATTGCCGAATAGAGGATTACCACCAGCATTGTAGCCAGCAGCGAGAGCTGCGCCCCAGCAACCAGTCGCCAGGCGATGTCGCGGCCCTGATCGTCGGTGCCAAGCCAGTGGTCTGCGCTCGGCGGCATCAAGGTTTCGAGCATGTTCGAGGTGTAGATGCTGGGCGGTGCAAGCAGCGGTCCGACCAATGCCACAAGGAACAACGCGACGACCACCGCGAACACCGTCAGCTCGTATGCAGAGAAACGGGCTATTCGCCTAATCGCTGTTTGCAACCCTGCAGTCATTTGGCACCTGAACGGAACTGCGTGCCACGCACGCGCGGGTCGAGCATCAGCGTAGCGATGTCGGCAACCAAGTTGACGACGCACACTGTGACCCCGACAAACATTACTGCCCCTAGAACGGCATAAGTGTCCTTCAGCGCCACCGAGTTAGCGAGGTAACCGCCGACCCCCCGCCGCGCAAACACCGTTTCAATAAGGATCGCCCCGCCCACCATGCCCCCCACCAAAGTGCCAATAAGGCTAACAGTCGGCGCCAGCGAATTTGGAAGGGCATGCCGCAGCACGATGCGCCGTGTCGATGCGCCTTTGGCCAGTACTGGCAGCACCAAGTCGGATGCCAGCACCCCCAGCAGGGTTGCCCGCAATATTCGGTAGACTTGGGATGCGAACGGCACGGCGAAGACGAACGCTGGAAGGATCAGATAGGCCAATGCATCGAAGAATGCCGACAGGTTTCCGGCAAGCAGCGCGTCGACCGTCGGCATGCCAGTGATCGACGGCGCCGAAACGCCGAACGAGTGCTGGCCGGTGATCGGCGTGATGCGCAGCACGCTGCCGAGGAAGTACTGAAGCATCAGCGCAAGCCAAAAGGTCGGCATGGCGCCGCCCATTACCGCGACAAGTCGGCTGACGCCGTCGACAACCTTGCCTCGGAACGTGGCCGCGACCAGCGCAGCGGGAAACGCCAAGAGAACCCCTAGGATGCTAGCAAACACCATAAGTTCGAGCGTGCTGGGCAACACCGCGGCGAGCTCAGTCAGCACCGGCTTGGACGACACCACCGAGGTCCCCAGGTCGCCACGCAACAGGCGGCCGAGGAAGTTGAGGTATTGAAGGGGGATCGGCTGGTCGAGCCCAAGACGCTTGGTCACTTGCGCCACCTGCTCGGCAGTGGCGCCGGCACCAGCCGCCACCTGCGCCTCGTCGCCCGGTATCAGCTTGATCATGATGAATACCAAGGTCGCCAAACCCCATAGGGTCAGCACCATCATTACGAGCCTTTGGCCGACGAGACGCAGGTAGGACATTTCCGATCAGCCCTTGGTCAGCAGCGGGACCTCGATCGGCTTGAAGTGGCCGTTCACCACACCTGCAAGCGGATCGGCCAGTCGGTCGGAACGATAGGCAGCGTAGGAGACACCCCAATAGAGCGGCATGAATGGGGAGTCTTTCTCGATGATCAACTGCGCCTGCTTGTAGATCTCGCAGCGCTCGTTCGCATCGCCGCTCACCAGCGCCTTGTTCAGCAGAGTGTCGATCTCGGGATTGTTGTAGCCTGCGCGGTTCGAACTACCCGCGTCCGAAATGTACGTCTTGGCTAGGAATACGCCAGGATCGGGGAACCAAGCGTTCTCCGACATAAGCATCATCTGGGGGATGGTGACGGGATCCTGCAGCAACTGCAGGTAGTTCGGGAAGGCGATCGGCTCGAGGTTGAGCGTTACGCCGATGTCCTTGAGGTTCGACTGCAGCAGAGTGGCTTCCTGCACCTGATCTTCGAACGCCGGCTGGAAGCGCAGCGTAAGAGTCAGAGCCGACTGACCGGCCTCCGCGAGCAAGGCTTTCGCCCGCTCGACATCCCGCTTGACCACCGAGAAATCGGGCCGGCAAGCCAGCGTTCCAGGCAACGGCCCCGCAGGAAGGCTGCCCTTTCCACGATGGATGCCCTGAAGGCCACCCTCGTAGTCATATACAAGGCGGATCGCCTCGCGCACCTTCGGGTCAGCGGTGGGGCCGGCGGCCGTGTTGAAGTAGATGCCGTTGACCGATGGCGCGGGACCATAGGCCACCGTCACGCCTGGTTCGTTGGCAAGAACGTCAAGGTCGCGCTGCACGATATTCCGGCCGATATCGATATTGCCGACCTTGAGCTCGTCGCGCTTGGGCGCGCTCTCGTCGATCCGCCGGAACACGAAGGATGCCGGACGGGCGCCCTGCTCACCCCAGTATGTGTCGGCCCAATCGACTGTAATATCGTTGCCAACCACCGAAATAAGCTTGTAGGGGCCGCTCCCCGCGTCATTTGCAGCGAGCCAGGCCTGGGCGTCATCGCTGCCGGCATTTGCCTGCGCGAGAGACGAGTTGATGATGTAAATCCGGCTCAGCGACGTGAGGAATAGCGAGGACGGCTTAGTCAGCTTGATTGTCAGGTGCGTGTCGTCGGTTATCTCGGTGCTGCCGTAGACATCGACATAGCTGGCAACGCCAGTGGCCAAGCGCTTGATACGGTCGAGAGTGTAGGCGACGTCCGCGGACGTGACAGGCTTCCCGTCGTGGAATTTCGCACCGTCGCGCAGGGTGATGGCGATCGACTGCGCGTCCGGCGCAACCGCATACTCACTAGCCAACTCACCAACCACGTTGAGGTCGATGTCGTAGGTAACCAACGGGCTGTACATCCGGCTGGTCAGGTCGTTGGTCTGGTAATAGTCCGAGGCAATCGGGTCGAGCGTGTTTACTGACCCGGCGTCGGCATAGATCACCGTATTGGCACGATCGGCGGCCTCGACGGCGCCAGCTGCGAGTAGCGCACAAAGCGCTACGGCACCTGCAGTTCCGGTGAATCGAAGTTTTGAGAATGGGCGATAGGCGTAGTGCATTTCCGTGCTCCTCCAATGCGCAGTGTTTCCGTTCTCCGCGGCAGGCCCACGGACATCCGTCCGGCCGCAGCATCTGAACTCACGGTACGCAACGGTGTTTCGTATACATACCTTAGTTCAATCGAACACATATATAGGTGTCCGTCAATGCCATGCACCCCGTTTGCATCGCCTTACGGTTCCCTTGTGTAGTCCTCTACCTGACGTGCCTTGGCAATAAATACACAGTTTCAGACTGTTAGCCTGTCCCTCGGGTTGCTCTTGTTTACGCGCCCGCCCACACATTTTGCATGCAACGCACAAAAATCTTGTATGCAATCCGTTGCCATGCATCATAAGACGTGGTCATCAAGCGGCCGCAAAACGGAATCTCGACCATGGCAAAGCCGCACCTCCTCCTTATCAATCCCAACACCTCGGATGACATTACCGAGACGATCCGGAGACTTGCCGTCGCAGAGATCGGCAGTCACGCCGCGATAACCGCGGTCACGGCGACCTTCGGCGCTCGCTACATCTCATCGCGCGCTGCGGTAGCCATCGCAGCACATGGGGTCCTCGACGCCTTTGCATCGGCGCTCGCGTCGGGACTACGGCCTGACGCGGTGATTGTCGCGTGTTTTGGCGACCCCGGGCTGGATGCACTTAAGGAAATGACTTCGACGCCTGTGTTCGGCTTTGCGGACGGCGGACTGATTGCGGCCGCTGCCGAACCCGGCACCTTTGCCATCGCAACGATCGGCGACGCTTGGCGCGACATGCTCGCCGAACTCGCCCTGCGCCGCGGTCTGGCCCACCGGCTGGCGGGGATCATCGTCCTCGATGCGTCAACTCGCGCTCCAGAAGTCAGCGGCCCGCTCATTGAGAAAGCTGCAAGGAACCTCGGCGCCTCGCGAGTAGTCGTTGGTGGCACCGGGCTGATTCCGATGCTCGACGAGTTGGCTCAACGCATCAATCTACCGGTGATAGATGCTCACCGCGTGACGCTGCACGACGCGGCGCGGATAACCGGAGCGGCCAGGGTTGCAGCGACACCCCCGATGGCTGGCCCACCGGTGGTGGGGCTTTCACCTGCTTTGACCAGACTGCTTCAGAACGGTGCTGCCAATTGAGCGGCCGGATAGGGAGACTTTTCGACATGACCACAACGAACTCACCGCGCCCCCTTGGGGATTGGGGCCGAGGCCAGGCATTCGCCGAGGGACGACACTTCGTCAGCGAGTTCAATTTCGTGCCGGAGGTGACGTCCGGTTACGAAATTCCTACTCCGCTAGGGCTGATCGACAGCACCATTCGCAAGGTCATCTACACTGTTGGCGTTCGCCCCAGCGAGGCTGAACTGCTGGAGATTTGCCATATCCTAGAGGAACTTGGCATCGAAGAAGAGAGCCTGAACGTTTGGTGGCGCGATGGCGAGCCCGACCCGCAGGAATTGGCGGCTGCGATGACCATCGCGAGGGCCAAGGTGAAGTTCAAGGTCAACGTCTTCACCGATACGCTGTTAGGCAATGGTGAGACGCCGATGCCGCTTATGAAGCAAACGGTCGACATGTTCGCCGAGGCGGGCATCAAGCTGCTCAACCCCGGTCTGCTGCAGGCGCCGAACGACGACGCCCGCAAGCGCCAGGCCGACGAAATGGCCGTCATGAACGAGTATATCAAGGCCGCTGGCATGGAGTGGAATGCTACAATCGCCAATTGTGGGCGGCGCAACTTTGATGAGTTCATGGCGCTCTGCAACACCGCGGTCGATAATGGCGTTCGTCGCTTCGACCTGATGGACTCGACTAGCGCGCTATCGCCGCAGGCAATGACCCACTATGTCAGGACGTTCCGCAGCCGGCTTAACCGACCAACGCCGCTAACCATGCATACCCACGACGATTTTGGCATGGACACGGCCGGAACCATCGCCGCGGTGCTGGCGGGCGCTTCGCCCGATGTCGCGCTCAACGGCGTCTCCTATCGCTCGGGCTTTGCGGCGCTCGAGGAGGTCGTGGTGGCACTCGACGTACTATACGGCGTCGACACCGGCATTCGGCTCGACCGCTTGAAATGGGCCTCCGACGAATTGGCGCGAGTCATGCGCTTCCCGGTGCCCCCGTTGAAGCCCGTGGTTGGAAGTCACCAGTTTCTACGCGAGGGGCCGCCCGACATCGACAAGATACTCGACGGCCGCGCTCCCGCCGACTTCGCCAACATGGGGGGCAGCTACAGCCCCGAACTCATCGGCGCCGAGTTCCACTGGGTCTTTTCGCAGCAGGGCAATAGCCAGGTGGTGGCCTCGGTCGCCCGGTCGCTTGGCCTGACCTTGACGGACAAGCAGGTCGCCGAGGCCGTGACCATCCTCGAGGCCAAGCTGGCGGCCCATCCTGCCTATCCGCGCTGGGCTACGCCCGACGAAGTCTTTGCCGTAGTGAAGCGCGTTGCTGGCTAGCTTTCAGATGCGGGCAACGCATCAAGCCGGTCCCACAGTGGGACCCAGATCGACTTAGTGAAGGGACCACATGACACAGAACGAATTGGTGCCGGCCATCGACGCCTTTCGGCTGCCACTGGACCACACGAGTGATGTGGCAGGCTTGAAACGGCTCATGGCGGAAGGTCGACTGCACGCTGACGATGTGATCGCTGTGACCGGCAAGACCGAGGGTTGGCGGGCCGGCGAGACGAGCCGCCTCGACGCCGATCAGGCGATCCGCCGCTTCCTGCTCGACTACGGCTCTCGCCCCGCGGGCATCATCGACCAGCTTCCCATGGTGTTCACGACAGGCGGCATCGGCATTTTGACGCCGCACATTGTGGTGTACGCACGTGCCCTCGCGGCCCCATCGTCCGATAGCGCCTCCCGGCTGGCGATGGGCGTGGCGCGGTCCGACCTGATCCGTCCAGAATGGATGACGACCACCAGGATTGTCGAAGTCAACGCCGATGCTGTCCGCAGGGCGGCGGCCAACGCTGGGATTGACCCGCGAGCGGTCGAGTACGTCGTCGGCAAGGCCTACTATCCCTCGAAGCAGGATTTCGCGGACGCTCGCGCCGCCGGCCACCGAATCCCCGACCTCGATGATGGGGCACTGTTCCGCAAGGCGAGCGGGGCTGCCGGCCTGGGGGTGGCGGTCGCCGCCGATGGAATGCAGATGCCGCTGGCCGAAGAGGTGAGTAAGCGGCTCGACTTGTGGTCTGCCAAGGTCGCGGTGTCGGCTAACGAATGGGAGCCGGTCGGGGGGGCCGGGCCGCAAACCCAGTTGATGGCCTTTGGCAATCGGGCGGGCGCCAGTGGGCGGTTGAGGGTGGGGCATGCCGCCATGGTCGACACGCTCGATGTGGAGGCACTCCATCGGGCGCTGCGGCGGGCGGGACTGGATGTTGGACCGGGTCCACTATCACCGGAGCACCGAGTTCGGGTTGTCGCGGTCTATGTGAAATTCAGCATGCCTGTTGAAGACCGCCTGCGAGGGCGTCGCCAGATCGCGGAAAACCCGGAATACGGGAACCAGGTGAAAGCAGCACTCGGGGGCATGTTCTCCGCGATCCTGCAAGACAACCTGGTGTGGATTTCCGGCTCTGCGACCCATCAGGGGCCCGCCGGCGGTGGCACCGTGGCAGCAATCGTGGACGTCAGCTGACCTCCACTCACGACGGCTGTAGCCAATTGCATCAAAAACGGAAATGACTGTGTCGTCGAAACCCGAGCCGCGGGTCATGATCGTGGCGTTGATCGTGGCAGGCGCCCTGTTCATGCAGATGCTCGACGCCACTATCATCGTCACCGCCATTCCCGCTATGGCGCTGTCCTTCGGCGTCACCCCGCTCACCATGGGCGCGGGAATCACCGCCTATATGCTAACCGTCGCGATCCTGATCCCCGCCGCCGGCTGGTTAGCCGACCGGATCGGGGCGCGCAGCGTCTTCCTCGTCGCTATTGTCGTTTTTACAATCGGCTCGCTGCTCTGCGGCCTATCGGTGGACCTGCCCCAATTCGTCGCCGCGCGGATCGTTCAGGGGGCTGGTGGGGCCTTCATGGTCCCGGTGGGACAAGTCATCGTACTGCGACTCGCAAAGCGAAGCGAACTGGTGCGCGCGCTGTCGCTGCTCAGCTGGCCGGCACTGTTCGCGCCGGTACTTGGGCCAACGATTGGCGGCCTCATCACCACCTATATCTCGTGGCGCTGGACGTTCCTCATCAACATCCCAGTGGGCCTCCTCTGCTTTGCGCTCACCGCCTATCTGATCCCCGATGACGGCTACCGCATCAAAATACCTTTGGACTGGCGCAGCCTGCTACTGTCGTCGCTGGGTCTAGGCGTCCTCTTGGCTGGACTCGACGGGCTGGTGCACCATGGTGCCAACTTTGTTTTCTCCATTATCCACATCGCGGCGGGCGCTTCCCTGTGCGCTCTCGCCACGTTTTGCATCCGACGCGCCAAGCACCCGCTGCTGGATTTGTCGATCCTCAGTGTCCGCACCTTTGCGCTCTCTAATTTGTTGGCAGGCAGCTACTACCGGATCGCGCTCAACACAACGCCGTTCCTGCTGCCGCTGCTCTTTCAGCTTGGATTCGGACTCAATGCCTTCCAGGCCGGTAGCCTGATGGTCGCTTATTTCGGCGGCAATCTCGGTGTCCGGGTGATCACGACGCCCGTGCTTGAACGGCTCGGCTTTCGCCACGTCATGGTCGCGAACGGTATCCTGAGCGCCATCGCCATCGGCCTGTGCATCCTGCTGAGCGCAGATACGCCGGTCCCCCTCGTAATAACTCTCATGGTGCTTGGTGGCGCAACGCGATCGATGCAATATACCGCACTAAACGTGCTCGCGTTCATCGATATCAAGCCCGATCAACGCAGCGCAGCGTCGACACTGTCGACGATGCTAATGCAGATCACCATCCTCTTGGGCGTCGTGTTCGGTAGCATAAGCCTCAGCGCGTTTCAGTCGATCCGGGGCGACCCAAACCTGGATCTTATCGACTTCCAGCTGAGCTTTGGCCTGCTTGCAATTGTGACACTGGTCTCTGCCATTCAGATGAGGGGGATACCTCCCTCAGTAAAGAGCCGCTAGCGCAGGAGACCGTGGTCAAGCCTGCGCCTGTCGCGAACGGCCACGGCATCCAGACGCTGGCTTCCAGTTGGGGACCGTGTTTAGTCACGCGCGCCATGGGAGGGCGTGACGCGTTCGAACGCGTCACCGACGTGCGGGCTCAACCGAGCCAAGGCACTCGAGGCGCTTGGGATCGAGCCCGTGCAACGGCGGCCCATTTTGTACCTAGCACAAGCGCGCGGCGGCAAGGCCTAACCGCGCGCGTGTGTGGGTTACAGAGCGAACAATTTCAGCACCTCTTCGGCACTGGTCCTGCGCCCGTAGTCGGCGAGTTCGAAACTCTCGGCGAATTCGAAGCCGCCGCTCATCGCCGGCAACGAGTACATGAATTCCGGCCAATACTTCAGGATGAAGGCACGCTCAGCCGGCCAGTCGCCCGTCTGCGGCGCCTCGCTGATGACGCCGCGCTCGTGCGGGGTGAACTCGAAGAACTGCGTTGCGTGGGCGGCGCAGGCCCTGAGCTTTGCTTCGATCGACGTGCCGACATCAATGACGATGTCGTGCTTGTGGACGTTCAGTGCGCCGTAGTCGATCATCTTCAGGCAGATCGGAGCCTGAGCCAGCGGCGGTACCTCAGGACATATGTTGCCGTTGGTGCAAAAGTCCGAAGCGTCGCGCACGGCGCGGCCGGCTGCGCGGTTGTCGAGGTGACCTGGGCAATCGTCATGGAAGGTGATGACGATGTCGGCCTGCCAGCGACGGATTGAGGAGATCACCGCTGTACGGACCGCAAGGTCCGGCATCAGTTCGCCATCGTGGATGTCGAGGATTTCATAGTCAACCACGCCAAGATGCCGCGCGGCAGCGTAGGCTTCGCGAGCACGGCGGCGCTTCAACGGCTCACGTTCCATTTTGTAGTGACCGGCATCGCCATTGGTGAGTGAGAGGTACTTTACGGCAACGCCGCGGTCGGCGAGCCGGCGTGTCGTACCACCCGCATACATTTCCGCTTCGTCGGGATGCGCTTTCACGACCAGCACTTTGAGTGGGTAGGACATGTAGACATTACTCCTTTGCAGTATGGGCCGCACGCAGGGCATCGGCGGCGGCCGTAAGAGTCGCAGCACTGCGCGACACGAATCCTTCGAGCTGGTCGAGGGTGGGATTGGGGGAGAAGTAGTCGTCGGGCGCGATCATGGCGCCAGCGACAACGCCGTCCTCGAACACCCGCGACAGGCGGATCAGCTCCAGCACCTCGCTCATGTCCGCATCCGGCTGGCGGGCCTGCCAGTCGGGATCGAACAATGGGATCTGGTTCTTGTCGGAACCCCAGACGTTCTCGATGGTGAAGTTGGGGAAGCTGCCGGCCGCGAACAGCGCACCGAGCACCGCCAGCCAGTCGATCACCCCATCGCCGCAGGCGCGCGTTTGCCGCTCCAGCCCGAGCGGGCGGGCGAATAGCACAATGTCACGCATGTGGGTCTTCTTCACATATGGCGCGACGCGGCGGGTCGCGGCGACCGGATTCTCGCCACGAACCACCACGTTGGCGAGATCGAGCGTAACGCCTAGCGCGTCGTCGCCGACCTGCTCGACCAGCCGGACGATCTCCGCTGTGGTGATCTCTTCGTGCGTCTCGACCGCAATGACCGCGCCGCGATCCCTGAGCACCGGCTTCAGCTTCAAGAGGAACTTGCGCGTCGCGTCGAGCTGGTCTTCCCACTCGACATCGGTGCGATAGCGGTCGATGGCGTGCAGGCCCCAGCCGTGTCGCTGGTAGTTCGCAGTATCGCCCCACAGCGCCGTACAGCCGATGGCGGTGGTCGCCTCGATCATTCGGGTCATGCCGAGCAGGTAGTCGCCGTTGCCGACCTCGCGGACTTCCGGCGCCTCAGGGGTGTTGTACGGGTTGATCTTTCCCAGCCCCATTTCAAGGTAAAGCCCAAGCTCATCTGCCCGCCGCTTCACCGCGGCAAGAAAGCCCGTGTCGAGAGTCGGCGATACGTCGAGCACGGTCCGGAAGAACACACCGGCATGGCCGAGCTCGGCGCAGCGCTCTATCAGCTTGATCGGGCCGAGTTCGGCGGCACGCGGGAACTTCCGCCCGTCGATGCCGACGCGGATTTCGGGGACTTGCGTGATGGTCATGATATCGGTGCCTGTCGAGCCCTGTGGGCGGGATCGAGCCCAAGGCCGCCGGGAACGGCGGCGATAAGTTCGCGCGTGTATTCGTGCTGCGGGTTGGCGAGGACGGCTTTGGCCAGCCCCTCCTCAACTATTTGGCCGCGATGCATCACGGCGATACGGTCGGCGATGTAGCCAGCGCTGACCACGTCGTGGGTAATGTAGAGTACCGCGACGCCCTGCTCGTCGCGCAGCCGGGCGATCAAGTTGAGGATGTCGCGGCGGATCGACACGTCGAGCATCGATACCGGCTCATCAGCCACCAGAAGCTTCGGCGAAGCCGCGAGCGCACGGGCGAGACCTACGCGCTGCCGCTGGCCTCCGGACAACTCGTGCGGCCGGCGATCGAGATAACTGGCGGCGGGCGTGAGGCCAACCTCCCTTAGCAATGCCGCCACCCGCCCTTCGACGTCTGACCTATAGCCGCCAGGGGCAGAGATCACGGCGCGACGAAGGTGATGGCCAATGGTGTGGAGTGGGTTGAGCGAACCATAGACGTCCTGGAATACCATCTGCGCGGCGCGGGGCTGGTTGCGGCGGCGGCGCGAGACTGGCACCGGCGTGCGGCCATCGACGAGCACATCACCGGAACTGGCGCGCGTCAGTCCGGTGACAATTCGGCCGAACGTTGACTTGCCGCTTCCCGATGCGCCGACCAGTGCCACGATCTCGCGCGGCGCGAGGCGGAACGACACGTCGTTTACGGCGACCAGCGCCGATCGGCCAGTGAGTGGGTTGGTTCCGTAAGCCTTGGTGAGGTGCGCTGTCTCCAGCACGGGGTGCGCGACGGACTTCGGCCGTGCCACAGCAGGCACAGAGAAGTCGACCTTCGGCGTCGCAGTGAGCAGCGTGCGCGAATAGGGATGCGATTGGTAGCGCTGGAATTCTGCCACCGGCGCGGTTTCGACGATCTTACCGTCCTTCATCACTGCGATGCGGTCTGCCACTTCGAACAGCAACGGTAGATCGTGGGTGATCAGCAGCACGGCAAAGCCCATCTTCCGCTGCAGTGCTTTTACCGTGACGAAGATTTCCTGCTGCACGATCACGTCGAGGGCCGTCGTCGGCTCGTCGAGGATGATCAACTTGGGCTCGAGCGCCAGCGCCATTGCAATCACCACGCGCTGCCGCTGTCCGCCCGAGAGTTCATGCGGAAATGCCGAGAGCCGCCTTGGGTCGATATCGACCATCTGCAGCAGTTCGGCCGGGGTGCGACGAATGGAGGCGCCACCGCGGTTGATCACCTCGCGTAGCTGCCAGTCGATCCGCTTCACCGGATTGAGCGAGGTAAGCGAGTTCTGCAACACGATCGATGCGGTTCGCCAGCGCAGCGCCCGCACCGCACCCTCGTCAGACGACAGCATGTCGTTACCCGCGATGCGGATTTCACCGCCGGTTATGATGCCAGGCGCGCGCAGCAGCCTGAGGATCGACTGTGCGATCGTCGATTTGCCGCAGCCGGATTCGCCGGCGAGCCCCATGAACTCGCCATGCGCGATACCGAGGGACACGCCGTCGACGGCCGAGATAATACCGTTCTCGCCAGCGTAACCAACCGAGAGGTTGACGATATCGAGCGCTGGGAGATCAAGCATCCCGCTTCACCGGGGTCATCAGCGAGGCGCTCGGCTTCTTGAAACCAGCGCGGCGCAGCAGGCGGTCGGCGCGCAGCCTAGGGTTGCCGATCTCGTCGACGGCGTTGTTGATCAGCGCCAGCGAGAAGGCTGTGAGGGCGATGGCCATGCCAGGGACGACGAAGGTCCACCAAGCGCCTCGTATCAGCGCCGAACTGTTCTGGGCCCAGTACAACATCGAGCCCCAGGTGATCTGGCCTCCATCACCGAGCCCAAGAAACTCGAGCGACGCCTGCGCCGTGATGGCGAAGATGACCTGGTTGACGAAGTAGGCGGCGACTACCGAGCCCATATTGGGGAGGAGTTCGATCGCGACGATGCGCCAGCGACTCTCGCCGACATCCTCGGCGGCAGCGATGAACTCGCGCTCCCGAAGGCTGAGCGCCTGCGAGCGGAACAATCGCGCTCCGAAGGCCCAGCCGGTGACGGTGAGCACCATGATCATGGTTAGCGGCCCTGGCGGCAGGAACGCAGCGAGCACCACGACGAGCGGTAGGCCGGGAATGACGAGAAAGACGTTGGTGATCAGCGTCAGCACGTCATCTACCCAGCCGCGGAAGTAGGCGGCGGTGAGTGCAACGATCAGTGCCAGCAGTGTCGTCAGCACTGCGATGGTGAAGGCCACCCACAGCGTGTTCTGTCCACCAAAGAGGAACTGGCTGAACACATCCTGCCCCTGGCCCGTGGTGCCGAAAATATGGGCCAGCGAGGGGAACTCGTTGATGCCGCCCGTCGCCCGTTTCGGGTTGTACGGGGCGATCCACTGCGCCAGCGCAGAGAGCACGACAAGTGTGCCCAGAGTGAAGAGCCCTACCGCTACCGGGATCGAGCCGAAAAGCTGGCGGCGCGCCTTGGCGCCGAAGGTTTCGCCAAGGGACATCTATGCCTCCCCACCGGTCCGCACGCGCGGATCAAGCAGCACGTAGAGCGTGTCGACGAGGAAGTTCGCCGCCAGCACGGACAGGGTGATGATGAGGAACAGCGCCTGCATCAACGGATAATCGACGGCACTCACGGCCCGCATTAGCGAGTAGCCGAGCCCGGGATAGGTGAAGACAATCTCGGTCAGCAGTTGGCCAGAAAACACTCCTCCCACCGCGGCGCCGAGCGCCGTGACGTTGGGGAGCAGCGCCGTACGCACGGCGTGCGACATGAGCACCCGGCGCGGCGTCAGCCCCTTGGCTTCGGCGAGTGTCAGGTAGTCCTCGCTCAGCACTCCGATCATGGCGTTGCGCATGTTGAGGGTCCACGGCCCGAGCGAGACCAGGACGATGGTGAAAACCGGCGCGATCAGGTGGAACAGGATGTCGCCGATGCCCGATAGATTCAACGCTGGTGGGTTGACGCTCGAATAGGCGTTGCCCATCGGGAACCAGCCGAGCTTGAAGCAGAAAATGTAGAACAGCAGCAGCGCGAGGAAGAAGTATGGGAATGAGCCGAGGAAGAGCAGCACCGGTGGCGCCAGCCGGTCGAACAGCCCGCCACGGCGCCAGGCGGCAATGGCGCCGAGGGTGCAGCCGAGCACGAAACTGAGCAGCACCGAGGTGAGGCCAAGCAGGATCGACCAACCGAATCCGGCTCCGATCACCGCCATCACCGGCGCAGGGAAATTGGAGAGGGAGCGGCCGAAATCGCCGCGCAGCACATTGCCAAGATAGGCGACGTATTGCTGCAGCAACGGCTCGTCGGTGAGCCCATAGGCGGCCTTCAGCGCAGCCAGGGACTCGGCGTTGAGTGACGTCGAATAGGTAGCGACAATGGTCGACGCGGGGTCGCCCGGGGTCAGCCGCGGCAGGAAGAAGTTGACAGTGATGGCGACGAATGCTGCCAGCACATAGAACGCCAGTCGCTTTGCAATGTAGTACATCGACGAGCCTCCGGGGGAAGGATGCCCCCGCCGCGCACGGCGGGAGCTCCGGGTGTCTTGCGCGTTACTCGGCGCGACGCGACAAGTGCGGCCAGACCAGAAGCGGACCATTGGTCATCTGCAGGCTGAGCGGCGCGTACGGGTCCTGCTCGTTGGGGAAGCCCGTAAACCGGCGGGTGTTGTAGAGACCCCAATCCGGCTGCTCGTAGAGCGGGATGGCTGGCGCGGCAGCCGAGAACATACCCTCGAGTTCGGCGATGATCGCCTTCTGCTCGGCCCCGTCGGTGGAGGCGGCAAACTTCGCCAGCAGTTCATCGACCTTTGGGTCGCCATAGCGCTGCTGGTTGTTGGGCGACGCCTCGCCAACCGACTTCACCGAAGTGGTTGCCATGTTGTTGCGGTAAAACTCGAACGGCGTAGCGGTCCGCTGCGCAGTACCGAGCGAGAGCTGGAACTGGCCGGTGAAGGTCGAGTTGGTCCAGCTGTCCGCAGTCGTCGTGCGGAGCGTCACGTCGATGCCGATATCCTTGAGGTTCTCAGCGACGATCTGGCAGGCTGACACCCAGTCATTCCAGCCCGACGGCACGATGATGTCGTACTTCAGCGGCTTGCCGTCCTTACCCACTCGGATGCCGTCGGAGCCCTTGGTGTAGCCGGCCTCGTCGAGCATCTTGTTTGCCGCTTCGGGGTCAATGCTCACCCACGACGCGCCTTCCTCGATCACCTTGGGATCAAGCCAGTCCTTGAACGGCGCTTCCGGCAGGCCGGTCGCGTTGGCGGCGACAGACTTGCCCCAGACGCCGGTGTTGATCATCCGCTGACGGTCAAGCGCCATACTCATGGCCTTGCGCACCACCGGATCGCCTAGCGCCCCGTCGGTCGTATTGGCGAGGAGCAGCACTACCGACGTGCGCGGCCACCAGTAACCGAAATGCTCGGGATCGAGCGGCACGAACGTCACGTCCGGGTCAGGCACTAGCCCACCCCAGTCGAGGTTGCCCGAAAGGGTCGCGGCGCTGACCTGGTCGTTGCCGTTGAAACCCTGAACGAACACGCCCTCGATATTGAGCGGCTGCCAGTAGTTCGGGTTCTTGGTCACCTGGTAACGATCGGTGCCAAAGGCATCTATGGTGGTGAAAGGGCCCGTGCCGACCGGATCGGGGTTCTCGAAGGTCACCGGATCAGCGACGTCCTTCCAAACGTGCTGCGGGACGATGAACTGGTCGACGATCGAATAGAGGCCCGGCGTGTAGGTCGACGAGAAGGTGAACTTCACCGTCTTGGCGTCCACCGCCTCAACCGACGACAGGTACTGGTCGAAAGCGCCGGCCGCTGGCCCGATCAGGCCGGGGTTGGCCTTCATAAGCTCGAAGGTGAATGCCACGTCATTGGCCGTGAATGGCTGGCCGTCCGACCACTTGACGTCGTCGCGAAGGGTGAGCGTCAAGCTCAGCGCGTCGGAGGACCATTCGTATGCGGTGGCTAGCCACGGATCGAGCTTGCCGGTCGCGTAGTTCTGGATCATCAGCGGTTCGTACATGGTACGCGTGCTGACCCAGCGAGCGGTAGGCGAGAACGGATTGAAGGTCCGCGTGAAGCTGTTGCCGCCCTCGGCAACGATGCGGACCAACTGGTCAAGTGGCGCCTCGGCGAGCGCCGGGGCAGTGACAGCGAAGGCAGAGACGCTCGCGAGGGCACCCAGCGCTAGGGCGCGAAGGCTTGTGTGCAAACGTCCGATCAAGCCCGCTGAGGGCTTCTTAGGCATTGAGTTGGTATGCATAGTCGTCTCCGGGGAAAGGGTGCTTCTCATCAAGTGGTCCAATCTCCTCACGGGAGGCCGCGTGCAGCGCTGCCTCCCGTGAACACACGTTCTCGAGCATGCTCGAGCGCGAGTTCTACGGCCCCCGCCCGCACGGCATTGCTGCTCACAGCGGTCGGGACAATTTGTGGAATGGCGATGGGTAGGGTCTTGAGGATATCAGAAACGCTGTCTGCCAGCGCCCGCCCCCCGGCGCGACCGATGGCGCCGCCCAATACCACCATTTCAGGATCGAGAATACCGATGGCCCCGGTCAACGCCGCGGCGAAGCGATAGCCTAGTTCGGCGAAGAACTGGGGGTGCTTGTCGCTCAGGGCGGCCTGGCGGATCGCCTCGATGGCATCTTTGCCAGCCAGCCTGTGCGCGTCCACCAGCGCTTCGATCGCTGCAACATCGAGCAGGCCATCGACCAGCGCCATTTTCACCGGCTCGCCCGGCTTCGCGATGCGATCAGGAACCATAACCCCGCCGAGTTCGCCCGCTGTGCCGGTCGAGCCATGCATCAGCCGCCCGCCAATCACTACACCAGCGCCGACACCGTCGCCGACCCACAGCAGAATAAAGGACTGCACGCCATTGGCGGCGCCGCATGCCATCTCCTCAATGGCGACGAGGTTCACGTCGTTCTCGATTAGTACGTGGCGGTGGCCCAGCACCCCCTCGAGCGCCTCGGGGATATGGTAGCCCTCCCAGTTCGGGAGCTGCTGGCCTTTGCGCAGATTGCCGGCCCGGATGTCGACGATGCCGGGGAGGCCAACCGCCAGTTGGTCGATATCCTTGACCGCGATCCCGGCGGTCTTCGTGACGCTGTCGAGGACCGAGGTCAGACGCTCATGAGCGTCGTAGCGTTCCCCTGGTTCGCCGGCATGGCGGAAGGTGGCGATGGTGTTTCCAGCGATGTCCGAGATGGCCGCGTCGATACCGTGCGTACCCACATCGACGCCGGCGACGAACACCGAACCCGGCTCGAGGGTCCACAGCCCGGCCTTCGGACCATAGGTCCCCGCCTTTTCACCATCGCGGCGGATCAGGTTGGCGGACTCGAGCCGGCGCAGTAGATCCGACATTGCAGGCTTCGAAAGTCCGGTGAAGGCTTCAAGCTCCATGCGGGTCAGCGATCCCTCCGAGAGCAGGCGCTGCAGCACTGCTTTCTCGTTGAGATTGCGGAGCAACCGCGGGCTGCCAGCAAGGATCTGCATGTTCATTCGATACCGTCTGGTAACTTTCCTTACAGTATGATATCGAACCATTGGAAGCCGGTTGTCAAGCGGCTTCGATGCGGCCCAATACCTGTGGATCAACGATGACGGGAACTCTTCCCAACTCCCTTCTGCGCCAACGGCTTAGCGTCGGCCGGGAGTTACTGCGGCGTCATGGCCTGGACGCCCTAGTCGCCTTCTCGGCCCCGCGCGGACTCGCAGCCGCTACCCAGACCAGCGGTAACGTTGGTTGGTTCACCGGCTTCACTCCGATGTGGGCACCTTCGATGTTGGTCCTGACCGCTATCGACGCGGTGATCGTCGCTCCTGGCAAGAACGAGGCCCGTCTGTTCACCACCCGCGTCGGCGATCTCTACGAGATCAATACCGCCGGACCGCAGGGTCTGGTGGAACGCGCAGCGAGGATAGCCAATCGATCGAACCGATCTCGGGTCGGCGTAGTGGGGACCGACGAGATGACGGCGAAGCTTTCCGCCGCATTCGTGGAGGGCTTTCCGCGCGTGGTAAGGATCGACAGCGTCTTGCAGTCCATGCGCCTCGAGCGCGATCCCGCAGAGACCGACCTGCACCGTCGGGCCGCCGAGATATCCGATGCGATGCTTGCCCGCGCGTTCGCCTATGCCGCGACGCCTGATGCGACGCCGGCGCGACTGATGGCCGAGGTCGAGCATGAGGGGCGAGCCTGGGGAGCCGACGTCTCCCGGCTGTGGTTGTCGACAGGTCCCGAGCCGCCAGTGACGTTCTTCGAGATGTTCGAACTCCCGCAGACGATTATACCGGGGGATCGGGTGCAGCTCGGCACTATGGTGTCTTACGAGGGCTACTTCGCCCAGGGCTTGCGTATTGGCAGCCGCGGCAAGCCGGCGGTCCAACTTGCGGATGCCGCTACACGCCTGATCGACATCCAAGACGCTGCTCTTGCGACGCTCGTTCCGGGACGACCTGTGCATGAACTCGTCGACCTGATAGAGGCGCGCATCGATGCAATGTGCCCCTACCCCCGCGACAGCGATCCTTTCCGTTTTCAGTCTTGCCACGGTCTCGGTCTCGATTACAGCGAACCGGGCCTCGCAGAGGCCCTGTCCCCGCGACGCGATCGCAGCCGCGATATCTATGGCCCGCGCTTGTGTGCGGGCATGGTGTTCGAGATCCACCCCAATTTCACCTTGCCCGGCCTCGGCCATGTCTGCGCCGGAGACGTCGCGTTAGTGACCGAAACCGGCGCCGAGTGGCTGACCAAGTTCCCCCGCGGCATCTTTGCCATAGACTGACGGCGCCATGGGCTGAGGCGAAGTTGCCTGCAGCGGCCGTTGGCGCCCGGCGTACTGGCGGTGGTCAGTTGGGCCTAAGGAAGACGCGCTCGCGCCGATTAGGGAGCCGTTGCTGTTCTAGCTGAAATCGTACGGATTGCGCGCCCGGCGCCGAGCCTTGCGCTCGCGTATCTTTGCCAGTTCGATCTGAAGCTGCTCGTGGCGAGCCTTCTCAAGCGGGTTTGTTTCCCGCGCGACACGACGGAGCTCCAGCGCATGCTGCACCGCTTCATCGAAGGGTGTCATGCCATCCATCCCGTTCGGACCAACCCCACGATCTGGTTTGCCTAATACAAGGTGATCTGTCTCACCGACGCCGATTTTTGGGCGGTGGCTGTAGTGGTCGCCTGGGCACTTCAACGTGTCCTCGAGCCGAGTGCCGAGAATGTCGAAGTCGACGCCCCGGTCTTGGACCAACCGCTCGAGATCCAGCAGCACCAGTACCGACCGATTGTCTGGACAGCCTGCATAGAGGAGTGCCGCTGCCGCCTGATATCGCCCAGGGTCAATCGAGCACTCATGTGACGGGCTCTGCAAATCGCGCTCCACACTGTCGTTCTTGAGCATCCGTCGCCGAGGGCCAGGGCGGGAACACGGCCCGCACGCACTTGCGCTTCTCGGCAACAAGGAGTGGCAAGCCGACGATGGCGATGTCACCGAACTCCTTGAGCAACGTGGTTCGTCGATAGGAGCCATGCCGGCCGCAGGTCTCGCATGCGAACGCGACGCGCTCGACCGATAGCTCAGAGAGCGGCTTTCCACCCTCTGGTGGAACCGTAGCGGGGCGATAGTTCCGGCCCATCGCTACACCCCGGACTTCGGTTTCTTTCGCAGTTCGCCCTTGCCGAGGGCGGCCTTGACGTTGGAAAGGCGCAGACCGGTGATGGCCGACCGGTTCACTGGGGCGGCGACTGAGAGGGTCATCGAGCACTCCTTAGCGTGTGGAGTGGCGACTCATACACCAGTGAACAAAAAAAGAACACGACACGAGGGATTGGGTGCCGTCGCGCGCATCCCTACTAGCCGAACCGGGGAAGCACCAGTCGTTCAGCCGGTGCATCGCACGGAGCCGCGCCTTTACCGGCGCCGGCAGGTCGAGCTTCGCCATCAACCCCCTCACCACCTGTTGCCGAGATGACGGTCGCTCGTCTTTCGGCACGTATCCTCTGCGTTCGAGGGCGTTGCCGATGGTCTCTCGGACACTAGGAGCTGACGGCCTGCGAGGGAACGTGGCCATCAGTGCCACCGGTCGACATCGCGTGGGTGTCGCCGTTCCATCTCGCGCTCGTAGATTTCGAGCGCCAGTGGTGTCTCAATAATTGCGAGCAACCGCCCGATCGCTTCCCTTGAGGAGACACCGCTGTCCGGCGACAGGTAGTCGCACAGCACGTCGGAAATCATTACGACGATGTCGTCGGCAGATGTCGGTTCCCGGCCTAGACGCTGCACGGACTCGGCGACATGTAGGTGGACCAAGTCAACCATTTGGGCTCTCCTCGAGATGGACCTCGAGGGCGGCAGGCTTGTCCTCGCGAAGTCCCTTGAACGACGGATGCCGGATCAGGCCGTCCGGCGTGATTTCGGTGTATTCGACCTCCGCCAGAAGGCGTGGTGCCACCCAGCGAGCGGCTCGCGCTTCCACCCGCGGCATCCCCACGATGCTTGGAGGCTCATCGGTCCGGATCAGTTGCAGGACTTCCCAAACCTCTCGCCGCATCCTGTCGGTGAAGCCGGTGCCGACGCCACCGCGGTAGACCAGCTTGCCGTCCTCGTAGGTAGCAAGGAACAGGCCGCGCACATTGTCCACGCCATACTCGGGCGGCCGCCAACCGATCACCACGAATTCCTGTCGCTTGACGCACTTGACCTTCAGCCAGGCTTTCGACCGCTCTCCGCCGTAGTAGCGAGCAGTTGGAGACTTCGCGATGACACCCTCATAGCCGCCGTCGCACATCGCCTGGAACACCTCGGCTCCGCCGCCCACGATATGATCGGAATAGGCGATCGGCGCGTCGGTTGGCACGGAGGCGAGAAGGGTCTCGAGCCGTTGCTTCCGCTCCAGTTGCGGCAGCGCGGCGATGTCCTCGCCGTCCAACTCAAGCAGGTCGAAGGCGTAGAACACCACGGGTGCTTGGCCATCGAGGCTGTTTTTCAGCAGCGTGAAATTGGTGTGGCCGTGCTCATCGATGGCACAAAGCTCCCCGTCAATCAGCGCGGTGCCGGGGGTGAGCTTTGAAAGGGCCGGAGCGACGTAGCCGAACTGCCGGGTCCAGTCGTGGCCGTTGCGGGTGTAGAGCCGCACCTGGTCGCCTGCGATGGCGGCTTGCATGCGGTAGCCGTCGAACTTCATCTCGAACAACCAGCTGTTGCCGGAGGGCACCTGGCGTTCAAGCGATGCCAGTTGTGGCGGCCGAAATGCGGGAAGGATGAGCTGGGTAGAGTCCGAGTCCCTGCGGCCTGACCGCTTTTTGGGGGATACGGCCGTTACGGCCGGCATGAGGAACTCGAGTACATCGGCGGACTCAATGCAGTCGCGGCAGTTCGGTTGCTACAAGTGACCGGTGATGAAACCAACCTATGCGCCCGGCGTTCGCCTGTCATCAATCGACAAGGAGACCGAAGATGGCAACGACAACAACCCGTGGACGCTCCCAGGATCGCGCCAAGGTCGCAGGCGGCCAGGATCACGAGGTTCGCTACGAGAGCGGCAAGACCGGCGCGACCAAGGACGAGGTTAAGGCCGCGGTTAAGTCGGCAGGCAACAGCCGCAAGAAAGTCGAAGCGAAGCTCGGAAACTAGGAGGCAGGCATGATCAAGCGCGACGGCCTGCCGACAGGCAGCGGCACCTCAGCCAATCACGACGTCAGTGATCCGCACCCGGCAAACGAAGAAAAGTACGACCGGCAGAAGCACCCGGGCGGGGCACGGCCCCCGAAACGGGATCTCGGTCCTAACGACGCGATCCATGATGGAAATTCTCGGCCTCGCCCCCGCAATGCCGAGAAGTGAGCAGGGAGGAGGTGGAAATGAGCAAGGTGCAGGCGACCGTCGATCGACAGCGCAAGATTCAGAAACAGGTAGCATCGGCGGACCAGACCACGAGCAAGAGTCCGGCCAAGGAATGCAAGCCGGTGCCCGGCGCTACTGTTCGTCATCGGCTCGTTTGGGGGCCTGAACCTCCAACTGAGGCGGACGCGCGAAGAGCTGTGGTCTCTTCGCAACGAGTTGGGGACACTGCGAGCAGATGAGGTCCGCCGCTTGGTTGAAGGGACGGACTACCTGGCAACTGCCGTTGAACAACTTCCGGCCAATCTCGATGTAACTGACGTCCGACAAACCGATGAAGCTGATGCAAAGCTGACTTGCGTGGTCGCCAAGCTCGACGATCTGACCGCGAATGTAGCGGCCATCGCGGTATCTGCTCAGGTGTTGGAGGATGGGGTTCAGCGGATTGAGGCCACGACCGATACTCTCGGGCACCACCTGCTCCCGTCAGACCCGAGGTTCGAGGAGTAAAGCCTGACATGGACCATCAGCCCACGTCAATAGAGTGAGCCTCAGCGCGGCGGCTCCAGCCAGAACTGATAGCCGAGCTATAGGGCGACCAGTTCTGCCAGCTTGGCCGCCACCTCAGTCATAGTATTTTCGGCAGTGCTTAGGCCGCTGCGCGATCCTAGCAGAGGGCTGACATCGCGGAGAGCCTCGTAGGTCGTGCCGTGGACAATGGGAACGAGTTGGTCGCGCGCCAGAAGCGCGGAAAGTTCCTTGTCGGCGATGCCCTCGCCTCGTAGCCTGCTCAGTAACGCAGGGGTCACAAGCACGATGCCGACTCTGGATTTCGCGAGCCCTCTGTCGATTTCGCGGAGCAGTGGGGTGCCAAGTGCAACGTCTTTCTCGCTGAACCAGACGGAGACGCCTAGCCCTTCGAGTAGATCGTGCAGCTGCTTGGCGGAGCCCGCTCGGTCATCCCAGGCGTGGCAAAGGAATACATCCCGGAGGTCCGGTACCGTTGCTCGCCGTTCGACATTCTCGCGAACGGGCGTAAGCGACCGCACCTCGGCAGGAGTATAGAACACGGTCGACCCGGCCCTCGACCACCTTGGCTTGCTCGAACCTCCACCGCTGCTACGGCCCCCACCGCCCCCGCCACTAGAGGAGTAGGATGGCGGCGAGTAGGACGGTGATGAATATGAGTACGAACTGCGTCCGCCGTAGCTGCTGTAACGACCGCGACCACCGCAGACAGGGCAGTCAGCTGCAGCGGCAGCTGAACGATGACCCCTTACTGGTGCTGTGCATCTCGCCATGTTGCGCCCATCCACTAATAGCGAATCTAGACGTCGTGAGGGGCGCAGCTAAACTGATTCACTATTCGGAGTCATCAAGTATCCGGCCGACATACGACTCTAGTTACGGCAACGGCTTGTCGGCGGGCCAATATCCCGCATCGCTCTTGGCGACCGTCTCGCGCTCACGCCACAGCATCGTCGCCAGCACCTCGACTGGGCGTGCTCCCTCGATAGTAAGCCCCGCGTCCGTGACCGCCTCCATCGCCTCCTGACGACTAATCGGACGCCCGGCCTTGAGCGCTGCATCTATCACGATGGCTACTATCCGCTCGCGCGGGGGATTGGCAGGGCGCTTCCGTGTCGGTTCACTGGCCGGCCGCAGCTCCTCCAACGCCAGTGCCTGGTCCAGCAGATCGAGCTGCTTCCGCAGCACCGCCGCTTCGGCCTCGATTGCCTCCAGACGCTTGATAATGCGCGCCCGTGCATCACTCAGTCCCGCCACTCTTTATCTCCGTACTGCGTACAGCCGTCAGCACTCTAAGCGCTGAGTGTTAACCAGTCACTAGCATTCCTGTTTACGTACCAAATGGCACTCAGTATCCATTCCGTCGTTCGGAATTGGAGATTGGAATGGACCGGATCATCTCACACATCCAGCATGTGCTCGCACCGGCTCAGGGCTGGAGCATGGCCCGCAGTGCCCGTTGGGTACGCGTATGGGGCTGGCGTCGACGCAAGCTTGGCCTTGACCTGACGGCCGGACAGATACGCGCTCGCGCGGCGAATATCAGGATGGGGCGACACGTTGTGGACTCTGAGTCCGCAACGTTCACTCAGGTTGTCGAGCAGGAGGCCGGAGTGCCGTACAAGACGGCGCAGCGATGGGTTCGCTGGGGAAGTCTGGGCGCGATCCGGCTTAAGGGCCTGGAAGGAACGCCCGAGGATGACCTTCGGCATCTTGATACCCTCTGCTCGAACTTGGCAGCGGCGGGTCGACAGTCGGGTGCGCCTGCTATTGTCGGGACGTGGCGTCGCGTGGAGGATCGTTTCTACGTTCCCGAGTTCGAGCTGGACATCCGGCTTGGCGACTGTCAGGCACAACTCCGATCATTCGAGCCGGAGAGCATCGACAGCATCATCACCGACCAGCCTTATGGTGTTGCCTATCGAGACCGGGCGGGGCGGGGTATCGAGGGGGATGCGGACCCGGAGGGCGTAGCGTCCTGGTTCGCCCCGGCCGCCGCTAGAGTGCTTCGGCGGGACGCTTGGTGCGTACTTCACGGTCCATCCTTCAAGCGGCTCCCGAATGGCCAGCGGGTCGACTTCGTCTGGGACGGCCACATGACCAACGCGGGGGTACCCATCGTGGGCGTCGCTGCGTGGGACAAGTGTAGTCCTGGTCTCGGAACGCCTCTCATGCATCAGCACGAGCAGGTCTGGGTGTGTCGCAAGGGCAACCCCCTTATCTGGCGCGGGGGAGAGAGCGACGTGTGGCGGGTGCCGCGCAGCGCTGATGCCGAGCACCCGACCCCCAAACCTCCCGAGCTTCACATTCCCCAGTTCCAGGTCTTCTCCGCACCTGAGGGCTTGGTCCTCGATCCGTTCTGCGGGACGGGCGCAACTGCAGTAGCTGCGATTCGGACGGGGCGACGTTACATCGGCATCGAGATTGACGAAGGATGGTACCGCGAGGCGGTTGAGCGCGTCCGGCTGGAGCTTGAGCGCCCTATGCTGCTGGCGGCCTAACCAAACACCGGCCGATGTGTTGCCGTGCCCCCTACTTGAAGCGAAGCTCCGCCCATGCTGACCGTACCCGCCGCTATTGCCGCCCTTGAGCCCGCTACGGCCGTGCTGCCCGCCGACTTGACGGTCTGTTCGCTGGCAGATGACCTGGACGTCGCGGCGGAGGCAATGCTGCTCAGACACGCCCCACCTACCACCGGGTTCGATAAGTACCGCGCGAAGGTCTGGCGGCTTTTCCTGACCTTGCACCGACGCGGTCATGCGATCCCCAGAGCCTTTGTCATCGATACGTTGATTGCGGCGGTAGGGCTCGACACCACCTTGCGGCGCGCAAAGGTGATGCTTCGGGTTGCCCATGCTGCAGGCACGCAGCGCCGCACCGGCGAGGGGCTGCTGAAGGCTGCACTGACCAGCGTTCCGAAGGCCGCACCGACGCCCGACAAGCCGCGAGCGTTTCTCAGCGAGCGGCAGGGGCACAACTACCTCGCCGATCCCGAAGTCGCGGCCCTGGCTCGAGCCGTCGAGGCCGACGAGGACGCGCTGCACCACATCGCGCACCCGGTTTCCGACCCCGAGCGGCTGGCCGGCCAGATCGTCGCTCATGTCCGGGCGTGGGGGTATGTCTCGGATGATGACCGCTTCGCGTGCTTCCTGCTGACGGACAGCGTGATGCTGAGCCGCGCGCCTGTCGCTGAGGCGACAGTGGTGGCGCTGGCGTTGGTGCTGGGTGTCCTCGACCCGGCCATCGGTCAGCCCGCTCGCAGCGCCCTCGAAGTCCTGCTCTGCACCCGGCAGACCAACATGTTCATTAGCTACGCCCGCGAGGACGCCACCACTAAGAGGATGACCGGCCGCTGGCCGGAGCGGTTCGATGGACAGGGCCGTCGCACCGACCGGAGCGCGGACCGCTGGCGGAAGTTAGCGCCTTACATTCGATTGGGCGGCTAACCCCGAACTGCAATTTTGGTCGATTCCTGTGTGGTCGCAGATTATCCGCCGACCACGGTACCACCACCCCACTTGGACGACCCAAGTGGAGTGCCCAATGCCAACCCGCCTGCTGCGCCGAACCGAAGTTGAAGCGCTGACCACGTTGTCGCGGTCCGCGATCTTCGACGGTGTTCGGCGCGGCAAGTTCCCGGCCCCGATCCGCATAAGCCCACGCCGAGTGGCATGGGACGAGGCAGACATCGATGCCTGGCTAGCCGAGCGGCGCTCCAGTTCAACAACCGGAGGCCTAAATGGCTAACATCACTATCGCAGGCGGCGGTGGCTTCTCGCCCGACCCTATGACCGCGGAATTCGGCCGGAAGTATCCGGTCATCCGCGAACGCATCTATGCAATCGACCGATTTGCCACTGCTAGTCGCGTCAGCGCCAATGCGCTGTTCGAACTCAGCTTGGAGGCCAATCAGGACTTCGCTTCGGCCAGTCGCCGGCTGGCCGAGTTTGAGTCCAAGATTGGGACTCCGGCGCAGCAGCCCGCCCGGGTCATCGAGGCGCAGCGCGATGAAGTCGAGAGACAGAAGGTTGCCCGCCAGGACATCGCGGTGCGCCTCAACAAAGCGCAGCGCCGAGCCAACATTGATCAGTTCGCCATTGACGCAACCTCTCGGCTCTTTGCTCGCCTCGCGGCGTCAGGCGTTCCGCCCCACTTGGTCAGCACCCCACTGCCCAAGGGTGACCGGCTGGAGAAACTCGACGAAATCCGCAAGGCCGTCGCCGAGACCGAAGGCACTCTCAAGAAGGTCCGCCGTGCGGCAATCCCCGAAGAGGAGGCGGTTGCGCGGGGCATCAAACGGATTGATGAACTCATCGGCACCGGGCTCCCTCGGTTCGACTTCTCGGATGTGCGCGGTCCCTCGCCGTTCTTCAGCTTCGATGCACTTGATGACGACGAAGCTCGCAAGGCCACGCCGAACCTTCTCGGTGCGGTGCTGGCCATTGGGCGTGACAAGTTCATCGACCACCTCAAGGCCGAGGCACGGCGGCACTACGCCACCCGCGTGGAGTTGGCGCTCGATGACGTGACGAAGCGAGACCGCATCACCAAGCTCGAAGCTGAACTGCTCGCCCTCGAACGCATCGATGTCGAGCTGGTTCTCGCGCTGCGCGCGGACAACCGCGACGTGACGTTCCGCCCGAATACCGATGCCCGCGCGCTGCTCGGCGTCGAGGGGGTCGCTGCCCCGAAGGCCGACATCCGCATGATGGAGCCTGGCGACCTCTAACCCCATAGCGCGCCGGTGTCGGGGAACATGCATCGGCTCGCAACCCCTCGGCGGCGGAAGGTCATCTCCGCTGCTCGCATCCGTCGCCGAGGGCACCCACCAACATCACCGAAGGAGGCCCCCGATGGCCCGAAACTACCCGTCCGGACAGGACGAACTGTTTATCTATGGCGCGATCCCCCAGGACGTCACTGCCAAGGCCATTGCCGACGCGCTCCGCGCCCTCGGCCAGGTCCGCACGCTCCACCTTCGGGTCCACTCGCCCGGGGGCTCAACCAGCGAAGCCGCCGCCATCATCACTCTGCTCAACCAGGTGAGGGCGCGCGGTACGCGCATCATCGTCCACATCGACGGCGCGGCGTTCAGCGCGGCCGCATGGATCATCGCCGCGACGGCCGATGAGGTCGTCGTCGCCGAAGACGCCCTCGTGATGATCCACGACGCCTCGCTCGATGTGTCAGGCAGGGCCGAAGAGCTTCGGCGTGGTGCTGCGGTACTCGACAAGGTGTCGACCGAGATGCGGCGGGATATCGCGCTGAGGATGCACCGCCGCGAGGACGAGGTCGCAGCGATGATGCTCGCAGAGACGTGGTGGACTGCTGATGAAGCCGTCGAGCAGGGCTTCGCCGACCGGATCGAGGGCGCGCTCAAGCTTGCCGCCGCGTACCAGCCGCAGAATCGCGACCGCTCCATCAGCGCAATGGCCGAGCGGTACTGGGCGAACCGGGGAGGCGCGAAATGAGCCATTCGCCTGGTTACCCACGGGTGCCGACCGTAGTTTTCAAAGATGCGATTGGCACAGCGCTGCAATTCCTCAGGGCCCACCAAAATCTCGGGTACGTCGACGGTGAGTTCCGGGAGTTCGGAAAGGTGGTGAGCCGCCGTCGAGTCCTCGGGATGATTGAGTCCGAGCACCGGATGCCCACTGATCTCGCGCGGGTTGTGCTGGCCGAGGCAGAGCCCCTGGCTGCGGCTCGTGCGGCGAAGTGGGGGAGTGCGTGATGGGTACTGGTGAGGCCCTGAAGGCAGCGGGCATGAATCGCGCCGCCGAGGCGCAAGAAGCGGACGAGGAGGGCTGGGGCGACCGGGCGCTGGCTGTCGTCCGCCGCGTGGCCGAGGACAACGAGTTCGTCTGGTCCGACCTGGTTCGCGAGCGCTTCACCGAAGAGCCGAAGCACCCGAACGCCTGGGGCGCTGTGTGGCGGAAGGCACGCAAGCTCGGTTGGCTCACTGAGGAGCTTGGCCTTCGGCGTCCCAACTCATCTCGGCCGCCGGCACATGCAGCCAAACAGACGGTCTATCGCTCGACAATCTGGCATGGCTGGTGATGAGCACGACCGACGTTGATGTTAGCGTCAAGTGGCTGCGCCGCTGGGCTCCGTCCGGCCCTTGGGTCATCACTGCGATTGACCCAACAGAGGGTTACATCCGCACTCGCGGCTTCTGCCAGGACGACGTGATGAAGCTACGACAGTTCCTTGCCGAGTGGCGGCCTCGGCGCGGCCTGTATTTTCAGGTCAATCCGGACCTCCGCCCGGTAGCCGAAATCACCAAGAAGGGCCGCAAGGAGCACATCGCGTCCGCAGTGGCGCTGCATGTCGACCTCGACACGTACAAGGAGGGTGAGGACCGCGAGGCCGGGCAGTCCCGCGCACTCGAGATGCTGACCAGCGACCTGCCGTCCGGTATCCCCGGCCCACCGTCCATCATCAACAATTCCGGCAACGGCGCCCACGCTTTTTGGCTGCTGGACGAGCCCGTGGTGGTTGATGGGGACCTCCTTCGCGCCGAGAAGGTAGAGCGCTACAACAGAGGCCTCGCAGCGGCCCTCGGTGGGGACTCCACCACAGATGTGTCGCGTATCCTGCGCCTGCCCGGCAGCATCAACTGGCCCAACGCCAAGAAGCGCGCCCTTGGGCTGGCACCGGTGGCCGTCCGGCCGCTGAAGTTCGATGCCGGCCTCCGTTACCGCATCGACCAGTTCCCTGCCGCTGACGGCCCCGTGTCGCGCCCCACGACCCTCAACGCTGAGCGCGCGGCCTCCAGGCTACAGATAGGGCCCGCCGTTTCGGTGGAAGACTTGGACGACCTGAAGGTCCCCGACCGGGTCAAGATGCTCATCGCTCTCGGGGCGCTCCCCGATACTCCTCGGGTGGGACGGTCGGAGCACCTGTTCAGCGCCATCTGCGCGATGTTGCGCTGCGGTGAGTCCGACGAGGTCGTGCTAGGCGTCATCACTGATGGCCGGTTCCACATCAGCGACAGCGTGCTCGACAAGCCCGACCCCGAGGCCCACGCCCGCCACCAGATCCGCCGCGCTCATGCGTGGCTCTCCAGCCAGGACGAGTTCGATGACGCCCCCTGACGATGATATCGCCGAAGCCGCCAAGCGCTTCGAGGAGGAGCTGCGCTCCAAGCGCGAGCAGCAGCAGCGCGATACCTTAGATGCATGGATTTGGGCCTCCGAGCCTACCGCGTTCGTCCGCCGCTCCGACCACAAGATCTGGAACGAAAAGCAGTGGGGGAGCCACTACGCTCACCTCAATCCAAAGGGGTCCATCTCATCGTTGGCGCTGCGCAAGGGACTGGTCGAGAAGTTCGAGACCCTGGTCTATGAGCCGGGCGGCGAGCAGGTCATCGGCACCGGCTTCAACCTCTGGAAACCCGCTGGACTTACTCCGGTCGAGGGCGACGTGCAGTGGTTCATCGACCACGTCCACTACCTGTTCCCCGGCGACGATCAGGCGGCCGAGTTGGTGCTCGACTACATGGCGCTGCTTGTCACGCCGCCATGGCCCAAGATTCTGTTCGCGCTGCTCATCCACAGCCTCGTGCACGGCACGGGCAAGAGCCTGCTGGCCTGGATGCTGACCCGCATGTTGGGCGACTCCAACGTGGTGAACCCCTCCAACGACGAGATGTCGACCAGCCAGTTCACGCAATGGCAGGAGGGAAAGCAGCTGGCAGTGGTCAACGAGCTGATGATGCAGGATCGCCTCGCCGCCGCGAACCGTCTCAAGACGCTCATCACCGAGCCGACGCTGCGCATCCGAGCGCTCTATCGCTCGCCATATGAGGTGCCCAACCGCCTCAACGTCTTCACCACTTCAAACCACCCGGACGCGGCCAAGCTCGAGAATGAGGACCGACGGTGGCTCGTGGTGGAGAGCAAGGTGACCGCGAGCGATAAGCGACCGCCCGAGTACTACGTCGACATTGTGCGCCGCATTCGCGACGACGCCGAGATGGGGGCAGTGCTCTGGTACCTGCAGCACCGGGAGGTCAAGCTGAACCCCTATGGGGCGGCTCCGGTCACCCAGGCCAAGGTGGCAATGCAGGAGCGGGCCATTCCGGATGAAGAGGCCTACCTGCTGCAGTTGCACGAGGAGGGCGCGTGGCCCTTCGACTTCGACCTGGTTCGCAAGGACGACCTGGTCACCGCCGTGCTGCACCGTTTTCCTGGCCACCCCAAGGGCATCATCGGGCGCATCGACGTGTTGCTCAGGGACAGGCTGGGCGCGGTCAAGCAGGAGCGCACCACCAACCTCGGCAAGGGCCGTAAGAGCTGGCAACTCTGGTCGGTGCGAAAGCACGATGAATGGGCCAAGGCCGGGCAGACGCGCCGCATGGACGCCTATATGCAGCATCAGGAGCGGCGCGCCCGAAGCGTAGCGATGGAGCTGGACTACCGCGAGGAGCCTGCCTGACTTACCTCGCGTGGGCGCATCATTGACCCTGTGGGTGCCTCAAGCGCCCGGTGCTCTAGGCGATGAGGCCTTCCCACCGTTCCCACTCTACCCTTCTCCTTCTTTGAGAGAGAGAGAGAGAGTAGTAGTATAAGGGAATGGGGCTCTAGGCTGATGTTGCGACGGTGCCATTGAGGTCGCCCGGGCCCTGCACGGGGGTTGAGCCTGAGGGCGGAATCCGGCCTTAGGTTACTTTAGGTCACGCCGAGTGCCTTCTTCTCAAGGTCGATGGCCACCACGCGGTCGCCATACTCGAAAACCATGTGGGTGCCCCAAACGATGATGGTCGTGAGGTTCTGCGATGGCAGAAAGAACGGCCCCAGCGGTTCGGGTGCTATCGCTACGCAACCGGCGAACGGCTCGTCGACGTATTGGAGGTCCAAGCCACCCATCTCATGCCATGCGTTTTCGAGGACAGCTGCGGCAACCCGCCAGCCCAAAGCTAGGTCGTCCGATGTTCTTGGGGTGCCTGACGCGCGGAAGTCGTATCGCCCGAAGGTCGATGCGGTCTCGCCCATGCGGTCGCGAGCGCGGGCGTCGGAGACGTGCCTCTGATAGACCGCATGGCAAAGTTGGCGCTCGATGTCCCGCTTCCTGCGTTCCCATGCGGCTCGGGACCCAGGATCCCCGGGCACCACCAGGATGCGATAGAATCTCACGTCGTCGGTCGAGAGTACCTCGTCACGTAGCGCGACGAAGTCATCGGTGCTGAATGCGAAATGGTTGGGCCCGATACCTAGAAGAGTCACCCCGCTGAACTGCCCGACAAGCGTTCGGGACTGACGTTCCGCCCTCTCACTGGGCTTGAGGAGACGCCTGATACCCTGCGGAATGAATGGCATGCCTGTAACCGAGCAGTTTCCGACTTCGCATCACTAGCATATCGCCGGGGCGATGCACGGGTCCTCCCTGCCTTGGGTGCTATGAGGGGCGGCGAGAGCGCGATGCGGGAGCAGCTGATGACGTTTTGGCTGACTTACTCCTCGCCTGAGCTCGGCATGATCACATTGTTGCGAATCGTTCGCAACAACCTCCGAGCGGCATGCTGACGCTCGACGGCTGGTCGGCTTTGACCGGCAGGCCGTTCCCGGCCGCGTTCCGGGCATCCCGACGTAAAGGCCGAACCTACTCGCCAAGGCGGACCCCGAAATATTGATTATCGGCGTTGAACAGCGCGGTTACTTTGACTGGCCGCGAGGCCTGGGCCCAGGTGAGGGGCGAATAGTCGGGGGCACCGACCCAACACCTTCACTCCTACCCCCTGCGCTTCTTGACAACGCCGATATGGGGGATGCTGCCAGAACCTTGGCCATATGAGTTGATGTCCAGTCGATTGGAGGTAGTCCATCTGATTGAACCGTCGTTCTGACCAAGAGAGTCAAATCCGAGGTCTCGAAGGCGAAGGAGGCGCTGCTTGAGGGAGCGAAGGTACCTCGGGACGACGACCTTCGCAGGCATCTCGGCTGACGCCAGCTCTTCGATAAGTTGCTGACGCTCGAGGCGGGAGATTGGTTTCCTTGCTGGGCCCTTGTTCAGGCCCCTGCGCTTCTTTCTTCCCTTCATTATGCGTTGCCTCCCAATGGCGGTGCGGGCGATTTTGCTCACAGTCAGCGATTAGACGGCTGAATGTCTAGATTCCTTTGGTGACTTGTCCCGGCCCCCTCCCACACAAGGCCAACCATGAGCAGATTCCGACGCAACGTCGCCGAGTCCAACCGCATCGTCGTCCTCGGATGTGGGAGATGCCACCTAACGCCTTCGGGCACGACCGATGACCGCAGGGTTGGGGGGTCAGTGCCTGCAATTGGGCGAGGGCTGCATCGAGCGATGAGTTTCGCGGAGTTTGACCCGCACACGGGCCAACACGCGGGCAAACTCAGGCTGCATCGAGTCATCCTGCCAAACCGACCTGAAGGCCGCGTGTGGTCCCGCGTAAGCCTTTGTGCGCGCGTCGGGCCCCAGACACCCCCGTTGGGCGACCCGAAAGCGATGGGGCTCGCAACATCCGGCGAGCCCCGACGTCATAGGTTGGGGAATAGCTACATCGCGTAGCGCGTCACTCCGTCCCCCCTCCCGGTCACGATCCGCGCGCCGTCCTTGTTGGCGTGGCTGACGAAGCCCCGCAGGGTATGCGGTACCCATCCCGTCAGTTCGAGCAGCTCAGCGGTCGTCGCGCCTCCAGCGCGCCTCATCGCTGCGAACACGCGGTGGGACTTAGTACCCTCCTTGGGGTTGAGGTTCACCGGCTGTCGGTTGCGCTTGGGCTTCTCGGACGCGTTGTTGAGCTTCGACGTCGGCTCAAGGGGCCAGACGAAGTCACTATCCCTGAGCTTATATTTGGCGACCATCTCCCTCGCCTTCGCGACGGCCGCACTCTGCTCGCCCGCCGTGCAACCGTTGGCAACGGTTTTCCCAAGTAGCGCATCAACCTTTTGCTTAGTGCTCAGACCCATCCACCATCTCCATTGCGCCGGACTGGCGCGATGGGTGGTGTTGATGCTTGGAAGGCCGCAAAGTCTTAGCCGCTTGGGGATTGATCGTTACCACGTCGATAGGCGCGAATCGGAGAACTAGGTGTCTCGACGACGTTTGACGGCTTCCTTCAGGCGATCACGTTGCATCGCCATCAGGCGATACGGAAGTGGGATAGACCACAAGAATCCCAGCACTGTTGTGAAGGCAATAGCCCGCCCGAGCCATTCATGGACCGGCGGTACGATTGTGGGATAGCCGATCGACTTGCGAACGACTATCAGTCCGATGACTACAAGGTAGAGTGCGAACACATGCGTGTAGCGCTGAAGCTGTCTTTGGATGTCATTAGCGTGTTCGAAGCCTACGCGCCAATTTCCAGGCAGAAGCATGGCTGGGTCGCCAATGATTGAGATGATGGCCAACAGCACAGCAGCTAGCATTGCATACAGTTCAACGATGGCCGCATCCGCGTCGGCATTTCCACCGATTGTGCCGGGCCAGAACGTGGCTACGATCGCCGCTCCCACCACACTGCCGACCAGCAAGGCAATCCTGAGCCAACTCATGTCTCGAATACTCCAGACGCTTCCCAGTACTCAAGAGATTGAACCAGCGCAGCGAACGAGCTGGCCCAAACCAAGGCGTCAAACTGGCTCACCACGTTGACCTCGCGTTTGACCAGCATCTTGTCTCTCGTGATAACTTCATCGTTCATGGTCACGATACGGAACTGGTCGTCTTCCTCATCATATACGCTTTCGGCAATCTCACCGAGAAGCTGTCCGGTTAGAAGCCCCGCCGTGCGCCCGTCGAACCACATATGCACGGACGCCTGAATCTTGCTGGCCGCATCAATCTCCTCCAGGCTTCGGTCGGCGCCGAGTATTGGCTCTGCGAAGTTAGCCAAGAACCGCCGGACGTGCTGTGTGGGAGTTTGGGGAGGCTGTGCCGCCACCTCTGCGGCAACTGTTGTAGCGTAGGTGGTCATGCCCAAATCCAGTGACTTCACGCCATCGCGAATAATCTGCCGCACCGCCTCCAGGTCTGGCTGTGCCGCAAGAGTGAACTGGATGCCCGCCCCTTGCATCCCTGCCTTCAGGAACAGGTGGTAGAGGAGGTTGCTTATCTGGCTGTCATTGGTTCGGCCGCTCGCCAAGTACGCAACATGGTCTCCCCTAATTGCTAGATGGATGCCGGTCTTAAGATACTCCTCGCCGTGCGGCGCATTTCGGTTCTGTACTGCCTCGCCGCCATTCTCTACCGTGGTGGCCGGACGGCCTTCCGAGTATAGAGAAATATGGCACCCAACTGCGTAAGCTACGTCGGCAGTTCGTTCTGTCACCTGTGCGGCCACATCGTCGCGGTAACCAAACTTCGTATCCGCAGGCGTCGGACATTGCGCCAATGAGTCTCTGACGCGTTGCTCCAAGGTAGGCCCGCCTTGCAACCAGACCGCTCTGCGGTAGTGGGCAATCTTCGACATAACTTCCCCCAAACTTCTTCCCCAAGTACTTATGATTAGGGTTGATGGGGGTTGATTGTCTAGATGCGGCACAAGGGCAGACTAAGAGAACAGTACCTCAGGCCGTCTTCCGGCCTAAGCCTGTCAAGTGCATCGCCCAGTCGCCCATTAGCTCGCGCCGTTCGTCTAGCAGGTCTGAGCGCCAGTAGGCCGCTTCGGCTCCACCTGCGATGACATGGGCGAGGCTCAGCTCAGCAGCCTCGCGTGAGCGTTTCGTGTCCGCTGCCCAATCGCGGAATGACGACCGCAGGCCGTGCACATCGGCGTCGGTGATGCCACTGAACTTGCGGAGGAGCTTGCGAAGCGTGGGGTCCGACACCGGCCTGCGGGGCGATCGCCCCCGGAACACGAGCCCGAGCCGCTCCCGGTTGCCCGCTTCGCGCAGCAAGATGTCCACCGCTGCGGGCGACAGGGGCACGCGGTGCTCGCGTCGGGACTTCAGGGCGTCGGCAGGCACGGTCCATACGCCCGCGTCGAGGTCGACATCGTCCCACATCATGTTCGCGGCCTCTCCGTAGCGCGCCGCAGTAAGCATGATGAACTGGAGTAGCCCGGATGGCGTGGTCTCAAACGCAGTCAGCCGCGCGAAGACCTTGGGCACGTCACGCCACGGGACCGCCACACGATGCTCGACGTCCAGCACGCGCGCCAGCGGCGGCAGGCGGTGCTCGAGGTTTCCTTTCCACTCTGCAGGGTTGGGGCCGTCCGGCCGGTGCCCTTCGACCCGGCACCAGTCCAGCACCCGCTCTATGCGTCCGCGCACCTTGCCCGCAGTGGTGGGCTTGGTGCTCCAGATCGGCTCCAGAATCTTGATGATGTGGCTCAGTTCGATTTGGTCCACCGCCAGCTTGCCGATGACGGGAAACGCATGGAGTTTCAGGCTCCCCTCCCAAGTGTCGCCGTGCTTGGCGTTCGACCAGCTGGCCTTGTGCGACTTGATGTACGCAGCCGTTGCCTGCTCGAATGTCAGGACCGGTTTGGCCGGCCGCTCGCCGCGCCGCGCGTTGATGGGGTCTACCCTGTCGAGGAGCTGCACACGCGCCTTGGTGGCCCGCCGCTTCGCCTCTGTGAGGCCAATGAGTGGGTAGGGCCCCAGCCCCATGAAGCGGCGCTGCCCGTTGAGGCGGTACCGCATCGTCCATGACTTCCTGACCAGCGGCGCGGGCTCGCGGGGCAGCACCCGCACCTGGAGCTGCAGGCCCGCAACGCCCGCGACGGGGTGGTTGCCCTGCGCCTGGCAGGACTCGACATCGGTTGTGGTGGACAGTCGCATTGGAGTGCGCCCAGGAACGGGATCGGGCGCGTGTGTTCGCTCTGTTGCGGGGACTAGTCCAATGGCTTGTGACCCGCCCTTTGACCCACCCTGCTGGGTCGGACCAACCCGGCTGCTGGTGGAGCAACACGGACCAAAAGCATGGCGGTTGTCGGAAGCGGAGACGGCCGGAATCTGGGGCCTGAAACGCCGAGAGGCCCGCTTTAGCGGGCCCCTCAAGGTAGTCATCAATCCAAGGATTGGTTGCGGGGACAGGATTTGAACCTGTGACCTTCAGGTTATGAGCCTGACGAGCTACCGGGCTGCTCCACCCCGCGCCAGATTCAATCCTGAGATTGATTGCGTCTTTCGCTGCGGCAATCGCCGCCGACGCAGGGGGTATATAGGGGGTGATCCCGGCGACCTCAAGGCAAAAAGCGCATCGCGTGACAGTTTTTTGAACTGCCGCTGAAAAGCCTTACTGCACGGCCGGCGGCGCACCTTCTGTCGGCGCCTCGGCTTCGGCCGGCGGCTGGGCGCGACAGCCCACGCCGAGCTCGCGATAGAGCTTGTTGCCGGCATTGATCAGTTGCCCCCGCGCCACCTCCAGCCCACGCCGGCTGGCCCGCGGCCCCAATGCCTCCGGGCGCTTGGCCACATCCTTGGAGAGCTTTTCGAGGTAAGGCACGAACAGCTGGATCGACTGGATCGCCGAGATCACTTCGGGGCACTTCTTGCCGATCCCGGCCGCCACGGCGAGTGCCAGGTTCGTCTCCGCCGCCTGCCGTGCCTCGATCATCGCCTGGGTGAATTCGGCGGTCTGCAGCTTTTCCGATTTCGCATAACGCGGCTCACCCGCCTTGTCGGCCGGCGGCTGGTAGCTGACACAGAGCCGGCTCAGCCATTCCTCGGCCCGCACCCGCGCTGCAAAGGTGATCACGCGCGACTGCACGATATGGGTCTGCAGCGCCGCGACCTCCTTGAGCGGCTTGCCCTCGAGCGTCACTCGCGCTTCGGCGAGCAGCCGATAGCCGAGCGCGAATGAGTTTGAGGCGCGCGTCAGCTCGACACAGTCACTGCGCTGCGCCGCGGGCTGCAGCTTCAACGTGTCTCGTCCGACCGATTGGGTGACGGCGCCGACGAGCGTCGCCAATTCCTTGAGGTTCATCTTGCCGATCCGCCCCACGTCAGCTTCCTCCTGCGCCACCGGGGCCCCGGCCAGCAGCGTGACGATGGCCAGGGTGAAAGCAGCGAACGGCAATAACGATTTGCGCAAGGCGATATCCTTGAAATGGCGCGCACAATCTCTCCGATCCCACGGCCCGGCGCAACCTCGCCCGACCTTCGGGGGATTGTCTCTCATTGTCTCGCCCCATACGGTGCGCGCCGAACTGAAGGGGCATTTCCATGAAGATGAAGAAGCTTGGCCGCACCGATATCTCGGTGTCAGAGATCTGCCTGGGCACCATGACCTGGGGCAAGCAGAACACCGAGGCCGAAGGCCATCAGCAGATGGATTATGCCGTAACGCAGGGCATCAACTTCTTTGACACCGCCGAAATGTATGCGGTGCCGCCCGACGCCTCGACCTACGGCAAGACCGAAGAAATCATCGGCACCTGGTTCAAACGGACCGGCCGTCGTAACGACATTGTGTTGGCATCGAAAGTCGCCGGCGGCGGCCGCCCCTGGGTGCGCGGCGGCCGCGGCATCGACGGGCCGAGCGTCCGCGAAGCGGTGGAAGGCAGCCTGCGCCGGCTGCAGACCGACCGCATCGACCTCTACCAGATTCACTGGCCGCGCCGCGGCCACTACCACTTCGAAGGCTCCTGGGATTACAACCCCTACCTGCAGGACAAGCAAAGCGTCCTGCCCAACATGCTCGAAGTGCTGCAGGTGATGGGCGAACTGGTGCGAGAGGGCAAGATCCTCCACTTCGGCCTTTCCAACGAGAGCGCCTGGGGCACCATGCAATACCTGAAGCTCTCCATGGAGCTTGGCCTGCCGCGTGTGCAGACCATCCAGAACGAATACAATTTCCTCCGCCGCTACTACGACATGGACCTCGCCGAACTGGCCTTCCATGAGGATGTCGGGCTCCTGGCCTACTCGCCGCTGGCGGCCGGCGCCATCTCCGGCAAGTATCTCGGCGGCGTATTGCCGCCGGGGACGCGCGGCGCCGTGGCGGGCTCCGCCTACCGCAACAACCAGTACACCGAGCCGGCGATCCGCGCCTATATCGAGCTCGCCGAAAAGCACGGGCTCGACGTCAACCAGATGGCCATCGCCTTCTGCCTGACCAAGCCGTTCATGACCTCGGTGATCATCGGCGCGACGACGATGGAACAGCTCAAGACCAACATCGCCGCAGCCGATGTAGAGCTGTCGGAGGCTGTGCTGGCCGAGATCCAGCAGATCTTCATGCGCTACGCGCGGACGCTTTAGGGGACAACTGAAGCAGATGCCCCCCTCCCGGCCTCCCCCATAAAGGGCAGGGCTATCGCATATGGCTTTCGCACAGGACTCTCGGTGGTCCTCCACCGTGAAACGGGGGAGGGGGACCGCCGAAGGCGGTGGAGGGGGCGGCAGGATACGCCGGTTTTTGGGGCCGCCCCCTCCACCAGCTTCGCTGGTCCCCCTCCCCCGCTGCGCGGTGGAGGACCACTGAGAGCCCGGTGGCTGTTCATATGCGATAGCCCTGCCATAAAGGGGGAGGTGAAGAGTCGAGCTTATGGCGCGATCGTGCCTGGTACTCGATGCGGCACCTCTCCCTTCATGGGGGAGGATGGGAGGGGGCCGTCTCTATCGGCGTGCCACCATCTGTTTCACGCTCGATAGCTCCCCGCGCAAATCGCTTCCCCCGCCTCACCACGATTTGGCATCTAAATTCTCGACCAGTCCGATAGTCTTTGTCATTCTGCTGGCATACGCCGGGGTTCCCTCCTCCCTCCCCGACGGCAACGCGGCCCCGCTGCTTCCCCCTGTAGGCGGCGGGGCCGACCAAACCGAGGAGTGACGACGTGCTGCACTTTGTTGGAATCCTGACCCCGCGCGACGACCTGCCGCCGGGTGACGACCGGCAGAAGCCGTTCTTCGGGCCCGAGTTTCGGCTGACCCGCAGCGAGCGCGACGCCGCCGTGCTCGATGGCAAGTGGCCGGCCGAGGAGCCGCGAGACCCGGCCGAAGGCATGCGCTTCGTCAATCTGCTGGCCCCGCCGTTCATCTGACGCGCCAGGAAGGTCGTAGGCCTTTCCTGTCACCAGCATGACTTGGCGGCTCGCACACGGCCAATCGCCAACGCGAACCGGAGCGCTATAAAGGGGCATCGATTCCCCTGGGGCTCCGGGCGCCATGACGCTGTTCGCGACACTTTTCCCGCTGATCTGCTGGTTCGCCTACAATTACGGCGTGCCCCTGCTGGAGCGGAAGCGGCCGTCGCTGTCGGTGATCATGTCGATGCAGCGCCGCCGCTGGGTGGCTAATGCGGTCAAACGCGATACCCCGCTCGATGCGATCCTCGCCGGCAACCTGATGGGCTCGGTGAGCTTTCTCGCCTCGACTTCGGTGCTGCTGGTGCTGGCGGTGTTTACCGCCTTCGGCAACCTCACCGCACTCACCGACACGCTGACCACCGCCGGACTGAAGGCGAGCTACACCTCGCAGGACGTGCAGGTCCACCTGTTCGCGACGCTCGCCATCTTCGTTCTGAGCTTTTTCTCGTTCACCCTGGCGCTGCGCCAGTTCAACCATTTCTGCATCCTGCTCGGCGCCATCGAGCATTCAGAGCACGTGGCCCGCGACGAGATCGACGGCATCGCCCGGCTCAACACGCTGGCGGCGAAGAACTTCAACAACGGCATCCGCGCCTACTATTTCGCCGTGCCGATGGTCGCCTGGTTCGCCAATGAGTGGCTGGCGGTGGTGGCAACCCTCGTCACGGTGGCGTTCATGGTGCACCGCGAATTCTTCTCCACCGCCCACCGCGTTGCAGCTTCGATCGCGGTCCTCGCGAGCCGGCGCGAGCAGGAGCACCCCTGACGCGCCGGCAGCCTCGGCTACTTGAGGTCCTGGAACACTCGCCACGGCTGGTAGAGCTTGGGGCCGGCGCCACCGAGCATCATCTTGTCGCTGTATTTGGCGAGGAGTTCGCCGTTCACCTCGGCCGTCTCCAGCAGCGGCGCCATCAGGTGGCCGATATTGCTGAAATGCTCGAGCGCCGCATCGATATCGCGATAGCGTTCATAGACGATCGCCTCGCTCTCATCCTCGTTGAAGAAAATCTCGTACTGCAGCGTACCGGTATCCTTGGTCCTGACGATCTCCATCGCCTGCTCGCAAAGCGCCTTGTAGGCGTCGAGCTTGCCGGGCCGAATGACCGCGCGGGCAATGCCTTTGATCTCGTCCATGGTATTTCCCTTCGAAATGAGTTGGTTGCTGTTGGTCAGTGGCGATGATCGATCGCCCGGATCAGGTCCTCGCGGCTGATCCCGAGGTCACGAAGTCGATGCTCGGGGGCGAACAGCAGATCCTGTAGCACCGCCTTCTGCTGCCGCCTGGCGTATCGATCCGCCAGCCAGCGAGCAACGGCACGGTAGAGACGGGCAGTCGAGGGACCGGCGACCCGGTCGCGGGGGATATCAACGAGGGCCATCTGGCTTCTCCACGGGTTCGACTAGCGGACGAGGAGGAAACTATGGCAGACTGGTCAGGCGCGTAATGACCAGTTGCGGCCAATAGACTTGTCCAGTCGGCATACTGAACTGCTGATCACCGTCGATCGCCAGGCGGCCGAGCCGATGCGCACCCAGCTCGAGCGGCAACTGCGCGATGCCGTTCGCAGCGGCGCGCTGCGTCCGGGTGGCGAGTTGCCATCAACCCGCGACCTGGCGCGGCATCTCGGCATTTCGCGCCCCCTGGTGATGGAGGCCTACACCCAGCTGGAGGCCGAGGGCTATGTCGCTCTGCGGCAGGGTGCGGCACCGCGCGTAGCGGACGCCGCCCCGCAGCACCACCGGCCCAAGTTCCCGCCCGAAAGCTTCATCACCGCCTATTACCGCTACGATTTCCGCCCCGGCATTCCCGACCTCTCGACCTTTCCCTCGGCGCGCTGGCTGAAATCGGTAGAAGCCGGTCTCAAGGCCATGGGGCCCAACGATTTCGGCTATGGCCAGCGCTTCGGCGTCTGGCCGTTGCGTCAGGCGCTGGCCGACTATCTCGGGCGCGTCCGCGGTGTCAGCGCCGACCCGCGCCAGATCCTCATCACCGGCGGCTTCGAGCAGGCGAGAGCGTGCCTTGCACTGGCGCTGCGCCGCCGCAACATCACGCACCTGGCGGTGGAGGAACCGGGCTACGCCAACTACGCCACCTGGGTGGCGAACGGCCTGACCCTGGTGCCGATCCCGGTGGACGGAGACGGTATCGACGTCGCAGCGCTGGCGGCGAGTCCGGCCCAGGCCGTGCTGGTGACGCCGGCGCATCAATCGCCGACCGGCGTAGTGCTGAGTGGCGCGCGCCGGCTGGCATTGGTGAACTGGCTCAGGGCCCGCAATGGCTTCGCCATCGAAGACGATTATGACGGCGAGTTCCGTTACGACCGCGCCCCCGTCGGCGCGCTTCAGGGCCTGGCGCCGGACGCCGTCGTCTATGCCGGCACCGCCAGCAAGTCCCTGGCTCCGGCCTTGCGCATGGGCTGGATGGTCGTGCCGCCGGCCCTGCTGTCGGCGCTCGAATACGAAGCCCTGCTGATGGATTATGGCCAGAGCCGTATCGATCAGCACGCCCTCGCACATTTCATTGCGTCGGGTGAGTACGGCCGGCATCTGCGCAAGATGCGGGCGATCTATCGCGATCGCCGCGAGGCGCTGCTTGCTGCCATTCGCACTGATCTGCCCGAAGTCGAAGTCAGCGGCATATCCGCCGGACTTCACGCCACAGTGCGTTTCCACCGCCGCCTCGACGAGCCCGTCATCCGCGAGCGGGCCAGCCGGCGCGACATGGGCGTCACCTTTCTCCGCCGGCACTATCTCGGCACGGCGCCCGAGGCGAGCACCTTGCTGTTGAGCTATGCTCAGATGCCGGAGAGGGCCTTGCGCACCGCCCTGCGCACCCTGGTCGGTCTCATCGAGAACTAGCTATTTCGGCGCCCGAGCGCCCGTCGGGCGGCACGCCAGCCTCAGTTGTCGATCTTGCTCCTGGGATAAGTCTTGACCGATGGCGTTTCGGTCGGCGCCTGCAGCGCCGCTTCGAGCCGCTGGTGGTTGTCGGCGCCGGTCTGGTAACCGAGTGCAGCCGATTGCCGGTAGAGCTCGAGTGCGCGGGTCGTGTCCATCGTCACCGCCAGCCCGTTTTCGTAGAGATGGCCGAGATTGTTGAGCCCCACCGGGTTCCCCTGGTCGGCCGCCTGCTGGGTGAAGCTCAGCGCCTTCTCAAGGTTGCGCTCGCCGCCGGCGCCGTTGAGATACAATAGCCCCAGATTGGCGGCCGCATCGGTGTTGCCGCTTTGCGATGCCTGGCGGTAGAGCTGGCGGGCCATCGCATAGTCCTGCGTCACCCCGAGCCCATCCTCATAGAGCAAAGCCAGGTTCCCTTGCGCCTGGGCAATCCCCTGGTCGGCGGCCTGCTGGTAAAGCGCCGCCGCCCCCTCGGGGTCGGGCGCCGTGCCGTAGCCATGCTGCTTGAGAAAGCCGAGCGCGTTCTGCGCCAGCCCGTAGTTCTGGTCGGCCGCTGCCTGGTAGAGTTCGGCGGCGCGCCCATAATCCGGTTCGCCCAACGCCCCGCTTTCATAGAAACTGCCGAGGTTGTACTGCGCCCGGCTGTCGCCCCTGTCGGCGCCTCGCTGGTACCAGGCGGCCGCCGCGACCAGATCCTGGTCCACCCCGAGTCCTTCGGCATACATCGAGCCGAGATTGGCCATTGCCCGCGGCAGGCCCTGCTCGGCCGCCCGGCGATACCAGCGCGACGCCTCGAGATGATCCTGCCCGACGCCCTCGCCGTAGTCGTAGGAGAGCCCGAGGCTGTCCTGCGCCGGAGCGAAGCCGGCGTCGGCCGCGAGCTGCAACAGTTCCGCGCCGCGCGTCATGTCCTGCGTCACACCCTGCCCGACGATCAGGATGTCGCCAAAGCTGGTCTGCGCCAAAGCGTTGCCGGCGGTCGCCGCCGGCTCGAGATAGGTCACGGCGAGCGCCGAGTCGCCGCCAACGTCGTAGGCGCGGCCGAGCCAGGCCTTGAGCGGCACGGAGTCGGGATCTTCGGCCAGCGCCGCGGTGCAGTCATCGATCGCCGCAGCGGTATCCATCTTGGCGCTGTCGACGCCGGCCTCCGCATAGCCCGCTTCGTAGGGGCTCGCCGCCGCAGCGGCGCAGGCGTCGAACAGCTCGGTGGCAAGGCCCGGGGCTGCCGCAAGACCCAGGGCCAGCGCGGCGCTCGCCGCCAGCGTCTGTCGCAAACTCATCGCCCTGCTCCCTCCTGGCCGTGCCCGATCATAGCGTCGTCATCCGACGGCGCCAGCTGCAATGTGCGGGCGAGAAAGCCCGCAACGTCGCCGGCAAGGCTGGAACGGCGGGTCAACAAGCTCCCCAACTCGAGCAGCGTCGAAGGATGGGTGAAACGCGGAAAATGCCGCTCGACCACCTCCGCGCCCACCTCGCGCAGGCGCTTCGCCAGGGCCACGGTGTTCTGCGGCCCGACCACCGTGTCATCATCGGCGCTCGCCAGAAACATCGGCGGCGCCGCGGCGCTGACGAGGTTTACCGGCTGCGTCGCCAGGGGATCGGGGGCACCGCTGAACGTACGGATGCTGATCGGCACGTCGAACGGGTAGAAATTGTAGGGGCCGGAAAGCCCAACCACGGCGTCGACCGCCGCGCTGACCCCATAGGCCGGCTCCAGCGCCAGCATCACCGCGTTGTAGGCGCCGGCCGAGTGGCCGGCCAGCGCCAGCCGCGTGGCGTCGCCACCGAATTCGGCGGCATGTTGCAACGTCCAGCGCACCGCGTCGGCGCAATCCTCGAGGAATACCGGATACTCGACCTCCGGCAGCACCCGGTAGTCGGGTACGACCACCATGGTGCCCAAGCCGGCGAGCCAGCGCGCGACGAACGCGAAGTCGCGCCGATCGCCCTCGTTCCAGGCGCCGCCATAGAGGTAGATGACCACCGGGACGGGGCCGCCGGCGGCGCGCGGACCGTAGATATCGAGCTTCTGCTTCGGCCACCTGCCGTAGCTGACCCCGGACGCCAACCGCCACGACCGGCGATCCTTGGGACTGGCGAAATTGAGGAGACCGACGAGCGAGAAGGACATCTGGATAGACCTGCGGCGTGCCCCGATAGATACGGATCGGGCGGGCGATGGTTTCGTCATTCGGCGTGCGGCATTATCTGACATTGACAATCAGGTTTCGTCGGCGCTCTATGCCGCCCGAAACCTCACACTCGACGCCGTTTTTCTGCCCATGCTTGTCTGCCAGTGCAATGTGATCACCGACAGGGAGATCAAGCAGGTTATCGTCGGGCTTTTGCGTGAGGATCCCTGGCAAATCATCGTACCTGCGATGGTTTACCGGGAGCTGCAGAAGCGCTGCAAATGCGCCGGCTGCGTTCCGAATGTGGTGGACATTATCATCACGGTGACGGAAGAGTACCACCTCCAACTGGCCGAAAAACCCGCCGATGCACCCGTGGTGCACGCGCGGCTTTCTGCCATGCGTCGTAAGCGCCAAGGAGGTCGTAATGAAAGGCGAAGCACAGGTCATCGAGCGGCTTAACGAGGCTCTGTTCCTCGAACTCGGGGCCGTGAACCAGTACTGGGTGCATTTTCGCATCCTTTCCGACTGGGGCTACACCAAGCTGGCAGCCAAGGAACGTGCCGAATCCATCGAAGAGATGCACCACGCCGACAAGCTGATCGAGCGCATCATTTTCCTCGAAGGTCACCCCAACCTGCAGCGCGTGGCGCCGCTCCGCATCGGCCAGACCATCAAGGAAGTGCTCGAATGCGATCTCGCCGGCGAGTATGACGCCCGCAAGGCCTACAAGGCCTCGCGCGAGCTCTGCGAGTCGCTCGGCGACTATGTGTCCAAGAACCTGTTTGAGGAACTGCTGGCCGACGAAGAAGGCCACATCGATTTCCTCGAGAGCCAGCTGCAACTGCTCAACTCGATCGGCGTTGAAAAGTACGGCCAGCTCAATTCCGACAGCGCCGACAAGGCCGAATAAGCCTGCTGTCACCTCGGATTTCGAGCCGGTCGCCAGTGGCGGCCGGCTTTTTGTTTGCGAGGTAGGAAGGAAAACCCATGCAGTTTCATGCCGGACGCCTGATCGACCACGTCCACCTCAACGTCGCCGACCTCGACAAGGCCGCCGCCTTCTACGCCGCAGTGCTCGAAGCGCTGGAGCTGCCGCCGGCCAACCGCTCGGAACACGCCTTCCGGCCGACGAACTTTACATCAGCCGCCCCGGCCCCGGGCAGCACATCTCGAAAGTGCACCTCGCCTTCCAGGCGCGCGACGAACAGATGGTCCGGCGCTTCCATAAAGCGGCGCTCGAGGCCGGCGGCACCGATAATGGCGGGCCCGGCGAGCGCTCGTACCATCCGGGCTACTACGCCGCCTTCGTCTTCGACCCCGATGGCAACAACATCGAGGCCGTCACCCACGGCAAAGAAAAACGCTCCGCCCCTTCGGTCGTGCGCGAGCCGATGTGAGGCACTGAGGGTGCGGTAATCCTCCCCCGCGGGGCGGGGGAGGGGGATCAGCCAAGCTGGTGGAGGGAGCGGCCAAAGGCGCCGGCCATAGCCAGCCGAAAATCAGCTCCGCGGCCCCGCCCGCATCGGCCCGCTCTGCGGCTCTACCGTTCCGCGATCGAGGTTCGCCAGCCGATCCGCCGCCTCGACCACACCATGCTGGGCCGCCAACCGATACCACTTGGCCGCCAACACCAGGTCGGCCGGTACACCGCGGCCATTCTGATAGGCAACCCCCAGGCCGAACTCGGCCGGCGGGAAACCCGTTGCCGCCGCTGTCTGGTAGAGCGTCACCGCCCGCGCTGGGTCTTCGTCCACTCCATGACCCCACAGCAACAGGTCGGCGAGCAACGCCTTGGCCGGCGTGAAACTGCCTGCCGCAGCCTCGAGCAGCGGTACGGCTTCGGACTGCCGCCCGCCGGCAATCAGCGTTCGGGCGTACCAGGCCTTGTTCTCGAGCGAAGCCGCATCGAGCGCCACCGCCTTTTCGCACACCGGAATGGCGCTTCCGGCGTCAATCCGCTCGATCTCGACGCCTGAAACCTCGAAACCTGTTTCGTAGCGGGTTGCAGCGATCAACCCGCAGGTTTGCTCGGCGCGAACCTCGGCTGCCCGGCTGGCGGCATAGTCGTTGCCCTGCGCTGCGGCCAGGTCGAACAGCTCGATGGCGCGGTTGAAATCGCGCGCCACGCCCGTGCCATCGGCATAGATCGCCCCCAGTGTCGATTGCCCGTAGCTCGCCCCGGCATCGGCCGCCTGTTCGGCATAGCTGCGCGCCATCTCGAAATCGACCGCGACCCCTTCGCCATAGAGATAGGCCTGCGCCAGCCCGACGGTACCGCCGGTCTCGCCCTGGTCATGCGCATAGGAGTAGAGCTCAAAGGCCCGATCGAAATCCCGCTCCACCCCGCGCCCGGTGCTGTAGAGCTGCGCAAGGTTGGCGCTCGCCAGCGCATAGCCCTGGTCCGCCGCCAACTGGTAGTAGCGCGCGGCCTCGGCGAGATTCTCTGTGACGCCCTGCCCGGTCTCGTAGAGAAAACCGAGATCGTTCTGCGCATAAGAGTCGCCCATCGCGGCGCCAAGCTGGAACTGCTCAGCCGCCTTGACGAAGTCGACGTCGACGCCCTGCCCGTACTCGTAGAGCTGGCCAACGCCGTAGATGCCGACGACATCGCCCTGTTCCGCGCCCTTCTGGTACCAGAACATCGCCTGCGCGTAGTCGAGCTCGACCCCGGCGCCACCGTGATAGAGATAGCCGAGATTGCTGGAAGCGCGGGCCTCGCCCTGCTGGGCGGCCCGCATGTACCACGATGCTGCCAGCACGTCGTCTTCTGCCATGCCGCGACCGAGGTCGTAGGCAAACGCCAGGCTGAGCTGGGCTGGAGCGAACCCGGCCTCTGCCGCCGGCCGCAACACCTCCAGCGCCCGCGTGTCGTCGGTGCTGGCGATGTAGCCGAGGTCGCCGAACAGCACATCGGCCAGCAGTTGCCGGGCCAGCGGACTGTCGCCGGCCACCGCAGTCTCGAGCAGCGGCAACGCTGCATCGGTCTGCCCGTCGGCAAGCAGCGCGCGCGCCAGCCACGCCCTGTTGGCCGCCACATCGGGTGCTGCCGCGACGGCCTCCTCGCACGCCGGGATGGCAGTACCCACATCGATCTGGCTGAGTTCGCGACCAAATCCGGCGTAGCCGGGTTCGTATTGCGACGCTGCGGCCATGGCGCAGATCGATGCCACCGGCGTATCCTGTGCCGTGGCGCTCGCCGGCAGCATCCCTGCCAGCACCAGCAAAAGCCCATGCGCCACGGTTGTGCTGCTGCGCACCATCATGCCCCCTGCCCCCTTGTGCACAAAGCCTAGCGGAAGCTCGCAGCGCCCGTCGAGTGATACGGCGCTTCGAGCCGCGCCACTTCATCCGCCGTCAGCACCACATCGAGCGCCCCGACGGCATCCTCGAGTTGGCTGAGCTTGGTAACGCCGACAATCGGGGCGCTAACCGGCTGCTTCTGCAACACCCAGGCGAGCGCCACCTGCGCCATCTTCACCCCGCGCGCCGCGGCAATGTCGGCGACTACGGCATTGATCGCCTGGTTGGCCGCTTCGTCGCGAAGGTACAGCGTCTTGCCGTAGATGTCGGTTTCCATCCGTTCGGTGCTCTCGCCCCACGGACGAGCCAGTCGGCCGCGCGCCAGCGGCGACCACGGGATCACCCCGATGCCCTGGTCGATGCAGAGCGGCAGCATCTCGCGCTCTTCTTCGCGCTCGATCAGGTTGAGCTGATCCTGCATGGAGACGAACCGCGCCCAGCCGTGCCTGTCCGAGGTCATCAGCATCTTCAGGAACTGCCAGGCCGCCATCGAGGAGGCGCCGATGTAACGGGCCTTGCCGGCCCGCACCACGTCATTGAGCGCCTCGAGCGTTTCCTCGATCGGCGTCGCCGGATCGAAGCGGTGGATCTGGTAGAGATCGACATAGTCGGTCCCGAGCCGGCGCAGCGAGTTGTCGATCTCGCTGAGGATCGCCTTGCGGCTGAGCCCCGCGCCATTCGGCCCCTTGCGCATCTCGCCATTGACCTTGGTGGCGATCACCAGCTCATCGCGCGGCGCCATTTCGAGCAGCACCTTGCCCACGATCTCCTCGCTCGAGCCCAGCGAATAGACATTGGCGGTGTCATAGAAATTGATCCCCGCTTCCCAGGCGGCGCGGAGGATCGGACGGCTCGCCGCTTCGTCGAGCGTCCACTCGTGCGAACCGCGCTTGGGCTCGCCGAACGACATGCAGCCGAGACAGATCCGGCTGACTTCGAGGCCGGTACGACCGAGACGGGTATACTGCATGGTGGATACTCCTTTGATTGGACATGAGTTTAGCAGCCCGGCGGGGGCAGAGGGCAAGTCCTGTGCGGAAACACTGCCGCTGCATTGGCGCAATGGGCGCCGCTGCGCTAGGCTGGCGACTGCAGAGGAGGACGCGTGAGATGCTGATCCGTTCGCTCGCGGTGCTCGCACTGTTGCTGACGCCGGTCGCCTCGCCGCTGACCGCCATCCGCCCCGCCCTGGCGCAGAGCCAGCAGATTGCCGTGGCCGAGCTGATGCGGGCGACGGCGCTCGATGAGGTGTTCACCCAGTTTGCGGCAACCATCGCCGCCTCGGCCCGCGCCGAGGAAATCTCCAGCGACGAGATTTTCCTGAAGCATTGGGAGGCGACGGCCACCTCGGTGTTCGACGCCGCCGATCTGCACCGCCGTCTGGCGAGGGCGCTCGAAGGTAAGTTCTCGACCGACGAACAGGCGGTGCTGCGCAGCTTCTTTCACTCCGCCTTCGGCGAGCGGATGACGGTGCTGGAGCGTGACGCCGCCCGGCTCGAACCTGGGGCGCAGATCGCTGCGATCGCCGCGGGCCAGCAACTGGTGACGACCGCCTCGGTGATCCGCCAGACCCAGATCGATGCACTGATGGAGCTGGTCTCGGCCGAGATTTCCGCCGCCATGGTCGGCCAGTCCGTGCGGGCGCTGCTGCTCGGGCTCTCGGTGTCGCACCAGCAGGGCGAAGTTACCGTGCCCTGGCAGGAGATCGATACCCAGGTCGAGGCGATGATGCCCGGGCTGCTCGCCGATGTCGGCCGCACCCAGCGCGCCATGATGGCCTATGTCTATCGCGACCTCAGCGATGCCGATCTCGACCGCTATATCGAGTTTCTGCGCACCCCGGCGGCGCAGAAATTCTATGCCGTTGCCGCCTACGCCGTCGGCCGCATCGTCGCCGACGGCATGTCGGCCTTCGGCGAAGCCTTCGCGGCGCGCATGCAGAGCGTCAATGTGTGAGCGAGTGGTGAGTAGCCAATAGCGGGTAGCATTCGCTACTCGCCCGCCTCACTCGTTGCGCCGCCCGCCATCGATCGGCGCCAGCACGTCGTCCATCTTCTCGATCACCGCCGTCATGTTGCTCTCGGGCGGATCGGGCGTGAACACCGGTCGCGGCGTGCCCGAGGGGAAGGCGCCGAAGGTCTGGAAGAACTCGACCATGTCGTTGAGGATCGGCATGCGGAACCGCATCATCGCCCCCAGCGCAATCACCGGCTCGAGGTGGCCGAAGCCCGGATAGTATTTCTCGGTGACCCAGATGCCCTGCTCGCGCAGCTTCTTGGCCAACGCTTCGGAGTTCTGCACCCTGACGATCGGGTCGGAGGTGCCGCTGGCCAGAAAGATCGGCGGCGCATCGCTGGTGACGAGGTTGATCGGCTGCGTCCCCTCCGGGCTCGGCGCCGGCCCGAAGGTGTCGCGCACCTGGTCGTACTCGAACGGGTAGAAATTGTAGGGCCCGGAAATCCCGGCAATCGCCCGGATCGGCATGGTGACGTCATAGTCGCGCCGGAACGAGGAATCGAGCCCGAGCATCACCGCGTTGTAGGCGCCGGCCGAATGGCCGGCGACGAAGAAGCGGTTCGGATCGCCGTCATAGAGCGCGATATTGTCCTGGATCCAGCGCATCGCCTGTGCGCAATCCTCGAGGAAATCCGGATACTTGACCTCCGGCCACAGCCGGTAATCGGCAATCACCGTGACGAACCCGGCCGCCGCCAGCGCCCGGCCGGCGAACTCGTATTCGAACTTGTCGCCCGCCCGCCAGCTGCCGCCATAGATGAACATCACCACCGGCGCGGTGCCGTCGATCTTCTCCGGCCGATAGATATCGAGCTTCTTGCGCTGTCCATCCGCATAGGGAATGTCGGCGACTTTCTTGACCCCCCGGTCCATCGCCTCGGCGATGTTGAATGGCGAAAAGATCGTCACCTGTGCCAGCGTCGGCAGCACCGAGGCGACGAGCAGCGACAAAGCAAGGGCGAACCGCAGAGCGGTGCTGAAAATCCTGGTCATTCGGGGGCCTGGTCAGTTCCGGAGTCGGGCCGACTGATGGCCGAGGAACCTGAAGATTTTGTGACCGGTTTTGTGGATAGGTGAACGCGCCGACGGCTCCCCCATCGTCCCCTCTCCCTTTGGGGGAGAGGGTCAGGGTGAGGGGGCCTTGCCGCAAGCACCGAGCGTGGAGAAGGCCCCCTCACCCGGCGCTACGCGCCGACCTCTCGCCCAAGGGAGAGGTGTCCCGACTGCGACGCCCTGCGATGGCGGCGCGTGCCGCTACGACTTCAACCGATACCCCGTCCGGAACATCCAGCTGACGATCGCAAGGCAGATGGCGAGGAACCCCAACGTTGCAGCGACGCTGATCGAAATATCCACATCGGCGATGCCGTAGAAGGCCCAGCGAAAGCCGCTGATCAGGTAGACTACCGGGTTGAACAGCGACACCGTCTGCCAGAATGGCGGCAGCACGCTCAGCGAGTAGAACGTGCCGCCGAGAAAAGTCAGCGGCGTGATGATCAGCAGCGGCACCGTCTGCAGCTGCTCCATCCCCTTGGCCCAGATGCCGATGATGAAGCCGACGAGGCTGAAGGTGATCGCGGTGAGCACCAGGAAGGCCAGCATCCAGAACGGATGGTCGATGCGGATGGGCACGAAGAACCACGCCGTCGCCAGCACCAGCACACCGAGAATGAGCGATTTCGTCGCCGCTGCCCCGACATAGCCGACCACCGTTTCGAACGACGACACCGGCGCCGAGAGCAGCTCGTAGATGGTGCCGAGGAACTTCGGGAAGTAGATGCCGAACGAGCCGTTGGCCACCGACTGGGTCAGGATCATCAGCATGATCAACCCCGGCAGGATGAAGGCGCCATAGCTGACGCCCTCGATCTCGGTGATGCGCGAGCCGATGGCGGCGCCGAACACCACGAAGTAGAGCGAGGTCGAGATCACCGGCGAGATCAGCGACTGCAGCGGCGTGCGGAAAGTGCGCGCCATCTCGAACTTGTAGATGGCCTTGATCGCTTCGAGGTTCATGACGCGTCCCTCACCAGGCTGACGAAGATGTCTTCGAGCGAACTCTCGCGTGTCTGCAGGTCGCGGAACCGCACCCCGGCAGTGCCGAGCGCTGCGAGCAATCCGCTGATGCCGCTCCGCTCGCCCTGCGCATCGTAGGTGTAGACCAGGCTTTCGCCATCGGCGGCGAGTTCCAGCGCATAGGGCTGCAGCGCCTCGGGCAGGCTCTCGAGCCGCTCCTGCAGCGTCAGGGTCAGCTGCTTCTTGCCGAGCTTCCGCATCAGCTCGGCCTTTTTCTCGACCAGCACCAGCTCGCCGTGCTGGATGATGCCGATGCGGTCGGCCATTTCCTCGGCTTCGGCGATGTAGTGGGTGGTGAGGATGATCGTCGTGCCCGCCGCCCTGAGACGGCGGATCATCGCCCACATGTCCTTGCGCAACTCGACGTCGACGCCCGCAGTCGGCTCGTCGAGGAACAGCACTTCGGGCTCGTGGCTCAGCGCCTTGGCGATCATCACCCGGCGCTTCATGCCGCCGGAGAGCTGCATGATCTTGCTGTCTTTCTTGTCCCAGAGGCTGAGCTCGCGCAGCACCTTTTCGAGATGCGCCGGGTCCGGCTTCTTGCCGAACAAGCCGCGGCTGTGGCTGACTGTCGCCCACACCGTCTCGAACGCGTCGGTGGTCAGCTCCTGCGGCACCAGCCCGATCATCTCGCGGGATTTGCGATAGTCCCTGACGATGTCGTGCCCACCCACCGTCACCGTGCCGCTTGATGGCGTGACGATGCCGCAGACGATCGAGATCAGCGTGGTTTTGCCGGCCCCGTTCGGCCCCAGCAGCGCCAGGATCTCGCCGCGCTCAATCTCGAGGCTGACGTGCTTCAGCGCCGCAAACCCCGAGGCATAGGTCTTGGACAAGTCGGCAATTGCAATGACTGCGTCCGGCATGTTCGCCCTCCCGAACTCCGTGTCCGCACCATATGCGGTCGGCGGCGGCCGAGTTCAACGAACTGTGAGGTAACATCGACCTGCCCATATGGGCAGGCAGCGCATCCTGGCGAGGCGAGACTCCACCGGTATCGTCGGCTAGCCTCTGCACGCGAAGGAGGACGCCATGCCCGCAGCTGCTCAGGATCAGATCCCGCTGGCGCCGATGGAGGCACGTTCGGTTGCCGAACTGCCTCGCGACCAGGGCTGGCAGTTCGAACCGAAATGGGACGGCTTTCGATGCATCGCGGTGAAGCAGGGCGATGCCGTCGCGCTGTTCGCCAAATCCGGCAAGCCGCTCGGCCGCTTCTTTCCCGACATGGTCAGCCTGCTCGAGACATTGCCGGCAACTGACTTCGTGCTCGATGGTGAGCTCACCATTCCGATCGGTGGGCGGCTCAGCTTCGATGCGCTGCAGATGCGGCTCCATCCCGCGGCGAGCCGGGTGCAGAAGCTCGCGGCTGAGCATCCGGCCGTCTACGTGCTGTTCGACCTGCTGCTGGCGCCGGGCGGCAAGCCATTGGCGTCGCTGCCGCTTTCGGAGCGGCGACGCGAGCTCGAAAGCTTCTTTGGCACCATCGAACGCCCCGGCCTTCGGCTGTCGCCGACGACCGCCGATCGCGGCAAAGCCGAGGCCTGGCTCGCCGGCGCCGGCGGCGATCTTGACGGCGTGATCGCCAAGCGGCATGACGCCCCCTATGCCGCCGGAGAGCGGCAGATGCTGAAGATCAAGCGCATCCGCACGGCGGACTGCGTGGTCGGCGGCTTCCGCTACGGCACGGGGAGCAAGTTGGCCGGTTCACTCCTGCTCGGCCTCTATGACGACGACGGGAAGCTGAACCATGTCGGCTTCACCTCAGCGCTCGCAGACGAGGACAAGGCAGAACTGACCAGGCGTCTCGAAACCCTCGCCGGCGGCAGCGGCTTCACCGGCCGCGCCCCCGGCGGCCCCAGCCGCTGGTCGACCGAACGCACCGAACATTACGAAGCCTTGCGGCCCGAACTGGTGGTGGAAGTCGCCTACGACCACGTCAGCAGCGACCGCTTCCGCCACGGCACGCGGCTGCTACGCTGGCGCCCGGACAAGCGGCCGGATCAGTGCCGAATGGAGCAATTGGGGAAGTAGGGCGGGTATCGCCTCCAGTTTTGCGCTGTTGGCGCCCCTATCGTCCCCTCGCCCCTTTGGGGAGAGGGCCAGGGTGAGGGGCGCCCAGCACACCGGCCCGGGATGAAGGTGGCACTGAAGTGGCCCTTTCTCGCGTCTGACGCCGCCAACCCGCGGCTGACGCCTTCTGCCTCATCCGCCGCCCTTGCCCCAAAGGGGCGAGGGGGCGCTGTTCGCCGCCGGTGCATCCCGAGCAAGTCGGCAGTTCTGCGTGCGGGGAGCGACATCCCGGCCCCTGCAAATCCGGAGCTTGGACAAAACAAAACCCCGCCGGCATTTCTGCAGGCGGGGTTTTGTGTTGTTTTTCTAGTCGTATGAGACACGCATGTTCTTGGCAGACCTGGCAGCGACCTACTCTCCCAAGCCTTGAGACTTA
>JAESFO010000253.1_pt1 | contig 97122 bp, 86 predicted proteins | sample 9269421 | NCBI WGS metagenome assembly JAESFO01 (sample SAMN14502839, study PRJNA617101) | algae metagenome | isolation source: Nostoc desertorum CM1-VF14 and co-occurring heterotrophs from rocky... | place: USA: Clark Mountains, San Bernardino, California | collected 2000-06-05 | reverse complement strand
CCGGCGCGCTCTCGACTTCCGCCGGCCAGTTTTCGGGCGTTGGCATTTATGCGATCAACCAAGGAACCCTGGCCAACGCCAACTACGCGATCACCTACACCGGTGCCGATCTGTCGATAGCACCGAAAGCGATCGCGGTGGTGGCGGACGCGCAAAGTAAGGTTTATGGTGACGTTAATCCGAGTCTGACCTATGTGGCGACGGGGCTCGTCAACAATGACACGCTCTCCGGCGCGCTCTCGACTTCCGCCGGCCAGTTTTCGGGCGTTGGCATTTATGCGATCAACCAAGGAACCCTGGCCAACGCCAACTACGCGATCACCTACACGAGCGCCGACCTGTCGGTGACGCCGAAGGCGATCATGGTGGCGGCGGACGCACAGAGTAAGGTCTATGGCGACGTCAATCCGTCGTTGACCTATATGGCGACGGGGTTGGTCAATAACGATACGCTCTCCGGCTCTCTCTCGACGTCCGCCGATCAATTCTCGGGTGTCGGCACCTATGCTATCAACCAGGGCACGCTGGCCAACCCGAACTACTCGATCACCTATACGGGAGCCGACCTGTCGGTGACGCCGAAGGCAATCACGGTGGTCGCTGATGCGCAGAGCAAGGTCTATGGCGACCTCAATCCTAACCTGACCTATATGGCGACAGGCTTGGTCAACAACGATACGCTGACGGGCGCGCTGTCGACATCGGCTGGCCAGTTCTCGGGTGTCGGCACCTATGCGATCAACCAGGGCACCCTGGCGAACGCGAACTACACGATCACCTATACGAGTGCCGATCTGTCGGTAACGCCAAAGACGGTCTCGATCGTGGCCAATGCGCAGAGCAAGGTCTATGGCGATCTCAATCCGTCGTTGACCTATACGGCCACGGGTCTCGTCAATAACGATACCCTTACAGGATCGTTATCGACCTTGGGCGGTCAGTTCTCGGGTGTCGGTATCTACGCCATCAACCAGGGTTCGCTGTCTGCCTCAAGCAACTACACGATCACCTACACGGGCGCCGATCTGTCGATCACGCCGAAAGCGATCACGGTGGTGGCGGATGCGCAGAGCAAGGTTTATGGCGATCTCAATCCGTCGTTGACCTATACGGCGATGGGCCTCGTGAACAACGACACGCTTTCCGGTTCTCTCTTGACCCTGGCCGGCCAGTTCTCGGGCGTTGGCACCTATGCCATCAATCAAGGTACGCTCGCCAACGCCAACTACACGATCACCTACACGGGCGCCGATCTCTCGATCACGCCGAAGGCGATCACGGTGGCAGCAGATGCACAGAGCAAGGTCTACGGTGACGTCAATCCGGCACTCACCTATACGGCTACAGGATTGGTCAACAACGACACGCTCTCCGGCGCGCTGTCGACTTCGGCAGGCCAGTTCTCGGGTGTCGGCACCTATGCGGTCAATCAGGGCTCGCTCGCCAACGCCAATTACGCGATCACCTATACGGGTGCGAACCTCACGGTGAATCCGCGAGATATCATCGTTATCGCCAATTCCTTCAGCCGTACTGCCGGTGCCGCCAATCCGGCTCTCACCTATGCGGTTGGTGGGGCAGGCCTGGTCAATGGCGATACATTGTTTGGAAGTCTCGTGACATCAGCGACGAGCTTCAGCGAGCCGGGCCAATATGCGATCACCCAGGGAACGTTGGCTGCATCTGCGAACTATCGCATGAGCTTCATTCCCGGTGAGCTGACTGTGGAAGGAGTCCTGAGTCCCGATCCGGGTACATTGGCGGGATCGATCGCCGCTGCGTTCGACGCGGGTCGTTCCGTGCCGATCCGGCCTGTCTTTGCCGACGGCGGAGATGGCAACCAGCTCCGCATTGTCGATCCGCGTTTCGATGGAACGTTGATCTGTCTCGAGGGGCAGGCCAGCTGCCGACCGCTCCTCTCCCAGGCCAGGCCATAGCCATCTCGCCACTCATCGGACGACGCAGGACTTGTGCGAATGAACTGATGGAATCTTGTTGATCTCTATGCGCGGCGCGCAAAAGAAAGACGAAAATGACGAAAGGTGTTCTGATGAGTAAGACAAACCGCGTTCCTGGCCGCTCTATGGCCGCGGCCTTCACGGTCGCCGCCGGCGCAATGTTCTCCCTGGTGTCGGGTGCTCCGGCGCAGGCTCAGTCCGGAAGCCAGACCGCGAGCGCCGCGTCCACCCTTCCGGGCGGTGCGTCCTCGCTCAACGAAACTTATAGGGATTGGCGCGTGGCCTGCGCTCAGCAGGGCACGCAGAAGCAATGCGTACTGTCGCAGATCCAATCGCAGCAGAACGGTCAGCGCGTCCTGGCGATCGAACTGAATGCGCCCAACAGCAACACGGTCTCTGGCGCGCTCGTCCTGCCGTTTGGGCTCGCACTCGATTCCGGCGTGACGTTCCAGATCGACGAGAAGCCGGCCATGCAGCCGATCCGGTTCCGCACCTGCATGCCGGGTGGCTGCCTTGTCGCTGTCAATTTCGACGCGTCGACGCTCGCAGCTCTGCGCGCGGGTTCGGCGCTGAAGGTGAAAGCGACGGCCGATGGCGGCGCCAACGCTCCGTTCTCGATCTCGCTGCAGGGCTTTGGCACCGCGCTGGACCGAGTGGGAACGCTATCGCGCTGATCTATATCAGGGTGGGAGGGCAAGCCCCTCCCACCCACGCCCCGCAGCCAGAGCGCGTGCAAGCTATGCTGAAGGACCATCTGAATCTCGCCGCCGGATGCGAAGGGCAGGCGACGGAGCGCCTGATTCATCTCTGTCATGCCCATACCGATGCCAAGGCAGGCCTGCTCCATCTGGTTGACCTGTTGGAAAAAGGCCTGATCGACGCCGATGACCCGGACATGCGCGGGCGACTGGCTCGTCTCAAGCTCAAATGGGACGACTTGCGTGGGTGGATCATCGATTTGCAAGAACAGATGAGCCCGACGCCTAAGCGGGACGGAAAAGTGCGAGTTTCTTCAGGCACTTGATTTTTATCGAGGCGCATTCCTTGTCGTCGACATCGTGCAGGATGCGTTCCCTGCCATCTCGCTTTATCGCGCCGAAACAGCCGATGAAGGCTCGGGGCTTCTCAGCGAAAATCTAGTTCAGACTCCGGCCGAAATCGAAGGCCGCCGCGATTCCTTTGTTTGGATCGCCGGAGAATGCAGCGCGGTCATGCCGTTGCGCCCACCGCTCAGACGGTCCCACGCCAAACGAACACGGTACGTTCCCCACTGGCGAGCCGTGGAAAGCGGGAGGGGTTCGCCAATGCTATCAGACGGTTAAGCGCGACTCTGAACGACCCTGGTCTTTTTCTCATCAAAAGTTGCGATCCGGGGTCAGATTTTCCGGCCGTCATACGTCTAACCAGTAAGGGGGTGGTTTGCCCCAAAAAGTGTGAGTCAAAGCAACCATCGATGTTCAGTTTGAAGGTTTTTCCGACGCAGGGTTGGTTTCGACACCGTCTCAAGCCGTTTTCGGCTCTCATCGGCGCTTCGGTGGTCATGGGGTTGGTGTCAGGGCTTGGCACCGTCTACCTGCTGTCATTGATCAATCAGGCGCTGGTGGGCGAAGCCGGTCTGGCCGGCGGTCTCCTGCTGGCCTTCGCCGGTCTCTGCGCCGTCACACTGCTCACCCGTGCCGGATCGGATATCGCCACCAATCTCATCGGCCAGAAGCTCGTGGCCGAGGTCCGCACCTGGCTCGGCCGTAAAATCTTGAGCGCGCCGGTCGAGGCGCTGGAGCGCTACAAGGCCCATAAAATCCTGCCGGTGCTGACGCATGATCCGGATGTCTGGGACGATGATGTCGATGCTGCAAGCCGCGCATCTGATCGCGATGCTTCGGCGCGCATCGAGCTGGATCGTGTCACCTATGCCTTCCCGGCACCGGAAGGCGCGAAATCCTTCGCCTTGGGGCCGATCGATCTGACGTTCCAGCCCGGTAAGATCACCTTCATCGTTGGCGACAACGGTTCGGGCAAGACCACGCTGATCAAACTGCTGCTGGGTCTTTATGCGCCACAGGAGGGCGCGATCGTCGTCAATGGCAAAGCCGTTACGGCCGCCACCCGCGACGACTATCGCCAGATGTTTTCTATTGTTCTCTCGGATTTCCATCTGTTCGAAACGGTGCAGACACCGTTGCGTCTCGTTCAAGCCGAGATCCTGAGCTATCTGGAAAAACTCGAACTCTCCGACAAGGTCTCGGTCGCGGGCGATCGCTTTACCACCACCGATCTGTCGACCGGGCAACGCAAACGTCTGGCCCTGATCCATGTCTGGCTGGAGGAGCGCCCCGTCATCGTCTTCGACGAATGGGCGGCCGATCAGGATCCGACCTTCCGCCGCGTCTTTTATGAGGAACTGCTGCCTGATCTCAAACGGCAGGGGAAGACGTTGATCGTCATCTCGCATGACGATCGCTACTTCGGCATCGCCGATCGCATCGTACGCCTGCGGGCGGGTCAGGTCGTCACCGATGAGCCTGTGGCGCGCGTCGCCCTGGGAGAGCAGGCGTGAGCAAGGGCCTGCGCGAACTCATGCGGCCTGATGACGATCGGCCGGGACAAATGCTCGTGCGGTGGGGCCTCGCCGCCGCTGCGGCGATGGCCGTCCATGGTGGCGCCGTGTGGCTGGCGCTGGCGGCGCAACCGGAATCTTCAGCCTCCGCCGAGCCGCCCCCCGCGATCATGGTCGAACTGGCGCCCGTTGCCGTTGCGCCGGAGGAAGAGCCGCAGGACATCGCGCCAGGGCCGCAGATGACCGAAGCTCAGCCCGAGCCCGTGGAGCCGGAAACGCCAGAACCGGAAGAAGAGAAGCAGGAAGAGATCACGCCGCCGGCGCCGGTTGCGGAGATCAAACCGCCCGATCTGCCCAAGAATGATGAGGCGGAAGCGCTGATCGCCGCGCCGCCGCCAAAACCCAAACCACGGCCTCGCAAGCCGCCGCCAAAAGTGCAAGAGGTGGAACGTCGCCGGCCGATTCATCCCGAGCGACCACGGGTGCGCCAGACGACGGCACCGCCGGCGAGTCAGGCGCAACGCGCGCAGACCGCCGCCGCTCCGGCGGCCGGCGCCTCAGGCGCGTCGTCCGTTTCTCCGGCGACTTGGCGCAGCAGCCTGGTCGCCCATCTCAATCGCTACAAGCGCTTTCCGGCTGGCGCGGCCGGCGCCGGTACGGTCACCATCGCTTTCACCATCAATCGTTCGGGCGCTGTCGTCGGGGCGCGTCTCGTCGCGGGCTCCGGCGATTCCGCGCTTGATGCGGAGGCGGTGTCGCTGCCGCGACGCGCCAGCCCTGTTCCCGCCCCTCCCGCCAATATGGGCGGTGGCGCCATTACCCTTGCCGTGCCCATCAGGTTCAACAGATGACAGATCTTGACTTGCTCGACCGCGCGGCGACTGCCGCTGGAGATTTCATGAGCGAACCGCTCTTCCAACTCGACGATGTCACCTTCGCCATCCCCGAGCGGCGGCTGCTCGAACCGTTGACCATGACCTTGCCGGCGCGGCGCGTCGTCGGCCTCATCGGTCATAATGGTTCGGGCAAGTCGACTTTGCTCAAACTGCTGGCGCGTCAACAGCCGGTCACGAGCGGTACGGTTCGTTTCGAGGGCAAAACGTTGAAGGACTGGGGCGACAGGCCGTTTGCCCGCAAGGTCGCCTATCTGCCGCAACAGACGCCGCCAGCCTCGGGCATGCTGGTCAAGGAGCTTGTGGCGCTGGGCCGCTATCCCTGGCATGGGGCACTGGGCCGCTTCGGCCAGACCGATCGCGATAAAGTGGCGGAAGCGATGAAACTGACCGACGTCGAGCCTTTCGCCGATCGTCTGGTTGATACGCTTTCGGGGGGTGAGCGCCAGCGCGTGTGGCTCGCCATGCTGGTGGCACAGGATGCCGAATGCCTGTTGCTCGATGAACCGATCTCGGCGCTTGACGTCGCCCATCAGATCGAGGTGCTGTCGCTTGTCCAACGTCTGGCGCGCGAACGCGGTCTCGGTGTCGTCGTCGTCTTGCACGACGTCAACATGGCGGCGCGTTTCTGCGACGAGATCATCGCGCTGCACAGCGGCAAGTTGATCGTGCGCGGTGCGCCTTCCGAAATCATGACACCGGCCGCTTTGCAGTCGATTTACGGCGTCGCCATGGACATCATGCCCCATCCCGTCTCGGGCCTGCCCATCAGCTACGTCAGGTAGGGCGCGATGCCCCAGCAGTGTGTCTGGGAAAGCGACTGTCGGGGCTGACCCTCCTCTGACAAGCCCCGGCAGGCAGTGCTAGGGCTTGTCGCAGCGATATCCTATAGTCACCATACTGTCATCTAAGGCGGCGACAGATCGATATTCATTCGATCGGGGCAGATATGGACTATTTTAGACGTTTCACGTTCCTCTTCTCGACGCCTATTTTTGAAGCGGACGATCTCGAGGGCGTCCGCGTCAATCAGATTGTCAGTGAAATCGAACGTTCCGGTTTCGAGGTCGTCAAGGCGCGTAAACTCGAGGATGCCGAAATCGCGGTGCAGACCGATGCCGCCATCGGCTGCATGGTGGTCGACTGGGGCAAGAAAGGCCTGGAGGGCAAGACGGCGGCGCTGATCAACCTGATGCGTCGTCGCGGCCTCGACTTTCCGATCATATTGCTGATTCGCCGCAAGCGGTTCGAGGACGTGCCCGTCGAAGTGCTTGATTTCATCGACGGCTATGTCTTCCTTTCGGAGGAGACGCCGCCCTTCATCGCCAAGAACCTCATCAGCCGCCTGAAGCAATATGCCGAGACGCTGAAAACACCGTTCTTCGGCACGCTCGTCGACTATGCGGAAGAGGGCAACCAGCTCTGGACCTGTCCCGGCCACAATGGCGGCGTGTTCTATAGCCGCAGCCCGATCGGCCGGGTGTTCATGGAACATCTTGGAGAAGCCGTCTTTCGCGACGATCTCGACAATTCCGTGCTCGATCTTGGCGATTTGTTGACCCATGAGGGTCCGGCGCTTCAGGCACAGAAAGAAGCGGCGAAGATTTTTGGAGCTGAAAAGACCTACTTCGTCCTCAATGGCACCTCGACCTCGAACAAGGTCGCGCTCGCGGCGCTCGTGACTGATGGCGATCTTGTGCTGTTCGACCGCAACAACCACAAGGCGGCCCATCATGGCGCGCTGATGATCAGCGGTGGCATCCCGGTCTATGTGCCGACGGTTCGCAATGCCTGGGGGCTGATCGGTCCCATGGCATGGGATGCCTTTGATGAAGACGCTTTGCGTCAGCGCATCCGCAATCATCCTCTGGTCAAGGACCCGGAGGCGTGGCGCAAGCCGCGTCCCTTCCGCGTCGCGGTCGTCGAACAATGCACTTACGACGGCACGATCCACAATGCGCAGATGATCCTGGAGCGCATCGGGCACCTCTGCGAATATATCCTGTTCGACGAGGCCTGGGCCGGCTTCATGAAATTCCATCCGCTCTATGCGGGGCGGTTCGCCATGGGGCTCACCAATCTGGGGCCCGATGCGCCGGGCATCATCGCCACGCAATCGACCCATAAACAACTCGCGAGCTTCTCGCAGGCGTCGCAGATCCATTTGAAAGACCGCCATATCCACGGCCAGAAGCGGCGGGTCGAGCACCGGCGCTTCAACGAGAGCTTCATGCAATATGCCTCGACGTCGCCCTTCTATCCGCTCTTCGCGTCACTCGATGTCGGTGCGCAGATGATGAAGGGCCGTTCCGGCGAAGTGCTGTGGGACGACACGATCCGGCTGGGCATCGAACTGCGCAAAAAGATTCGCGCGGTGCGTCGCGAGTTCGAAGAGAAGGAGGCGCGGCCGGAACGCCGCTGGTTCTTCGAGCCCTTCGTGCCTGATCGCGTTGCCATTCCGGACGTGTCGCGCGAGGGCGGCAGCCACAATGTCGCCTGGGAAACGATCAGCACCGATCAACTGGCGAGCAATCCTGCTTATTGGCAGCTTGCGCCCGGCGAGGCCTGGCACGGCTTCCCCAATATGGCGGCGGGTTTCGCGATGACGGATCCGAACAAGCTGACATTGCTGACACCAGGTTTCGACCGCGCGACCGGCAGTTACGCCGAACACGGCATCCCAGCCCCCATCGTCGCCCAATATTTGCGCGAAAACCGCATCGTTGCTGAGAAGAACGATCTCAATTCGCTGCTCTTTCTGCTGACGCCGGGCATCGAGGCCAGCAAGGCGGGCACGTTGGTGAGCGGGCTCGTCGCCTTCAAAAAGCTGCACGATGACAATGCGCTTCTGGAAGAAGCCATCCCCGAATTCTACAGGCGCAGGTCGAAGCGCTACGCGGGTGTGCGTTTACGCGATCTGTGCGGGGAGATGCATCGCTTTTTCCGCGCGGCCGGTGTCAGCGCCCTTCAGGCGAAGCAATTTTCTGCCGAGCATCTGCCTGAAATCGTTCTGTCGCCCCGCGACGCGGCGCGCTGCCTCGTGCGCAATGACGTCGACTACCTGCCCATCGACGCCATTGCCGGCCGTGTCGCGACGACGCCCTTCGTGGTTTATCCCCCCGGTATCGCCACGATCGTGCCGGGCGAGCGGCTCACCGAGCGGGCGCAGCCGATGATCGACTATCTGAAGATGTTCGAGGCCAGTTTCAACGCTTTCCCCGGCTTCGAAGTGGAAATCCAGGGCGTCTATCGCGAGGTCGAGGCGTCCGGCCGCATCCGCTTGCATACCTACGTCGTCTCCGAATAAAGCAATCGGCAGGACATCACGCTAGGCCGATAGCGCTCATGGAAAACGATTCGTCGATTATCATCCGTCCTTCCCGCGACGGCGATGTCGAGCCGATGCTGGCGATTTACCGTCGCCACATCCGTCGGGGCGTCGAGGAGGGTGTCGAGGAAAGCGGGCTGCCGGAGCCGGACGATCTCAAGGACCGGCGCAAGAACCTGCGCAGCCACCGCCTGCCGCATCTGGTGGCAACGCTCGGTGGCGAGGTGGTGGGCTACGCCTATGTCGTGCCGTTCCGCAAGCGCCCGGCCTATCGCTATGCGGCCAAACACTCGATCTATGTGCATCACGAGCATCAGGGCCGCGGCATCGGACGGCTTTTGATGCAGGAACTCATCGATGCCTGCGCCGCTGCCGGCTTCCACCAGATGATCGGTTATATCGACGCCGACAACACGGCTTCGCTGGGCCTGCACGAGCGGTTCGGCTTTGACAGGGTCGGTCTGCTGCGCGGCATCGCTTTCCGATATGGCCGCTGGGCCGACAGCGTGATGGTGCAGCGCTCGCTCGGCGCCGGTTCAACGGCTCCGCCGATACCACGCCCCGCACGATGAAGGGGTTGGCTCCGAGCCACTGAGCCCCGTCCAACTGTATTTATGCGGAGCGCCCGTTTTTCTTGCCACCGGATTTGCCATTGGCGGTCAAGAATTGCGGTTGCGTTGCTGGGCGATAGCACAACTGTTCCGAGACTTGGGCGGCGGCGTGAACCAGCGCCTCGACGGAGGAGTCATGGCCCTTGGCGTCGCGTCGATCCGGTCCTGCGATGGCGAGAACTGCTACCAGTTCGCCCTGGGAATCGAAAATGGGCGCGCCGGCGCCGCGAATATTGTCGACGAAATGACCCTTCAGCCAACCATAGCCTGATTGCAGAACGCCGTTTTTGATCGCTTCCAGCCGCTCGCGCAGTTCGACGGATGAAAGGGCGGGACCGCTGACTTCACGACGCAGTTTGTCGCGCGTCATGTCGCTTGGCAGATGCGCGAGAAAAACATGGCCTGTTGCCGACGAGAGGAGCGGAAAGATCGTCCCGAGTCCAAGCGAAGTCACGCCGATGCCGCCACCGCGCAACCAGCGGATCACGGTCGGGCCTTCGTCGCCCCACACCGACAGCGTGCCGGCCTCATGAATTTTGGCGACCATGTCTTTGAGCGCCGAACTGGCCAGATCGATCGCATCGACCCGCGCCAGAGCGGCGAGGCCGATGCGCAGCGAACGCGATCCGAGATCGTAACGGCCGGTGGCCGTATCCTGCGTGGCGAGGCCGCAACGCACCAGGCTGACGAGGTAGCGTCGTGCCTGGCTGGGCGACAGGTCGCTGTTGCGTGCCACCTCGCCCAGGCTCAGCGGCCCCTCGCCATTGGCCAGCGCATCGAGCACGGCAAACCCGGTCTCGACCGACTGGATGCCTTGCAGCTCGCTGGCAACCGCAACGTCGCTTATGTCTTGTCTGGACCGCGCCTCGCGCGCGATCTTGGCTTTCGCCATGTCAGGGCCTCGTGACTTGTCTGAACACGATCAGATTGCCGAGCGCGATGGCCGGATCGACGAAAACCGCGTCGCCTTCGACGCGATGCTCGACGCGCCCGTTGCGCAGGGTGGCTTTCAGCCTGTCCAGGGAATCAACATCGATGCTATAGCCCAGATAGGCGGCGCCATCGAGCGGCGTCGGCTCCTCTACGCCATATTGCGCTTTCGCGGCGGCCGGCGTGAGGGCGATCAGATCCATGCCGGCATTCACCGCGGCCGATTGCTCTGCGGTCGTTTTGGGTTGCTCGAAAAGCCGGGAAAACGTCCCCGCCAGCGCATCTGGCGTGTCGGTGACGGCAAACACGCTCGAAATGCGCCAGGCGCTGTTGGCATGTTCGGTCCAGTCCGGCCGCAGATAGAGATCGACGTTGAAGTAGCGGCAGCCGTTGAACGTCAGGGGTGCTGGGAAGGGCAGGATGACGTCGAATTCCGGGAATACGGACTGCCCGGGCGCGACCACCCATTCGCGCTTTACATGTACTGGCGGCGGTGCGGCAAAACCTTGCGCCACCATGGCGGCATGAGCCGCGTGGGCATCGGATGCGCCCAGAACCATCGACTTGATGCCCTCATGCTCGGTCAAGATGCGCGCCATCGGCGGCGGCAGCAGGGCGCGGTCGCGGGCGGCCATCAGTTCGATATAGTTGGCGAAACCCGGCTTGATCGAAGGCATCAACACGAGATGGTTGGAAATGCCCATCGCCTCGATATTGCTGATCGGCGACAAGGTGAAGCCCATACGGCGGAATAGCGAGGCGGCGGCATTGAGATCGTGAACATAGGTCAGAAGATGGTCGATGAGTTCAATCGGCTTGGACATGGTTTTCGCTCAAAAGAAGTTGGCAGATGGCGTTGACGTGAAGCTGGACGCTGTCGAGAAGAGGAACGGGCGCGTCCGGCAGGGGTAGCAGCAAGGGAAGCTCGGTGCAGGCCAGGACAATCGCCTGCGCGCCCTGCGCATGGAGTTTCATCACCGCCCGCTGCAGAACGGCACGGCCTTCTGCGATAGGACGCCCAGTGGTGAGGATGTCTTGGATCAGCGCATCGATCTCCCGTTGGTCGCCGCCATCGAGCAAGGTCAACCGGCGGGGTGAGCCATTTGAGGACGAGCGTGCGAGCCGGCTCGGAAGGAAATCGGATTCGCAGGTGAGGCTCGTGCCGAGCACGCCAACGTTTTCGATCGCTTGTCTGTCGAGCTCCTGCGCGACGCCAGCCAGGACATGCGGAACGTCGGCATTGACCGTGGTGAGAACAGCTTCATGCCAGTAATGGGCGGTGACGGCCGTCAGAACGATGACATCGCAGCCGCTGGCTTCGAGGCCGCGTGCGGCTTCGACAAGAATGCGTTCCACGGCCGCCATGTCGCCGGCAGAGGCATACGACAATAGTTCCGCATAATTCAGGTTCCACACCATGCCTTCGAAACTGTGGTGGGCGCCGAGGGCAGCTTCCATGGCTTTGTTTAACCGCTTGTAATAGAGCGCTGTCGAATGCCAGCTCATGCCGCCGATCAGGCCGACCCGGCGGCGTTGCCGATCGAGGGGATCAGGCATGGGCATCACGCGCCGGCCGAAACGGCCGATCGCCCTTTGGTCAAAAGCGGCAGGCCCAGCGTGATCAGCACGAACGCTCCGGTCAAAAGTTTCAGATCGGAGGGATGCAGGCCGGTGGAGAGGCCCAGCGAGATGAGCTGGTAATAGACGATCGAGCCGATGATGGGCGCGATGACCTGACGCTGGATCGTCGAGCGGCCAATGATGGCTTCGCCGATGATGAGCGCTGCCAGGCCATTGACGAGAATGCCGAAGCCCATCGTCACGTCTGCATAGCCCTGTTGCTGCACGACGATGGCCCCGCCGAGCGCCGCCAGCCCATTGGCAAGACCAAAGCCGACGGTGGTATAAAGCCTGGCATTGATGCCGATAGCCGGAGACAGGCGTGCATTCGCGCCGACGCAGCGCAGCGCCAGTCCGACTTCGCTTTTGTAGAACGCGATAAGGCCGAGCACGACCAGGCCGACGAGTGCCGCGAGCAAGGCGATCTGTGGCCAGATACCGAGCAGGATTTCCGGCGAGATGGCATCGAATGCGGTCAGTTCCGGACGCACTGATTTGTTCGGCATGCCCATGACACGCAGATTGACGCTCCAGATCATCGTCGCCACCAGAATGCCGGCCAGCAGCGAATTGATCTTGAAATATTGGTGGATGAGCGCCGTGGAAATGCCGGCAAGGAAGCCGCCGGCGATGGCAAGCGCCATGCTGCTCCATGGATCGAGACCGGCGGTGAGAACGGCGGCCGCCAGACAACCGCCGAGCGGAAAACTTCCCTCCGTGGTGAGATCAGGCAGCGACAGGGTACGAAACGGCACCATGATTGCCAAGGCCACGAAGGAATAGATCAGGCTCTGGGCCAGCGTGATCGGGATAAGATTGATGAAGGCCTGGATCATGTGCTGAGCACCATTCTGTCGTCTTTGATGCGGAAGCGGGCGACGAGATCGCCGACGGTCAATCCACTGATCTCATCGGAACAGATGTCGGCGACGATTCGGCCAGCATCCATCATGATGATGCGCGAGGCATAGGACAGCGCATGCTGCATGTTGTGGGTGACCATCATCGTGGTCAGTTTGCCGTTCTCGACCATCGACACGGTTGCCTCCATCACATATTCGGACGTGCGCGGATCGAGCGCCGCCGTATGTTCGTCGAGCAGCAGCAGTTTCGGCGGACAAAGCGTCGCCATGGCGAGCGACAGAGCCTGTCGCTGGCCGCCGGACAATTCGCCGGCGCGAGCATCGAGCCGGTTCTCAAGACCGAGGCGCAGCACGGAGAGGGCCTGCTTGAACCGCTCCCGTCTGACAGCCGTGAGGGCCGGGCGTAGCCGCCGCCCTTCCGATCGCATCAAGGCGAGCGTCATGTTTTCCTGAACGGTGAGGGTCGGTGCGGTGCCGACCATCGGATCCTGGAAGACGCGCGCCACCAGAGCGGCGCGCGCATGTTCACGCATCTGCGTCACGTCAACGGCATCGATGTCGATGCGGCCGCGATCGGGTAGGAAGGCGCCGCCGAGCAGATTGAGCAGCGTGCTTTTGCCCGCGCCATTGCCGCCGATGATAGCGACGAATTGGCCCGTATCGACCTTCAGGTCGAGGCCGGCGATGGCAATCTTCTCGGAAGCGGTGCCTGCGTTGAATACTTTGTGAAGACCAGTCGCAACGATCATCGGTGGTTCAATCGCTCACGCATTTGCAATCTGCCAGAGCTGGCGGGACGGTCAGGCCGAGGGCTTTGAGCTTGGCGCCATTGATCATCGGCTTATGTTCGGCGGCATTGGCGCGGTAGGGTGGAATTTTGGCCGGATCCTCGCCTTTGAGAATGCGTCCGGCGATCCGCCCGGCCGCTTCGCCCGACTGGCCGAAGGAAACGGCAAAGGCCGCCAGCGCATAATTCTGCTGCACCGCCTGCGGAACCGAGGTGATCACAGGCAGTTTGGCGCGATCGGCGGTGGCGGAAACGGCCGCCATGCCTTGCTGGATGCGGCCCGAAGCGACGGTGAAAAGCGCATCGACTCGGCCGACGGCGGATTGCACCCGCTGCGCCAGTTCATTGGGATTGTCGACGCCGATGCGCACGAAGCTGAGACCGCTCTTGGCGGCATCGGCTTCCATGCCATCGACCGCCGCCTTCGAACTGTCGTCGCCGGTATCATAGAGCAGGCCGACGCGCTTCATGTTCGGCAGCAGCTTCTTGAAGAAATCGAGCACCGCCGGATAGTCGAGCGCCACGGAAGAACCGGTGATCAGCCGGTCGCCTTTGTCCCACGACGGCACGAGGCCGGTATGGACCGGATCGGCGATCGGCAGGAAGACCAGCGGGAAGGTACGGGTGCGCAACTGATTGCGCGCGGCCACGGAAACGGGCGTGGCGATGGTCGCCATCAGATCGGGCTGCGCACCGGCGAGACGCGTCAGCATCTGCGGGATGAGGGCCGCGTCGAAGTTCACATTGCTTTCGTCGAAGGTCACTTTGTCTGCGGTGAAACCCTCGTCCGCCAGACCTTTCTTGAATCCGGCGATGGCTTCATCGAGCGTCGGATGCGGTCCCCAGCCGGCAATGGCGATGCGTTTCGTTTGCGCCGATGCCGCTGACGTTGCGGCCAGTGCAAATGCGACAGCGAAAGCAATTCCCTTCAACATCGTGCCCTCCTTTAATTATGTGCTATTGCACATTCTGCAAGGATATGCAGAATATGCAAGACAATAATTTGAGCATTGAGGACAGCATGAGGGCAGTCTTCTTCCGCGAACCCTGCCGCGGCACGCCCAGCTTTACAGTCGCGCTTGTAGGCGCTGCCGATGCGGATTGTGCCCGCGCGATCAGCCAATTGGGCATCGCCAGCAGTGTCGTGAAGCCATGACATCAGACTACCGCACGCCCCGCTTTGCCGATGCGAGCGATATCGCCGCTTTCGCCGCGACGCCGTTGGAAGCGCGCCTGGCCGGGGCCGATCTGCTCGCCATGTTGAAAGCCCAGGCCCGTCTGGATGGCGATGCACCCGCCATCCGTTATTTGCCTCGGGGGATTGCCGACGAAGAGGGCGCCGTCTTCTCAAGACGGCAGTTGATCGATGGCGTGGCCGTCCTCGCGGCGCAACTCGTCGAACAGGGGCTGAGGCCGGCTGACACGGTGGCCATGTTGCTGCCGAATGGCCCCGGCACATTGGCTGCGTCTCTCGCCGTGATGGCGGTGGCGCGTCTGGCGCCGATCAATCTCTTTCTCGAGCCTGGCCAGATCGAGAAGCTCCTGCACGAATGCGAAGCCAAAGTGGTTCTGGTGCCGAAAAAAGCGCCTCCCGTTCTTGCCGATGTTTTGAATGCAGTGGCCGCCAAGGTGGATGGCCCGAAGGTGATCGTCGTCGATACGGAGACATGGTCGACTGGAACCCACGACGATCCGCCTTCTCGCGATTTGTCGGATGTCGTCGCGCTGTTTCACACGGGCGGCACGACCGGCCTGCCAAAATTCGTGCCGTTGACCGCACGCCATCTGGCGGCAACGGCTATCATCTCGCGTTTCGGCTACGGCTACGGCGCAGGCGATCGCGTGCTCTGTGCCATGCCGATGTTTCATGTCGGCGGTCTCTTTGCCTGTTCACTCATTCCCTTGATCAGCGGCAGCGAAGTCGTCGTTCTCGGCTCCCTCGGCTATCGCGGAAAAGGCGTGGTGGAGGCGCTGCCCTCGACCATCGAGAAACTCGATCTCAGTGTCGTCGTCGGCCCGCCGACCATCATGGCGCAATTAGCCACGCGGCCGCCCGATCGCCAGCGCGCCAAGAACCTGCGCCTGTTCGTCAATGGTGCCGCGGCTTTGCCACGTGTTGTGGGCGAACGTTTAAGCAGCGCGACCGACGTCAAAGTCGTCGAGCCTTGGGGGCTGACCGAAGCCACCTTGGCCGTCACCTCCGGGCCGCGCGATGGCGTCCATCGCCAGGGTTCGGTTGGTCTGCCGCTGCCTTATTGCGCCGTCAAGGCCGTGCGTGTCGATGGTTCAGGCTGTCGTATCGGTGATTGCGCGATCGATGAAATCGGTGTTCTGGCCATCCATGGACCGATGGTCTTCGACGGCTATCTCAATCGCACGCACGACCAGCAACCCTTTTTCGATGATGGTTGGCTCGACACCGGGGATCTCGGCCGCGTCGATGCCGATGGTTTCGTTTGGGTGACGGGCCGCGCAAAGGAATTGATCAAGCGCGGCGGTCACGGCATCGATCCATCGATGATTGAGGATGCGTTGAACGCTCATCCCGGCGTGGCGCTGGCTGCGGCGATCGGCAAGCCCGACGCTTATGCCGGCGAATTGCCCATCGCCTATATCCAGCTTCAGCCGGGCGTTCAGGTGACCGCCGAGGCTCTGCTCGACTTTGTGCGCACGCGCATTCCTGAACGGGCCGCCATACCGAAAGAAATCATCATCCTTGAGAAACTGCCCGTGACCGCGATCGGCAAGGTTCACAAACAGATGCTCAAGCTCGATATCACTAAGCGGGTAGCGCAGGCCGCCATCGCCCAGATTGTCGCCCCTTCGGACATGCGCGTCGAGGTGCAGCCACATGCACTGCATGGGCTCGAAGTCCATGCAGAAGTGCCGGCCACGGTCGTGGCAACGGTGCGCGAGCAATTGTCGGCTTTCGCCTTCCGCTCAAACGTTATGTCGATAACTGAAAGGTGAATCATGCCGGACGATCGGTTTCAAAGCGAGGAACGTTTGATGAAAGCTGTCTATTTCGAGGAACACGGCGATCTTTCGGTGCTTCGCTATGGTGACCGGCCGATGCCCGAAGTGGAAGACGGATGGGTGCGCATTCGTGTTCGCGCGACGAGCTTCAACCATGCCGATCTCTTCGCCAGACGGGGGATGCCGGGGATCAAGGTCGAATTGCCCGGCATCACCGGCATGGATTGCGCCGGCGATATCGATGCCTTGGGAGCTGGCGTGACCGGCTGGAAGGTTGGCGATCGCGTGCTGCCCATTTCGCATCATGTCGATTGGGACAATGGTAAGTTCGATATGCTGGGCGAGAATCGCAACGGTGCCATGGCGGAATATTGTGTCGTGCGCGCCAGCCAACTCATCAAACTGCCCGACAACGTGTCATATGAGGACGCGGCTTGTCTTCCTTGCGCCTATGGCACGGCCTATCGCATGCTGCACACGCGCGGCCAGATTCAAGCCGGCCAGTCCATCCTGATCCTCGGCGCGTCGGGTGGCGTGGGCAATGCCTGTGTGCAATTGGCAAAAGCTGCCGGTCTTCACGTGGTCGCCGCAGCCGGTGACGATGCAAAGTGCGAGCGTCTCCTTGCTTTGGGGGCCGATGAAGCCATCAACTATTCGACGACAGCCATTGACGGTTGGGTCAAGAAGAAGACCGGTTCGTTGTTGCGCGGCGGTGGAATGGACGTCGTTGTGAACTTCACGGCTGGTGATACGTGGATGCCGTCCATGCGCTGCGTCAAGCGCTTCGGCAAGCTGCTCTGTTGCGGTGGCACGGGAGGCTATCAAGCCGTGACTGACATTCCCTATCTCTTCATGTCGGAAATGAGCATCATCGGCTCCACGGGCTGGACGATGGAGGATCAGAAAGCCTGCATTGATCTGGTGGCCAGTGGTCGTCTCAAGCCAGTCATCGATCGGGTCGTGCCCCTGCCTGGCGCCATTGATGCCTGCGCGGCGTTCGAAAAGCGTGACTTCTTCGGCAAAATCATCGTCGCACCCTAAGAATTAAGGATCAATCATGCTCGATGTCGAAGCGTTCAAACGCATCATCGAAACGGCGGCCTTTCACCAGTTGATCGGTCTGAAACTGGAACGCGCCGATGTGGAAGCTGGCATTGCCGTCTTGCGTCAGCCTTATGACCCTCGGCTGAGCATTTTTCCAGAGGCTGGCGTCTATCATGGCGGCGTCATCGCTTCGCTGATCGACGTGGCGGGGGCAGTTGCCTGCGGTCTGCAGGTGGGGCGGCCGACGCCGACGGCGAATTTTCGTGTCGACTTCCTGAAGTCGCCGGCTAAGATCGACCTGCTTGCAACCGGCAAGGTGGTGCGCGCGGGGAAATCGGTTTCTGTCGCCGACGTCGAGATCACCGACGACAAAGGCGAGGTCTATGCCGTCGGCCGTGGCACGTTCAGCATGTCCGCCGTTTTCAAGGCCATCGAAGGCGGTGGCGAACACGCCAAGCGATAGGAGCGGCCATGCCGGTCATTGCGGAAATTGCCGCCCGCCAGCCCATTCTCGCCGAATGGCGCCGCATGCTGCACACCATGCCGGAACTCGGCTTCGAAGAAAAAAAGACGGCGGCCTTCGTCGTCGATCGCCTGCAAGCCATGGGGGTCGAGGTGCACACCGGCATGGCCCGTACCGGTGTCGTGGGCCTCATTGAAGGACGTCCGGGGAACAGGCGGATTGGCTTGCGCGCCGATATGGATGCGCTGCCGATGGAGGAACTGGGCAACCCGGCATGGAAGTCGAAAAATCCGGGCCGCTTCCATGGCTGTGGCCACGATGGTCATACGGTGATGCTGCTGGCCGCTGCCGAATATCTGGCGCACACGCGCGCTTTTGCTGGCACGGTCGTGCTCATCTTCCAGCCGGCGGAGGAAGGGCTGGGCGGTGGCCGGGTGATGGTCGAGGAAGGTCTCTTCGATCGCTTTCCCTGCGATGAAATCTATGCGCTGCATAACATGCCCTTGCTGCCGGTAGGGCAGGCAGCAGTGCGCATCGGTGCAGCGCTCGCCTCTTTCGATCGTTTCGACGTGACGATCACGGGGCGTGGCGGTCATGCAGCCATGCCGCACAAGACGATCGACCCGGCAATCGTCATGTCGCAAATGGTGCTCGCCCTACAGGCTTTGATTTCCCGTGAAACCGATCCGATGGAATCGGCGGTTCTCAGCGTCACCGAAATGCATGTCGGCACGACCCATAACGTGATCGCTTCGGAAGGCCGTATCGCCGGCACCGTGCGGGCTCTGAACGAAGCGGCGCGAGCGCGTATCGAAACCGGTTTCCATCGCATTGTCACCCATGTCGCGGAAGCTTATGGGGCCTCGGTACGCATCGAATATGCGCGCGAATTTCCCGTTTTGGTGAACGACGGCGAGGCGGTCGATCGCGCCACGCTGGCGATCGCCGATGTCCTTGGATCGGACGGTTTGGCGAAGACTTTTCCGCCCCTGATGGCGGCCGAGGATTTCGCCTTCATGCTGCAAAAACGACCCGGCGCTTATATTCTGGTGGGGCAGGGTAAGGGGCCGGATAGCCCCATGGTGCATCATCCCGAGTATGATTTTAACGATGCCATCATCGCCACCGGCGCGAGCCTGTTCGTGAAGCTCGCCGAAAGTGCTCTCAAAGCGGATTAACGCAAGCAGCTTACAGCCTTGCCGCCGCGATGTCGGCACCTTCACGGAGCGCCCGCAGTTTTTTCCACGTCACGGCGGGATCGATCTTGCCGTAGCCAGCGAACGTACCAAAGCCGCAGTCGGTGCCCGCGATCACGCGCTCAGGGCCAACGAGCTTGACGAAGCGTTCGATCCGCTGCGCGATCAATTCAGGGTGCTCGATGTAGTTCGAACACGTGTCGATGAGCCCCGGAACCAAAACCTTGTCCGCCGACAGTTTCGCGTCGCGCCAGACGATCCATTCGTGCTCGTGACGCGGATTGGCCGCTTCGAAGAGAAGCTGCGCCGGACGCGCTTTCAACACGATAGACATGATCTTTTCGAGCGGAATGTCGAAATCATGCGGGCCCTCGTAATTGCCCCAGCAAATGTGCAGGCGCATGCGCTCGGCCGGTATATTCGCCGTCGCCGCGTTGAGCGCTTCGACATTCTGTTCAGCGCGTTCCAGAAATTCCTTCTCGCTCAGATTTTGGAAACCCGTATGGGCGGCCATCGCAAGATCGGGCGCGTCGAGCTGCAGATCAAACCCAGCTGCGATGATCGCTTCATATTCCGGCCGCATCGCCTCGACGAGATCGACGAGATAGGCTTCGTGCGTCGGATAGAACTTGTTGGGCTGAAAGGCGGTGATCAGGCCAGGTGAAGCGGCGTTCAGAAAGCCGCGGACATTCGAACTTTTGCTTATAGCGGTCTTAAAGCGGCGGATGTCGTCTTCCGCCGGCTTAAAATCGACCAGCCGCACGGGGCCGATGCAGGCCGCGCGCGTAAAGGCCTGCGTGCCCATGATGGCCGCGAGTTTCTGACGCAGATCGGGGAGATCGGCGAGATCCTTGGCAGGTACTCGATCGACATGGCCACCGAAGCCGGAGAGGCGCCGCGTGATATAGGTCGAATAACCGACTTTGCCGAGTTCGCCGTCGCTGACGATGGTCACGCCGGCCTCGACCTGCGCACGCACGGCCCCTTCAATCTCTTTCGTGACCAGAGCATCGAAGGCGGCTTCGTCGACGGCATCGCCATGGTCGCGTTTGAGGAGGGCCGCCGTCAGTTCGGCGGAACGCGGCAGGCTACCGACGTGTGTGGTGTCGATGAACGTCATGCAAAGGAGACCTTGAGATCGAGAAAGCCCGTGCGTTCCACGAATTTCCAACCCTCGGACGTACGCACGAGCCGGTCGCGGAAGCCCCCGATGAGCGCGGGAGATCCCGCCTCGGACGCGCCGGCGGGTGCGGCATAAAGCACGAGCGTCGAGCGGGCGGATGCCTCGTTCGCCGCCGTGACGTCGACGACGATATTGGTGATGAGGTGACAGGATTTGCGCGGCGGACGACTTTCGAACGAGGCGCGGATCGCGTCACGTCCAATCACGGGATCGCCGCCGGCGGGGCGAACGAAGCGTGCGTCATCGGTAAACATGGCGCTGACGCCGGCCCAGTCGGCGGAATCGTTGAGCAGGCCAAATTGCGTGATGAGGCGGGTGATGTCCTGTTCGGCGATAAGGCGGTCGATCGGTGTCATGAGACTCATGTCTTTGTGGGCGCGAACCGCTCGGCATTTCGATCGGCGAAATCCCTCCCGCAACTCGCGTTCTGCGAAACACCGCCCACACTACAGACGGGATTTCTAATCGACAAGCGCAGGCCGGTTGGGCGCCTCCCCATATCCGTAGCTAAGCATTGGTGAGCGAAGCCAGCTGCGCGCGCAGCAGGCCGCCGAATTTGCCCTCCCACGGACGGTTCTGGTGACGCGAAAGCTGGACCGCCCGGAGTTCACGCAGAATCGAAGGCCGTATGATGGCATGGGCTTCGAGCGCATGCGTGTCGAGGCTCCGACGCACCGCAGAGGCCGGCATGGCCGTGGCCCATCCACCCGATTTCACCAGTCGGATGGCGGCCGCCATCGAGTCGAGTTCCAGTTTGGGCACCAATGGCAGACCGGCATCGGCGAATTTCCGGTCGAGGAGAGCCCGCAAGCCGTGGCGTTGTGAGGGGAGAACGAGATTGAGCTTGCCGATATCGGCCATCTTGATGGGTCCCGGCGGACAGTCGGATTGTCCGGCGGCTGTAAGAATAGAGAGCGGTTCGACAAACAGAGCCGTTTCCTTGAGCCAGGTGCGGGTGTGCAGGTCTTCGACGATGGCGATATCGACGATGTTCTCAGCCAACCAGTCCAGCAGGACGCTGCTGTGTGATTCGACGACCTTGAGTTCTACGTTGGCGAAATCTTTCTGCCACTGTTGAATCGTCGCGGTCATGGCGCGGATGAGAAGACTATCTTCGTCGAGTCCCGGTAGAACGCCCACGCGCAGGGTCGTGCGGGTGCGTATCGGCTTGGCGGTGGGATTGCGGCCTTCCTGGCGCAGCGCCTCAAGGACGGGAGCATATATGTCGCGAGCCCGCCGAGCCAAAGCTGTCGGATGAATGCCCTGTGCCGTGCGATCGAAAAGTGCTCCGCCCAGGCTGTGTTCCAGCGCTCGGATCTGCATGCTGACGGCCGGCTGAACGACGTTCAGCTTTGCCGCGACACGTGTGATCGATCCTTCCTCAAAGGCGCCCAGAAAGTAACGAAGCTGACGCATTTCGGGGAGAGCTGGCGCTTCAAGCTCCTGTTCGGGGTTTCGCTTGGCTCTGACGATCTGAGCTTTCAAGGCGGTGCAAAAGGCGCGCTGCTCCGCTTCCTGGAGATCGCAGGCCATGGTGATCCGAAGCGGCGGTAGGGCCTTCGTGACATCTCGTACGAATAGCCGGGGGTGCCGCAGGTTCCGTGGATTGATCGCCAATCGCGGCGCAAGGATACGTCCGCTGTTTTGAACCAGGAGGTCAGCGATCAGTTCGTCCGCATCGCCGGTCTGATGATGCAGAACATGTTCGCCGCCGATCGGCCAGGTCTTCAACGCTTCGCGGATACGTGACGGCAGGACAGGAAGATTGATATCGCCGGTCAGGGGTTCGATGCGTGGCTTCGCCCGGCGGTCCTGCATCGGCCCTGCAATGCCGATCAGAAGCCATTGGTCGGAGATCGCCGTGCCATTCGCCGCGAGATCGATGTCATGCTGGATTTGCACCGGACTGCCGTGCGGCGCGGGTCCCATTTCTGAAGGGAAATAAGTGATCTTGATCTGCGGTGCTTTGGTCGCGAGCACCCGGCCGGCTTGCCGGCAGGCGCGCGTCAGCAGGCTCGCCGCCGAATAGGGCAACTCGACGAGCAGCGGCTTAAGGGAAGCCGTTTCGGCAGCGCGAATATAGCCAGTGCCGTGGGAGGCGGCGTCCAGCAGCGGTGATATCCGCCGATAAAGACGCTGCGCCGATTTCGTCGGACGCAGGCCTACGGGCGTGCGCCCGAAAAGCACATCGCTCAGTTCGGTCTCAAGCAAACGGATTTGCGTGCTCAAAGTCGGCTGTGTGACCTGGCAGGCCACGGCCGCGGCACTCATGCTGCGTTGTTCAACGGCCGCGATGAAATATTGCAGCTGCCGAAAATCCATGAATTTCAATCCTTAAAGGCAAGCTATGGTATAGAAAAATCTGATGCATGTCATTCTCAATCCATATTGGTCGGCGCGCACGGCGCTGCTTACTCTGCCGCAGATTTGCCGCTTTTGTTGATGGCGGGTGGATCCGACCAAAAGACTGAAAAATGGCTCCGTCCTAGAAGAAGGGTAAGACGATGAAAGCTCATTTTCCGTGTGTTTCCGCCTCCGCTTTGATGGGTGCGGCGGTTCTGGCAATCGGGGCCCTGGCGATTTCGCCAGCGGTCGCTCAAGTCAAAATCGGCTTTCAGGCGCCGTTGACCGGCCCGGCGGCCACCGACGGTGTTTCAGCGAAGGTCGCCTCGGAACTGGCGATCGAACGTATCAATGCCAAGGGCGGTATCCTCGGCCAGAAGGCGGAACTCGTCACTTACGATGACCAGGCCAAGACCGAAGATGCGGTGTTTACCGCCAACAAACTCGTTGGCCAGGATGGTGTGAAGTTCGCCGTCTCGGGCAGCTATTCCGCCTCAGGCCGCGCTGCCGCGCCGATCTTCCAGAATGCCAAAGTGCCCTTCATCTCGGCCTATGGCGTGCATCCCGACATCACTCGCACGGGCGATTATGCCTTCCGTACGGTTCACCTGGGTCAGCCGCAGGGCCGCGCCGCCGCCAAGTTCATTGGCGACAACCTCGGCAAGAAGCGTATTTCCGTCATCTCCATGGACAATGACTATGGTCAGGCGACGCTCGAAGGGTTCAAGAGCGCGGTCGACCAGTTCGGCGTAAAGATCCTCGGCGAGTATTCCTATCCGCTGCGCGACCGCCAGTTCGGTTCGATCGTCGCCAGCGTCAAGCGCGATAATCCGGAAGCGGTCTATATCACCGGCTACTTCTTCACTGGCGGTCCGTTGGTGACGCAGTTGCGCGCTGCCGGCATTACCGTTCCGATCATCGGTTCGCAGGCTTTTGATGCGCAGAAGCTCATCGAAATCGCCGGCCCCGCCGTGGAAGGCGTCTATATCGTCGGCGGCCTCAACCGGGATCCTTCGAACGAGGAACTCAAGACCTATCTGGCCGATTTCCAGAAGCGCGCCGGCTATCCCGGCGAGAATGTCGGCGCAACGGTCTATTCGGCTATTGTCCTGATGGCCGATGCCATCAACCGCGCTGGTACGCTCGATCCGGCCAAGGTGCGCGACGCTTTGGCGAATACGAAGGATTTCCCGCATCTGGCCGGCAAGCTGGTCAGCTTCAATCCGCTGCGTGAAATCAACATGCCGATGAACGTCAATATCGTGAAGGACGGGCAGTTTCGCCACTTCGCCTGGATCGACGATCTGAAGCTGCTCGCGCCGCCGACCGAATAACGCGACCTGACCTTTAAGGCGCATCGGGATGAAAGTCTCGATGCGCCGCCTCACACCCGGATCACATCGTGTATTACGTCGACCTTCTTTTGAATGGCCTGATCTTCGGCAGCATGTATGCGCTGATGGCCATCGGCCTGACCCTGGTCTACGGCCTCCTGCGAATTCTGCATATTTCGCATGCCGCCGTTTACGCCTTGGGCGCTTTTATCACCGTCATCGTTGCCAATGCGACGGGGAGCATTGCCCTTGGCATGCTGGTTGCCGTCGTCGTCTCGGCCATTTTCGGCATGGGCGTCTATCGTGTGCTCTACCAACCGATGCTGCGCTATCCGCCCTATGTGGCGATGATCGCCTCGATCGGTCTGCTCATCTTCATGGAAGATGCGTTCCGTATCATTTTCGGCGAGCAGGGTTTGACCTTCACGCGCAATCCCTATCCGACACAGATCCACGATCTGTTCGGCGTCACCATCAACACCGTGCAGATCGCCATGATCGTTCTGTCGACGATCTGTCTGGTGGCTTTGGCCTTGTTCACGACGCGGACCCGCATGGGCATTGCCTGGCGCGCCACGGTGTCCAACCCGACGATCGCGACCAGTTTCGGCGTCGACGCCATCAAGGTGCGGTATCTGAATTTCATGATCGGCTCGGCGCTTGCCGCTCTGGCCGGCGGGCTGATCGCGCTGCTCAACAATTTCGTCGAGCCGACCATGGGTTTCGTCGTCAGCTACAAGGCGCTGGCCATCATCGTTCTGGGCGGCCTTGGCAGCATGCGCGGCACGTTGATCGCCGCGCTGGCGCTGGGACTGGTCGAATCTTTCGGCACGATCTGGGTCGGTTCCTACCTCGATCGTGATGCTCTGGCCTTCCTGTTCCTTATTATTGTCCTGATGGTGCGTCCGCAGGGCCTGACCGGGGCGCACGCATGACCCTCTATGTCTACAGTCTCCTGTCCATTCTCGGCATCAACATCATGTTGGCGACGAGCCTCAATCTGATCAGCGGTTTCTGCGGTCAGTTCAGTCTCGGGCATGGCGCTTTCTATGGCGCCGGCGCTTATGCGGCGGCGCTGTGCGCGGTCGCCGGCTATCCGGTGCCGGTGGCTCTGCTGGTCGGCGCGCTGGTCGGCGGTGCCCTTGGCTTTATCGTCGGCTTTGCCTCGGTGCGGCTGCGCGAGGATTTCCTCGTGGTTACCACCATCGGTGTCAGCTTCCTGTTCGTCGGCTTCGTCCGCAAACAGAAATGGCTCGGCGCCGAAATGGGGATCAGCAAGATACCAGCCAGCGGCCTCGGCCCGGAGGGCAATGCCGTGATGATCCTTCTGTTTGCCGCTGCCACCATCGCGCTCTGTCTTTATCTCAACCGCAGTTGGCTCGGCTTTGCCTTCCGCGCGGTGGGTGACGACGAACAGGCGGCGCGCACCATCGCCATTCCAGTTTCCACTTACAAACTGCTGGCCTTCACCATCGGCACGGCGATCGCTGGTTTGGCGGGTGGCCTCTACACTTATTTCACCCAGTTCATCGTGCCCGATTCCTTCACTTTCATTCTGTCGGTGACCTTGATGGCCATGGTGGTCATTGGCGGCCTCGGCTCGACCTGGGGTGTGGTGATCGCGGCGATCATTCTGACGCTGTTGCCGGAGGCATTCCGCTTCATCAACGACTACCGTCTGCTCATCTACGGTGGCGTGCTGATGCTCGTCATGCGTTTCGCGCCGGGTGGGCTCGCCGGGATTGCAACATCTCTCACGCGGAGGCTGCGCAAGGCATGACCACGCTCCACGTCGAATCCGTGTCCATCCGCTTTGGCGGCGTTCAGGCGCTGACGGATGTCAACTTCTCCGTCCAGAAGGGTGAGTTCGTCGGCCTGATCGGCCCGAATGGGGCAGGCAAGACGACTCTGCTCAAGATCATCGCCGGCATTCTGACGCCGGATACCGGTCGCGTCGTGCTGGAGGGCGAGGATGTGACGCGCCTGCCCACCGCCAAGCGTGTACGCAAAGGCCTCGCGATCACTCACCAGATCGTGCGCCCGTTTCGCTCCATGACCACGTTGGACAACACAGCGTTGGCCGCCGGTTACAAGATCACGTCCAACCCTCTGACGGCAGCCTTTCATTGGCGACGGGCGCAGCAGTCGGCGCGCGCCGCCGAAATGCTGGCCAAGGTCGGCCTTGCCGGTCTCGAAGATCGTGATGTGAGTGCGTTGCCGCTTGGCAATCTGAAGCGTCTTGAAGTGGCGCGCGCCCTGGCGCTCGATCCGTCCATCATCATCCTCGACGAGCCCCTGGCTGGCCTCAATCACCGCGAAGCGGAAAGGCAGGCCGATACCCTTGCTGCGCTCAACGCGGAAGGGCTGACCATCGTTCTCATCGAACACAATCTGCGCGAACTCGTCCGGGTTTCCAAGCGCCTGCTGGTGCTCGACGGCGGCAAAATGATTGCCGATGGCGAACCGGCACAGGTGATGTCCGATCCGGCCGTTCGCGAAGCTTATGTAGGAAAGGCCGACGATCATGCTGCGGCTTGAAAATCTGAGCTGCGGGTACGGACCCGTCGTTGCGGTCGAGGATGTGAGCTTCGACTTGCCGGCACACTCCTCCCTGGCGCTGCTCGGACCGAACGGTGCGGGCAAGACCTCGACCATCATGGCGATCATGGGCCACACCACGATCCATGGCGGCCGCATTCTGTTTAACGATCAGGACATCACGCGGCTGCCGCCGGTCAAGCGTGTCGATCTCGGCATCGCGCTGGTGCCCGAAGGGCGGCGCTTGTTCACCGATCTGACGGTGGAGGAAAATCTCACCGTCGGTGGTTATCGCCTGTCCGTGCAACGCGACAAGATCAATCGGCAGCGCGTCTACGACCTGTTTCCGCGTCTGTCCGATCGCCGCAAGCAAACCGCCGGCTCCATGTCGGGCGGCGAGCAGCAGATGCTGGCGATGGGCCGCGCTTTAATGACCGAGCCGAAGCTCTTGCTGATCGATGAGCTCTCGCTCGGCTTGATGCCGAAAATGGTCGATTTGTGTTTCGACGCGCTCGCCGCCTTGAAGCAGGAGGGCGTGACGATTTTGCTGGTCGAGCAGAACACGGCCCGCGCCCTCGATTTTGCCGAGAATGTCTGCGTGATGACGTCGGGTTCGCTGGCGTTTTCTGGAACTTCCAAACAGGCCAAGGCTGATGAAAACCTCTTCGACGTTTTCATCAGCGCGGCCCATGAGTGAGCAGTGCCATGAGTGATTTCGATCTTGTCGTTACGGGCCGCGTGGTTCTCACCGATCACGTGATTGACCATGGCTATGTGGCGGTTCGCGCCGGCGTTGTCGAGCGGGTAGGATCGGGCGCGCCGCCGCAAGCCCGCGAGCGTTTCGATTTCGGCGATGCCTATGTGTTGCCGGGCGCTATCGACTCGCAGGTTCATTCCCGCTCGCAGAAGAACCAGGAAGATTTCATCTGGTCGACGCGTTCGGCCGCCGCCGGTGGCGTCACCACCATCGTCGACATGCCTTACGATGAAGGGTTCCTGGTATCTTCGGGCGAGAATGTTCGCCGCAAGGCGGCCGAGGCAGGCGCGCAGGCCCGTGTCGACTTTGCCCTTTACGCGACGATCGATCCGGAAGAGGGCGCCAAACGGATCGACGAAATGGTCGCCGCCGGTGCCGCCTCGTTCAAATTCTCGACCTTCGGCACCGATCCGAAGCGGTTTCCGCGTATACCGCCGCAGACTTTGCATGCCTGTTTCAAGGCGATCAGCCGCCATGGGCTGATCGCTGGCGTCCACAATGAGAATGACGAAATGGTGCGTGCCGCCATCCAGGCGGTGGAAACCTCAGGGATTCGCGACTATCGCGCCCATGCCATGTCGCGCCCGCCGGCGACGGAAACCCTCGCCATGGCGGAGGTCTATGAACTCGCCGCCGATGCCGGCTGCTCCGGTCATATCGTCCATTGTTCGCTCGGGCGCGGTTACGATCTGTGCGCCGGTTACCGCGCGCAAGGATTCGATCACACCATCGAAGCCTGCATTCATTATCTGACGCTCGACGAAGAAAACGATGTGGCCCGGCTGGGGGGCAAGGCGAAGATCAATCCGCCGCTGCGTCCGCGCCGAGAAGTGGAAGCCCTCTGGCGTCATCTCGCCGCCGGCAATGTGACGGTGGTGTCCACCGATCACGTTAGCTGGTCGGAGGACCGCAAGACCAATCCGGACATGTTGAAGAACGCGTCTGGCGTGCCGAGCCTCGAAGTTCTCTATGCGCTGCTGCTCAAGGGGCTGACCGAACGGCGCCTTGATGTCACCTGGGCAGCACGCTTGTTGGCCGCCAATCCGGCGCGCCTGTTCCGCATCGGCCATCGCAAGGGCGCGCTCGAAGCGGGCCGCGATGCCGATATCACTGTGATGGCCCATCGCCCGGGCCGTTACGATGCGGCGGCGAGCGGTCACAACTTCGTCGGCTGGAGCCCTTATCAGGGCATTGAACTGCCCTATCGCCCGGTGGCGACCTTCCTGCGCGGCAAGGCGATTTTCGACGGCACCCATGTGACGGCGGAACCGGGAAGCGGCGCCTTCATCCATCCGGTTCTGGCGAACCAGGTGGAGGCCGCGGCCTGATGAGCGCGCCCCGGTTGCCGGTCGATCAGGACCGGATGTGGAATGATGTGATGGCACTCGCCGCCATCACCGATCCGGATCGGCCCTATACGCGCCGCTCTTTCTCGCAGCGTTTCCTGGAAGGGCGCGATTGGTTGCGCCAGCGCTTTGAGGAAGCGGGCTTGAGCGTGCGCCTCGATCAGGCCGCAAATCTGATCGGCCGTGTGGAGGGCACGGAAGCGGGCGCCCCACCGATCATGTTGGGATCGCATTCCGACACGGTGCCCTCGGGCGGACGGTTTGACGGCATTGCCGGCGTCATCGTCGCGCTCGAAATCGTCCGGGCCATGAAGGATGCCGGCTATCGCTCGCGTCATCCCATCGAAATTGTTGATTTCCTCGCCGAGGAACCGAGCGAATACGGTATCTCCTGCGTCGGCAGCCGCGCCATGGCTGGTGCGCTCGACGACAAGATGCTCGCCTATACCAACGCGGCCGGCGAAAAGCTGGCCGACGCCATCCGCCGTGTTGGCGGCGATCCAGAGAGGCTCGTCGAGGCGCGCCGGACCGATATTGCTGGTTTTCTGGAGCTGCATATCGAACAAGGTTTGGTGTTGCAGAACAACAAGATCGACCTCGGGCTGGTGACGGCGATCGTCGGCATTACTCGGATCGAAGTGATCTTCAAAGGCGAAGCCGATCATGCGGGCGCGACGCCGATGGACTATCGGCATGACGCCAGTTTGGCGGCGGCGCAACTCATCCTCTTCGTCAATCTCACCGCCAGGGAGCTGGCTGGGCAAGGAAAGGGCTACTTCGTCGCCACCACGGGCATCATCGATATTCATCCCAACGCTTCCAACGTCGTGCCAGGCCAAGCGCGTCTTGTATTCGACATCCGCGCGGAAGATTATGCCCTGGTTGCAAACTTCAAGGCGGCATTGGAGCGCGAAAGCCGTGCGATTGCGCAGCGTGAAACGGTCGAATTGGCGCGATATGCCGTTCTCTCTGACACTCAGCCGGCCGCCTGCGATGCGCATCTGCGCGATCTTCTGGGACGTGGTGCCGAGCGCCATGGCTTCTCGGCGATGACATTAGCCTCGGGCGCCGGACATGATGCGGCTTTTGTCGCGAAAATCGCACCGAGCGCCATGCTGTTCATTCCCTGCCGCGATGGCAAAAGCCACGCGCCGGAAGAATGGACCGAGCCGGAACAGATCGCGGCGGGTGCCGCCGCCATTTTCGAGGCCGTGCGGCTTCTTGACGGACACAACAGTTAATCGCGTTTCTGTAGAAACGTGATTTGCCGAATATAAGAACGGAGCCGGATATGGGACGCATTCTGACGGCGCGCGATGTGGATTGCGCAGGCAAGGGCGGTGCGGTGTTTGCGGCGGGCGGCGGCGGTTGGGCCGATCATGGCCGCATGCTTGGTACGGCCGCGGTCAACGCCGGCCAGCCGGAACTGGTCTCCATGGACGAAGTGCCCGATGATGCCTGGATCGCCACCGCCGCAGCCATTGGCGCACCGGCCAGCACCACGCAATGGCAGATGCTTGGCGTCGACTATGTCAAGGCTGTGCAGCTTGTGCAGAAGGAGCTGGGCGCGCCGATCCATGGTCTGATCATCGGCCAGAACGGCAAGTCCAGCACGATGAACGCGTGGTTGCCGTCGGCTATTCTCGGCACCAAGGTGATCGATGCGGTCGGCGATATCCGCGCCCATCCGACAGGCGACATGGGATCGATCGGCCTCGCCAATTCGCCAATCCCGATGATCCAGTCGGCCGTCGGCGGTAATCGCAGCAAGAATGCCTATATCGAACTGGTGGTGCGCGGCGCGACGGCGAAGATTTCTCCGATCCTGCGTACGGCTTCGGACATGTCGGGCGGTTTCATCGCCTCCTGCCGCAATCCGGTGCCGGCCTCCTATGTGAAGAAACATGCGGCGCTCGGCGGTATTTCCATCGCTCTGGCACTGGGCGAAGCTATTTTGCAGGCGGAGCCGAAAGGCGGTACGGCTGTTATCGATGCCATCTGCCGCGAAACCAAGGGTGAGATCATCGGCCAGGGCAAGGTGATGAAGAAGGCGGTGACCTATACGAATGAAGCCTTCGACATCGGCAACATCACCATCAACGAAGGCGCCAAAGCGATCACCCTGCATGTGATGAACGAATATATGGCGGTAGAGGATGCGCAGGGCACGCGCCTCGCCACTTTCCCTGATGTCATTACCACGCTCGATAAGAACGGTGTGCCAGCCAGCGTCGGCGAGATCGAGGAAGGCGACGAACTGCTGGTGCTGCGCATCGCCAAGAACGTCATTCCGCTGTCCTCGAGTGTCACAGACCCCTCTGTTTATCCGATTGTCGAAAAGGCGCTTGGTCTCAATCTCACCGACTATGCTCTGAGCTGAGGGTCTCCAGATGGTGCAGCGTGTATTTTCCGTAACGTCCGGTGGCCAACTGCGGTGCAAGGGCTGGCGCCAGGAAGCGTTGCTGCGCCTCCTGGAGAATGTGCTCGCCGTCGGCGAGGATCCGAACAATCTGGTCGTCTATGCCGCGCTCGGTCGCGCGGCGCGCGACTGGCCTTCGCATGATAAGATCGTCGAGACATTGAAGACGATTGAAGATGGCGAGACCTTGCTGGTGCAATCGGGCAAGCCGATCGGCGTCATCAAGACCCACGCCAAGGCGCCGGTCATCATCATGGCCAACTGCAACATGGTCGGCCAATGGGCGAAGGCCGAGAATTTCTACGAGTTAGCCAAGAAAAACCTGATCTGCTGGGGCGGCCTCACTGCCGGCGACTGGCAATATATCGGTTCCCAGGGTGTCATTCAGGGCACCTACGAAATCTTCATGCGCATCGCCGCCAAACATTTCAGTGGCGATCTGGCCGGACGGTTCGTGCTGACCGCCGGCATGGGCGGCATGGGCGGCGCGCAACCGCTGGCCGGCAAGATGGCGAAGGCGGCAATCCTCTGCGTCGACGTCGATGAAGCGCGCATCGACAAACGCATGACGATCGGCTTTGTCGACGTCAAGACCAAGTCATTAGATGAAGCGCTCGACATGATCCGCAAGGCCCAGGCCGAGAAAAGGCCGCTCTCGGTTGGTTTGTGCGCCAACGCGGCCGACGTCTATCCGGAGATTGCGCGTCGAGGCATCGTGCCCGACGTGGTAACAGATCAGACCGCCGCACACGATCTCGTCTATGGCTATGTGCCGGCTGGCCGGACACTCGACGAGGTGCGCGAGCTGCGCAAGGGCGATCCGAAGATTCTGATGGATGAATCGATCCAATCGATCGTCCGCCATGTCTCCGCGATGCTGGATTTTCAGAAAAAGGGCGCGGTTGTCTTCGACAACGGCAATCTGATCCGCACCCACGCCAAGAATGGCGGCGTCGAAAATGCCTTCGATATCCCGATCTTCACCGAAGCATTCCTGCGTCCGCTGTTTGCGCGGGCCATTGGCCCATTCCGCTGGGTGGCGCTGTCGAACGATCCTGACGACATCCGAAAGATCGACGATCTGGTACTGGAAAAGTTCGGCGACAATCAGATCGTCTCGAACTGGATCAAGTTGGCGCGCCAGCACGTGCCGTTCGAAGGCCTGCCGGCCCGCATTGCCTGGCTCGGCCATGGCGAGCGTACCGAACTGGGGCTTGCCGTCAACCAGATGGTGCGGGAGGGCAAGCTGGCGGGACCCATCGCCTTCACCCGCGATCATCTTGATGCGGGTGCCATGGCTCATCCTAATATCATGACGGAAAACATGCGTGATGGCTCCGACGCGATCGCCGACTGGCCGTTGCTCAACGCCATGGTGCATTGCGCTTCCCAAGCCGATCTGGTGGCCATTCATTCCGGTGGCGGCGGCTATTCCGGTTATATGACCAGCGCGGGCGTCACTTTGGTGGCGGATGGATCTGAGGCCGCCGACGAACGACTGTCGCTGTCCCTGACCAACGACACGACCACGGGCGTGATGCGCTATGCCGACGCCGGCTACGAGGAAGCCCTGGACGAGGCTCGTCAGAAGAACATCCGGCACTTCCAGCTGCCGCCGCAATAAACACAGGCAAGGACCAATGACCGATCAAAGCATGCGCGGTTTTATGGGCGTTCTCGAACAGACGGGCGAACTGCATCGTGTGAAGCGGCCCGTCGATCCGCGTTTCGAGCTTGGCGCGGTGCTGGCGCTGAAAGATCGTGGCCCTGGCCTGCTGTTTGAAAAGGTCAAAGGTCATTCCATGCCCGTCGTCGGCAATCTGCTGTCGACGCGCGCCCGCTTTGCCGATGCCCTAGGTGTTGAGCCAAGCGCATTGGACGCGATCTTGCAGAAGGCGCTCGCCCATCCGATCGCCCCAGCCGTGGTCGGCGACGGGCCGGTTCAAGAGATCGTGCATCAGGACGAGATCGATCTCGCGCGTCTATTGCCGGTGCCGACCTGGTTCGAGCGCGAGGCCGCGCCCTATGTCACCGCTGGAGTTATCATCGCCAAGGACCCGGAAACCGGCCGCCGCAATGTCTCGATCGCCCGTCTGCGCCTCGATGGCGGTGCTAAGATCATGGCCGGCATCGCCAAGAATCATCATCTCTATATGCTCGCCGACAAGGCGAAAGCGCTTGGCCGCAAGCTCGAAATCGCTGTCGCCATCGGCAATCACACGGCCGTTCTGCTGGGATCGCAGCTCTATCTTGGTCTCGGTGACGACGAATACGAAACGATCGGCGGCCTGCTCGGCCAAGCGCTGCAGCTTGTCCGCTGCAAGACGGCCGATTTGGAAGTGCCGGCCCACGCCGAAATCGTGCTTGAAGGTGAGCTTGATCCGAACGATTTGATCGACGAAGGCCCCGTCTCCGAATTTCACGGATTCTATGTCAACTATGGACCAGGCATCGGCGGTACTATCCGCTGTGTCACCCACCGGCGCGACGCGATTTATCAGGCCATTCTGCCCGGCTATGCCAGCGAACATTGCCTTCTCGGCGGGGTCGCCATTGGCGCAACTCTCTGTCAGGCTTTGCAGCGCATGATTCCCGCCGTGCGCCGCGTTGTCATCACCGAAGGCGGCATGGGCCGCCTGCACGCGGTGATTTCCATGCATCAGCCGCGTTTGGGCGAGGGCGCTCGTGCGGTCATGCTCGCCATGGGCCAGGTCAATCTTCTGAAGCTGGTGATCGTCGTCGAGGACGATGTCGATCCGGAAAATGCGCGCGAGGTCGAATGGTCGCTTGCCGCGCGTTTTCGCGGCGGCGAAGATCTGATCGTCGTTCCGCATGTCAAGGCAGACCGCTGCGATCCGGTGCATGAGAATCTCACCGTGACGAAGATCGGCATGGTGGCTACTACACGTCCGGGAGATGGGAACACCGATAGCCGTTCTGAATGGGCGCGCGCGCCTCTCTCGCTTCTGGACGAGGTTCGTAAAAATCTCGCCGATTATTAGGCGCTTCCCGCTTGACGGCAGCGGCTAGAGGCCCCGCGAAGATAGGCGCTGGTGTTTAGCTGAAGCCGTTCTCAAGTTCCTCGGCGGAAAACTCCCGCGCAAGTTGCGCTAGGCAGCGCTCCAGCCGCACCGGGAAGGCATCGGGCCGCCGCACGAAATGAATGCCGACGGACTGTTTCGGCAGGATTGGAATGGCGACCATCAGTCCATGTTCCAATTCGTGCTGAGCTACGATGCGCGGCACAATCGCAAATCCCGTTCCCGACAGCACCATATACTTCAAGGACTCGATGTCATCGCAATCGGCGATGATTTCTGGATGCAGGTCATTGGCCGCGAAGATCGCCAAGAGAGCTTCCCCGTAACCAACGCGAGGCTCATTGATGATGAGAGGGCTGTTGTTCAAATCCCGCAGATCGATGCCGTCCTGCCGCATGGCAAAAGGATGGTCCTTCGGCACCAGGGCTATGATGTCGCTTTGCGCGACACGGCGCCAGGCCAGTTTGTAGGCTGAGCCTTTGACTTCGCCTTCAAATAGAAAGGCAACGTCAAGACGTTGCTGATGAAGGAGGCGCTGAATACGTCGGCTTGTCGCGGTGACGATCTCAAATCGGATTTTTGTATTGCCTTGCGAAAGCGCGTGGGAAATGCGCGGGATTGTCGATTGCGCGAGCCCCGAGTTCAAGCCGATGCGGATTCTCAGGCCCGGCTTTCCGCGAAGCTCGCCTGCCAAGTCTCCGAGCGAGGCGATGCCCAGCACAATCGCTTCCGCGGCTTCGAGAAAGGTCAAGCCATTGATGCTGGGTTCGACACCACGAGCATTACGGTAAAAGAGCGTGAAGCCGATCTCTTCTTCAAGCTGGCGAACTTGATCGCTCAACGATGGCTGAGACACGTGAAGTTTCTCGGCGGCGCGGCTGAAGCTGCGCTCTTTCCAGACCGCATGGGCGTAACGGAGCTGCCGATCGTTCATATATACCTCTTCTGAACGGCGTTCAGCCGCGGGACACGGTCTATAGGATGAGCCTATCGGGCTATTTTAAAATAGTCCTAGATTCAATTTCGAGACGCAACTAGCCTGATTTCACGGGCAAATATTCAGCCACCGATCCTCAGTCGGGTGGGTGGCTGGCGTCGAGTGGACCAACCGGTCGCGCAGGAGCGCATGCAGATGTCTGTGCACGAGCTGAACCGCGCCATTCATCACGTCTATATAGATCGTGATCGCACGATGGCCTTTCGCGCCGGCGATTACGCCATGCTCGATACGTTCGATCTGACCGCCGAAGAGCATGCTGCGTTGACGCACAAAGACTTTCCTAAGCTATGGGCGTTGCACGTTCATCCCGTGCTGCTTTTCCATCTCTCCGCCGTCCTCAACCCGCGCGAATGGTACCTGCAGGAGGTCGTGCCCAAAATTCAGGGCGTGCCAAATCACTGGTACGACTACTATTCGTCCACCGGGGCTGGCACCAATTCTGCATAGAGGAGCCCTTATGGTGGCGATTGAGCAACGACAAGCTGCTGTTGCCAGGCGCAGACCACGCATCGGCCCGCGTCTCAGCCAGGTTCACATCGGCTTTTGGCGGCTGCTGGTCGGCATTCTATTGATCGCGATCTGGACAGCGGTCGCGCAACTGGTCGGGCAGAACTTTATTCCAACGCCGTCGCAGACGGCGGTGGCTGCGGTGCAGCTCTTTTCCGATGGAACCGTGCCCGCGGCCGCGCTCAGCAGTCTTTATGTTTTTGCGGTCGGCTACCTTCTGGCGATCGTCTTCGCCGTGCCGCTTGGCTTGCTGATGGGTGGCTTTCGCGTCTTCGGCGCTGCTTTGGAGCCCTATGTCGACGCGTTGAGCGCCATGCCCCGGGTCTCCTTCATCCCACTGATCATCATCTTCCTTGGGCTCGGTTACGAAGCCAAAATCTGCGTCGTATTTCTCGGCGCGATCATGCCCATTTTGATCAATACTTATGCAGGCGTGCTGAACAGTGATGGCGATCTGATCGAAATGGCGCGCTCGGCCGGTGCGACAGACGCCCAAATCTTTCGCAAGATCATGCTGCCGGGCGCGATGCCTTACATCATTGCCGGCATGCGCGTGGGCGCGGCACTTGCGCTGATCAACACGGTGGTGGCGGAGCTTTACACGGCGGTCCAGGGGCTCGGCGGTTTGCTGTCGATCTACGGCAATACGTTTCGTATGGCGCCTTATTTCGTCGTTGTCTTCGTGCTCGCGGTGATCGGTGTCGTCACGATGCAATCACTAAAATTCTTTGAACGGCGCGTCATGCGCGGGCGGTCGCGCGACTGACCAAGAAGCCTGTGTGGCGTGAACGGTGAAAGGAAGTCATGGCCGAGATCGTGTCTGTCATCGCCTCGACCCATAACCCGAGGATCTTTTGGAACCGGGAGCAGGCCAATCAGGAAGATTTGGCAGGATTGAACGCCACCTTTGATCACATGCGGGCCATGCTGGCGGAAACGCGGCCGGACGTGATCGTGGCGGTGGCTAACGACCATCTCGATAATTTCTTCTTCGACAATATGCCGACCTTCGCGGTGGCCACCGGCCCAGTAGCGGAAGGGCCATTCTGGTATGAATCCGAGATCATGTTTCTGCCAAAATATCGCGCACTGGTGCCGCTCGATCTTGCGCAGCACATTCTGCGCAGCGGCGTCGAGCAGGGCATCCAATTCTCGCAGGTTCACGACTTTCGGATCGATCATGCTTTCACGCTACCTCTGTCCTATCTGAGGCCGGAGCAGGATCTGAGCCTGGTGCCGATCATGACCAATGCCTTCGGCTATCCATTGGCGGCCAATCGCCGTTGGTACGAGCTGGGTCAATTCCTCGGCCGGGCGATCCGCGATTGGCCTGGATCGGAGCGCGTCGCCATCCTCGGCTCGTTCAATCTCAATATCGAGGTTGGCGGACCAAAAGCAGGCAAATATCAGCCGCAATTCGCCGACTGGTTGCTGGAGCGCATGCGCCTGGGCGCCCGTGACGACATTCTCAACACGCTCACCGTTCCGCGTCTGATCCAGGAAGGCAATTCGACGGCGGAATTCCTCAACTACGTCACGATGCTCGGCGTGGTCGAAACTACGCCTCCAACCTTTATTGCTCATCAACCCGTGCGTGGGGTCGGGACATGCCCGGTTGCCTTCTGGAGATTTGCATGAAGACGATCGCATCGACCAACGCTTCAATCACGAGCGTGTTTCCCCGGTCCGTCCAATGGGCCGGCATGCTCGTCGTCATAGCGCTGGGCCTGTTGAGCACGGTGGCCGCGGCCGCGCCGTTTCGCATCATCATCACGGAAACGGAAACGCCCCTGGTACCCAATTCGGTGATCGATCTCGCCCACCAGCTCGGCTTCTATAAAAAGGCCGGTGTCGACGTTGAATTGGTCCGTGTCCAGCAGACACCTTCGGCCGTTGCTGCCTTGCGCTCGGGACAAGGCGACATGGCCAATATTGGGCTCGATACCGCCCTTCAGCTCGTGGCACGCAACCAAGTTCAATTGAAGGGCATCATCTCGCCCGACAAAGCGCTTCCCTTCGTGATCGTCGCCAAGAAGGACTATTCGACGCCAAAGCAGCTTGAAGGCAAGGTTTTCGGCGTGGCCCGTCTGGGAAGCGTTGACTACATTCTCAGCCGTGCGGTGCTGACCAAACTGGGCGCCAGCACCGACAAGCTGCAGTATCTCGCCGTTGGCCAGCCGCCCGTGCGGGCACAATCCTTGATCGCCGGCCGTATCGACGCGACCGCCATTTCAATCGGTGTTTGGACCAGCCTTGCCGATAAGTCGGCGTTTTCCATGGTTGTCGATCAGGCGAGTTTCTATAAAGCGGCGCCCTTCGTCACCAAGCTGAATGTGGTGACAGAAACCGTCTGGAAGGCGAAAGCCAAGGAAATCCAGGCCGTGGTGCGCGGCATCATGATGGCCTCGCGGGCTTTCGCAGCCGATCCCAAGCTTTGGGTGGATGCCATGGCGAAAGCCCGCTCCGATGTGAAGCGGGAAGAGCTAGAGGCTCTGGCCGAAAACTACCGACAAAACTGGTCGGTGAATGGTGGGTTCAACATGACCGACCTCGCCTATACCACGGATACGCTTTACCAGGATCCAGAATGGAAGGAATTGAAGAAAGTCGAGCCGAAGGACTGGGTCGACCCGCGCTTCATCGATGCTGTTCTGGCCGATAGCGGCGTCGAGCCGAAAATTGATCCGGTGGGCCGATGAGTACGTCGCTGATGACCTCGGATCCGACATCGATCGCGCCGTATGATGCGCCGCCCGCCATCACCGTGCGCAATGTGTCAAAATGGTTCCGCCGCTCGAAGGCCGACGAAGGCGTACACGCTCTTAACAACATCTCTCTCAACATAAAGCCGAATAGCTTTGTCAGCCTGGTCGGCCCGTCGGGGTGCGGCAAGACCACGTTGCTGCGCATGTTGAATGGTTTGATCCGGCAGGATTCGGGAGAAATTCTCGTTGGCGATACGCCGCCCGTGCCGGGACCACATATGGGCATCGTGTTTCAATCGTTCCGGCTGATGCCTTGGCGCACGATCAAGGCCAATGTCTATTTTCCGCTGGAACTTCACGCAGCATCCACCAAGGAATGCGAAGAGCGCGCCGACTACTATCTCAATATGATGGGTCTGCGTCGGTTCGCTGATTCCTACCCACGGGAATTGTCGGGTGGCATGCAGCAGCGCGCAGCTCTGGCGCGCGCACTCATCGCCAAACCGGCCTTTCTCTTGATGGACGAGCCTTTTGCGGCGCTCGACGCGCAAACCCGTGAGTTTATGCAGATTGAAGTGATGAAGATCCGGCAGACGCTGAAAAGCGTCGTCATCTTCGTGACCCATAGCGTGGATGAAGCGGTGCTTCTCTCCGACCAGGTGGTGATGATGCGGCCGCGACCGGGGCAGATCTCGGAGATCGTCGACGTCAACCTGCCGCAACCGAGGTGGGAATACGATGCCCGGGCAACCCCTGAATTCGTCGCGCTGCGCCGACACCTCTGGGAGGGCATTAAGACCATGGTGCTGAACGACCCGCAATCCGAATTCTATCAGCGTGATCGCGCGGCGAGCCCAAGCGCTTCCGCGGACTGATCGAACGAGGTCACGAACGAGAATCTCATGAGCGTTACCGGAGAAACTCGACAGCTGTCGCGAGAAATTCAGGTGGCGCATGGCCTGAACGGTGTCGTCGCGTCCGGCCATACCCTTGCGACTGAGGCGGCCACGCAAGTCCTGCGGAGCGGCGGAAATGCTGTCGATGCCGCAGTTGCCGGGGCGCTCGTCCTCGCCGTCGTATGTCCTTATGCCTGCACTCTGGCCGGGGACGTCTATTTTCTCATCCACGATCCAAAGACAAGAGCGGTTACCGGTCTGAATGGAACGGGGCGTTCACCGCAAGCCGCGACACTGGAGCGATTTTCAGCGGGAATTCCCCGCGACGGAATTCTGTCGGTGACGGTGCCCGGCTTTCTCGCCGGCCTTCATGATACATTGCAGCGCTTCGGCACCCGTCCATTTGCAAGCTTGATGGCGCCCGCACGGGCGCTTGCGACCGAGGGTTTTGCTGTTTCTTCCTATTTCGCGCGCAATGTCCGAGATCGCGCCGCCTTGCTGGCTCGCGATCCCTCCGCTGCCGATCTATTCCTGCCGAACGGCGTGCCGTTGCAGGAAAGCACTACCTTTCGGCAACCGGATCTCGCGAACATGCTGGCGATCATCGAGGCGGAAGGTCCGGAAAGTTTTTACCGAGGGGAAGTCGCGAACCGCATGCTGGCGGCCGGCGAGCGAATCGGTTGGCTCATCGGTCGCGATGATCTCGCTCAGCACAAGTCGCTTGAACAAAAGCCGATCTCGGCCCCTTTCCACGGTCATGACGTCTGGACCATGCCGCCAAATTCCTATGGCGCGACGTTATTGCTGCAGCTTTTGGCTCTGGAAGCGGGCGGTATTGCGAACGTCGATCCGGACAGTGTGGATTTCATCCTGCGCGGCTTTGAGGCACGCCGCGCCGCTTACAAGGTTGCCGGCCAATTGATCGGCGATCCGGCATTGCTGGAAGTGCCGCTCCGGGCCTTGCTGGAGCGGGCTCGAACGGGCTTCGTCCAGGCTGATGCGGCCATGCCGATGCCGCCGGAATCGCGCGATCGTTGCACCACCAATGTCGTTGTCGTCGATCGCGACGGCTTGGCCGTCTCCCTGATCCAAAGCATATCGGCGCCATGCGGCGCCGGCGTCGTTCTGCCTGCTACCGGCATTCTCCTCAACAACCGGCTCGCTGGTTTCGTCAACAATCCTGGAAGTGCGAACTGCATCGCGCCCGGCAAGCGTCCCGCACATACCCTGGCGCCTTGCCTGATCACCAAGAGCGGCAAGTTGACGATGACGATCGGTACGCCGGGAACCGTAGGACAGACGTGCGTATTGGCGCAATTTCTCGCCCGCACATTGGCTTGTGGCCAGGATTTGAAGGTTGCGGCCGATCGGCCGCGCTGGTCGGTTGATTTTCAAGGCCAACCGGTGATCGAAGACACACTGGACGAAGATGAACTGGTGAAGCTCCGGGGTCGGCTGCCAAGTATCCGTACCATGCCGTCAGGCTGGATCAGCTTTGGCTCAATCAAGCTTGTCAAAGCCGAAGACGATGGCTGCGTCGGTCTTGCTGATCACCGAAGGTCCGCGACAACAGCCGCTTTGAACTAAAATATACGAGGGACTAAGTCATGCCGGATATTTTGAACTTCGAAGTCGCCTGTATTCAGCCGCGGGTGCGTCAGGTTTCGCTCGAAGACGAGAAGCAACGAGATCTCGATATCCGCGCCAATATCGAACGTATCTGCCAATTGGTCGATTACGTTACGTCCTTCGGAAATTCCGAAGTGAAGCTGATCGTGACGCCGGAATATGCCATCAACGGCCATTGGTCGAATAAGAATGTCGATCAGTGGATCAAGATCTGCACCACGGTTCCCGGGCCTTATACGGACATTCTCGCCGAGAAAGCCAAGCAGCGAAAAGTCTATATCGCTGCCAATATGCTGGAAATTCATAACGACTTTCCCGGACGCTTCTTCAATTGTTCATTTCTGGTGGGACCGGACGGCCGAATTCTGATCAAGCATTGGAAGATCAACAATAATTGCTGGGTCTTTCCTTATACGACGCCGCCTGACGTCTACAGTCAGTTCGTTGCGAAATATGGCCGCGAAGCCTTGTTCCAGGTTGCCAAGACGGACATCGGCAATATCGGCCTCGTCACATGCGGCGAGCTCGGGTTTCCCGAAAATGCGCGATGCACGATGATGAACGGCGCCGAAATTCTGCTGCATCTGACATCCGAGCCCAACAACATGAGTCACGGCGACGTCCGCAACTGGAAAAGCCTGCGGACCGCCCGTGCTTATGAGAACAAATGTTACCTCGCCGCAGCCAATGTCGGCATATTCGAAGGCACGCTGCGCGGCATGCATGACAGCCACGGTGATTCCGCCATTCATTATTTCGACGGCTCGATCACCAATACGCTCAATGGACCGGGGGAGGCGACGATCAAAGGGCCGATCAATCTCAACGATCTGCGCCGCGCCCGCTCAAAACCCTTTCATCCGACCGTTATCCGCGCCGAACTCTATGCCAAGGAATATGAAAGCTGGCCGGGTTGGGCGAATGATGGCTTCGCCGAGACGCCAATCATGAGCATTCAGGACACGCGTGCCAAATTCCATGAATTGGTGCAGCGGCGACGGCAACTGGGTATCGACCGGGCGCCTCGCGAGTTTGTGCAAGACTGAGCATTTACTCGTCACGTTACAGATATTCCGAGTTTGTGTCGGCGTCGCGGAAGCGGCGCCGGCGGCGCGCGCCCATACTGGCGGCAGTCATATATCCCGCGCTGATACGACTATCTGAAAAAGCTTTTTGCCTTGAGCGAGAGAGCTTTCTAGCTTCATCGGCAGGGAAAGCGGCGCAGGCTTCATGTGGAGCAGCCGTAGTTGTCAAGGAACGGGAGAATAAGCATGCGCGACGGATATCGGGTTCTCGATGTCGATAGCCACGTGACCCCATCGATGGAAGTGCTCCATCGTTATGCGGCTCAGCCTTTGAAGGATCGCTGGGAAGAGCTGACGCCTTACGCGCGAAAGATGAATTCGCCTCCCGGTCGCGGCCATCCGACGACACCGTGGCATTCCTTGCGGATCAAGCCGATCCCCTACAACCGGATCGCGGGCCAGAAGCCGGATGTCGAAAAGGTCGAGAAGGGCGGGGCCGGCGCCACCGAGGGCCGTGTCGAGAACGTCTCGTCGGAAATCTGCCATGAGCGCATTCAGCACGATAACCCGCACGGTCGCCTCGACGACATGACGAAAGAAGGCGTCGATGTGAATGTTTTGATTCCAGGCACCTGGGCGCCCGGATCGAGCGCTTTGGAGCCGTTTCTGACGACGAATCTCTATGATGCCTATCACAATTACATGCGCGATTTCTGCTCGGCCGATACGAAGCGGCTGAAAGGCCTGTTTCTGGCGCCGGGCGCGAATATCGAATGGGCGGTGAAGGAAATCAAACGCATCGGCAAGGAAGATTGGTTGTGCGCCGTCTGGCCATCCTTGCCCGAAGGGCTGCCGATCGACGATCCCGATCTCGATCCGTTATGGGAGGTGATGAACGATCTGCATCTGCCGATCATGCATCACAGCTTCTTCTATGAACCGCCGTATTTCCCGGGCTATCGCGACATCTGGGGCAATGCCGCCATCGCCCGCACCGCCGCTCACCCCTGGGGCGCGCAGCGTTCGCTCGCTTACATTATCGCCGGCGGCATTCTCGATCGCTATCCGAACATCAAAGTGGGTTACTCGGAGACGGGTCACGGCTGGCTGCCCTATTGGCTGAAGCGCCTCGACAGCCAGGTCACCTATGTCAAGGGCGTGGTCCCGAAGCTGAAATATTTGCCGACCGAATATGCCCAGCAAGGCCGGATCAAGGTTTGCATCGAGGCGCATGAAGGCCCCGAGATGACCAAGGCGGTCAACGACGTGCTTGGCGACAATTGCCTGATGTATGCCTCCGACTTCCCGCATCCTGAATGCGATTGGCCGCACTCGGTCGACAACGTGATCAAGTGGAAGGGGGTGCTCGGAGAAAGCGCGTTGCGCAAGCTCCTGGGAACCAATGCCGACGATTATATCCGTCATTAGACGACCGGAGGCGACGTGGACTTCGACACCGGCCGCAAATTTCTTGATCGGGCGAAAGCCATAGGGATTTCGAAAGGTGTCGAAGTCAGCGTCGCCGTCGTCGATGCCGCCGGCCATCCTGTGATCGTCGCGCGCGGGAAAGCTGAAGCCTGGCACGGGCCCTATATGGCCGCGGGCAAGGCGCGCCTCGCAGCAGCGTTTCGCAAGCCGACGATAGCTTTGATCGAACAATGGACGGATCGACCACTCTACGCCATGAGCCTGACCGAGATCATTCCCGGCGGCGTGACGCTTAATCCCGGCGGATATCCGATTTTTGAGAATGGCGCCTGTATCGGGGCAATCGGCGTGGGCGGCGGCTCTCCTGCTTTGGACGATGAAGTCGCGCGCTTGACCGTGGAAGCCCTTGGAGCTTCGCAGCGATGACGAGAGACAGGATCGAGATATGACGAAGAAAATCGCGATCCGTACCGATAAGGCGCCGACACCCACCGGGCCGTTCAATCAGGCGATCCGTGTTGGCGGCTTCGTCTTCACCAGCGGTCAGGCTGGTCGCAATCGCGAAACCGGCAAGATGGGTGATATTCACGATCAAGCGCGCCGCTGCATTGGCAATATCGGAGCGATCCTCGAAGCAGCCGGATCATCCCTTGCGCATTTGGTCAAAGTGACCGTCTTCCTGCGGAACGCCGAAGACTGGAAGGGCTTCAACGAGGAATATGTGAAGCTCGTTCCCGAGCCATTGCCGGCACGAACATCGGCGATTGTCGATCTCAAGGGACCGGACATGCTGGTCGAGATGGAAGTCATCGCGTTCGTTCCGGAGGAACATGAAGATGGAAGCCGATGATGGCACAGATGACACTTCTCGACGTAATGCTGGCGCGCACGACGCCGAAGGAACTTGTTGCGCCTGCCCCCGACAGCAAGGCACTCAATATGGCGCTGGAGGCTGCGGTCGCGGCACCCGATCACGGCCGTCTGCGGCCCTGGCGCTTCATTCTGATCGAAAACAGTATGAGGCAAAATTTCGGTGCGATTCTGGCGCAGGCCTTGAAGCGCCGAAAGCCGGAAGCAACGGAGGCCGAACTTGAACGCGAAGCGGCCAAGCCCTTGCGTGCGCCTCTCGTGATCGCTGTGGGCGCGAAAATCGTGTCCCGGCCGGGCGTGCCTGAAGTTGAACAGATTCTCGCAGTGGGTGCGGCGATCCAGAACCTTTCACTGGCTTTATATGCGCAGGGTTACGCCGCCTCCTGGAAGACGGGAGAGCCTGCGTATGATGTCGGTGTCAAGGCCGCGTTGGGGCTCGGCGACAGCGATGCCATCGTCGGCTTCATCTACGTAGGAACGCCGGCTTCCGCGGCTTCGCCACGTCCACGCTCGCCGGCGAGCGAATTCCTACAGCATTGGAACGGGGCAATGACATGAGGCCATTGCCATGTTGAAGAGCGGTCAGCAATACACGCACGCGCTCCGGGATTGGCGCGCCGCACCAAGCTCGGAATTGATACGACCGTTCCTTTTCATTAGAGACCGATTTATGCGCTGTTCTTATACAGATGTATCGGTCGACCCCAAGGCTTTCGTATTTGGCAGTGATCACGTCCGCCGTCTGATCGGAGCGTGATCACGAGACCCGAATTCGCGTTTGATTTGACGCAACTGCATTGCGGAGAGCGCGCCCGCGGGGCCGCGCGCACTCTCTTCAATATGAAGCCGCTTAAACCAAACAAAACGGGGGTTAGAATGAGTACGAAGACATCGGTGGCATTCGCACGACATATTCTGCTTGCATCCGCCGCGACATTGGTCGTCGGGGGCAGCGTCCACGCGGCCGATCTGCCGTCGCGCAAGGCAGCGCCCGTTGAATATGTCCGTGTCTGCGACGTTTACGGCGCAGGCTTCTACTGGATTCCCGGCACCGATACCTGCTTAAAAGTCGGCGGCCGCGTTCGTGTTGACATGTGGTACACGCCAGCGAAAAACGCGGTTTCGCACCGCTCGAGCGGTGGCGGCACGGGAACGTTCATCAGCGCCAATGGCGTTGACCAGAACGGCTGGTATGCCCGCGGGCTTATCAACATGGATGCGCGCACCCAATCCGCTTGGGGAACGGTGCAGACGATTTTCTCTCTACGTCTGATGTCGGCGTCCGGCCTCGCCAACACCCCGCCGGGTTATGCCAGTGGTGTATTTGCGGCCGGCAATGCCTCTACGGCGACGATCGAAGCGGCCTATATCCGCTTCGCCGGATTTACGGTTGGCCAGGCGGCCTCGAACTTCAGCTTTCTGCCGCCTCTCCAATATCATTCGCTCGCCACCGCGGGCTTCCCGAACGGCATTCGTCAGCTTGCTTACACGGCAACCTTCGGGGGTGGCTTCTCGGCGACCATCGCCTTGGAAAACCGGGCTGAACTGACCAATTCGACGGCCGTCAATACGCTTGGGCCCAATCCGTTCACCGCAACGGCTGCGACCGCTGGCCCGGTGCCGCAGCGCCTGCCCTCTCTCGTCGGTAACATCCGTATCGATCAGCCGTGGGGCGCCGCGATGCTGTCGGCCGCGGTGCTTGAAAACAGCGTGACATTCGGCAATGCGCCGCTCGCGGTCGTCGGCAATGCCGGTCCACAGATACGCCGCACGGGCTGGGCCGTCAGCGGCGGTCTGCGCATCAACCTGCCGATGCTTGCGCAAGGCGACAGCATCCAGGCCTGGGTCGCATACAGCTCCGGCGCTCTCAGCTATGTGGTCAATTCCGGCATCAATGCCAATCCAGCGGTCAGCAGCAATTGGGTCGGCGGGTTCTTGCGCGTCGATCGCGATCTGACGCTTTACTGCGTTAATGCCGCCTGTTCGATCGGGGGCGTAGAGCAGACCAAGGCATGGTCAGCCGCAGCGATCTTTACTCACTATTGGACCCCGTCGTTGCGCTCTCATGTGATTGGATCCTACGCGCGGGTGATGCCGGGGTCGGTAACCCGCAACACGGCTTGGGCGAACGGCGGCTTGTCGAACGCCACCACATGGACTCTCATGGGCAGCTTGATCTGGTCGCCGGTGCGCAACTTCGACATCGGTATCGAGATGTCCTACTCGAAACTGAACCAGAGCCTGCCGCTCTCGGTGCCGGTCGGGCTCGGCACATTGGCTTCGGTCAATCCGAGCAATTGGACGAGCCGTGTGCGCGTCGAGCGCACGTTCTAATCCATCAATGAGGCTCCGCACGGCAGGATCGGGTGGGGCCTCGCATCGCTCGCGTTGTCGGGCCAGATCAACACAGCTCTGTTTTTTACCAGCGATTGCGTGGGATAGATTCGCCTGAATAATGCGCTTTCGCGGGAGTTTCAGGAGTCACTATCTCAAGCCCATAAGTGAGCACGTTGTCGGTCATCCTCCTCGCTTTGTTACACTCTCGGCTGCCGGCTGGGGAAAGTGCTTTTCCTATGAAGCCATCCTGCCACTCGTGGCCGAGTTTCGCGCGCTGTTGCCTGAGCACCGCCTGTTGATCCTGACGGGCGCCGGCATCCGCGCCCGCCATCTCTATAGTGTCGGCCTCGATCTTGGGCTGCCGGTCGGATCGCTGGCTCCGTTGGCGGCGAGCGAGGTTGGCCAAAACGGTCATATCCTCGCCTGTCTGTTCGCCTCGGACGGCGTCTCCTATGTTGAGCATCCGACGATCGCGAGCCAGCTCGCCATTCATCTTTCCGCTGCGCGAGCCGTCGTCGGAAGTGCGTTTCCGCCTTATCACCATCACGAGTTTCCGACCTCGCGCATTCCGATACACCGTGCCGATATCGGCGCATTTCTGCTGGCCGACGCGCTCGGCGCAGCCGGCCTGACGATCGTCGAGGATGTGGATGGCGTGTACACCGCCGATCCCAACGGGCCAGATGGGAAGCAGGCGCAGTTGCCGCGGGAAACGAGTTTTGCAGAACTTGCGAAATTGAAAGGCACGCTGCCGTTTGACTCTGCGCTTCTCGAAGTGATGGCGAATGCCCGCCACATCGGGCGCGTACAGGTGGTGAATGGCCTCATCCCGGGCCGCCTCACCGCAGCGCTGCGCGGCCAGCATGTTGGGTCGATGATTCACACAGGCGCCCGCTCGGTTTAAGGAAGACGGCAAAGTCAGTTCGTTATCAGGCGACGTTTTGCGGGAGCCGGCTCCAAATCAGCTATGCTGCGGAGCTTGGCCGAAGAATTCGGCTCAATATAAATTATTGATATCAATGAAAATTGGCGCACCCGAAGGGATTCGAACCCCTGGCCTCTGCCTTCGGAGGGCAGCGCTCTATCCAGCTGAGCTACGGGTGCAGGCGCGGGAGCCCGCGTCAGGCCAGGAATGGACCGTTCGCTGGTCATCGTCAAGCCAATTTGGGGGTAAATCAGGTTCTCCCTGGCGACAGACGGAGCGTCGGTGGGCACAGCGGCCGAAATAGGCTAAATCCCTTCCAAACAAGGAGAAGCTGGTTCAGTGCCGACGACGACGGAAATACGCGCCGGCGAGCGCCTGGGGCAATTGCCGGACAGGGGCGATGAAACCCTGTTTTTCATCGGCACGATCAGAACACCGTGGCCGAGCCGTCGGGATTGTCCGCGTAAGGGTGACCTGGACGGGCCACCCTGCCGGATCGAGGTGGACCCGCGCTGGCAGGACGCTTTGGCCGACATCGCCGGCCACGAATATCTGCAGATTCTTTATTGGATGCACGAGGCGCGCCGCGATCTCTTGCAGCAATCGCCCCGATCGAACGGTCAGGCGACGGGCACTTTCGCGCTGCGTTCGCCCAACCGCCCCAATCCAATCGCGTCTTCGCTGGTCGTGCTGGAGAAAGTCGAGGGCAACGTGCTCACCGTGCGTGGCCTCGATTGCATCGATGGCACGCCGCTCATCGATATCAAGCCGGACACATGTCCGCATTGGCTCGGACAAGAAGCTGGGCAGGTTCAGAAAAGAGCGGGGGAAGCGTGACGCCGCGTGTGACCATCAGGATCGATTTCAGCCCGCAGCAGCAGCTCGGTCACGGCAAGGTCAAACTGCTTGAAATGATCGACACGCACGGGTCGATCTCGTCGGCGGCGCGCGCGCTGGGCATGTCCTATCGGCGCGCGTGGCTGTTGATGGACGAGGTCAACAGCATGTTCGAAATGTCGGTTCTGGAGACGCAGCTTGGCGGCAAGGGCGGCGGCAATGCGAAGCTGACCGAGTTCGGCCACAAGCTCGTCGCCCTCTATCGCGAGATGGAGCGCGATACCAGCCGGCGGTTTAGCGATGAGATCTCCGATCTCACCGCGAAGCTGCGCCCGCTACCCGTCGAAAGCGACTGATGTCTGCGGATCGCGACGCCGCTCGATCTCCTGAATCTTGCCGTCGCGCAATTTGACGATTTCGTCGCCGAGCCGTTCCGCTTCGTCGGCGGAATGGGTGACATAGACGATCGGCATCTTATAGCGGTCGCGCACGTTCTCGATATAGGGCAGCACTTCGGCGCGCCGCGCTTCGTCGAGCGAAGCCAGCGGTTCGTCCATCAACAGCAGATCCGGCGAGGCGAGCAGGGCGCGGGCCAGCGCCACCCGCTGCCGCTCGCCGCCCGACAGATTGCGGGGACCGCGATCGAGCAGCGGCGTGATCCCCAGCAGATCGGTGACGTCGGTGAGCGCCGGCGATCGGCCGTTGGGTTTGCGAAACCAATGGCTGAAGGTGAGGTTGTGACGCACCGACAAATGCGGAAGCAGCCGTCCTTCCTGGAACACATAGCCGATGCGGCGGCGATGCGGTGGCACGAAGATTTTCTGGGCGGCGTCGAACCAGACCGTGCCGTCGAAGCTCAAGTGGCCGGATTGCGGTCGCACGAGCCCCGCGATGATGTTGAGCAGGGTGGTCTTGCCCGATCCTGAGACGCCCGAGAGCACGCTCACCGGACCATGCAGCTCGCCCTTGGCAGCCAATGAGAACTCGCCTTGCCGGTGATCGATATCGAAAGCAATACGGCTCATCGGCGGCCTTCGCTCTGGCTGCGACGCGCCAAATATTCCGACAGGCCAAGCGCCGCGGCGGCAATGATGATGGCGATGACGGTCAGTCGCAGGGTTGCTGCTTCGGCGCCCGGCGTCTGGGTCGTTGTGTAGATGGCGGAAGCGATCGTCTGCGTTTCGCCGGGAATGTTGGAAACGAAGGTGATCGTCGCGCCGAACTCGCCGAGTGCTTTGGCGAAGCCGAGCACCGTGCCGGCGAGGACGCCGGGCAGGGCCAGCGGCAGGGTCACCGTCAGGAACACGAGCAGAGGGGCGGCACCGAGTGTGCCGGCCGCGTCCTCGAGTTTTGAATCGATGGCTTCCAGGGACAGGCGGATGGCCCGTACCGTCAGCGGAAAGGACATGACGGCTGCGGCCAGCGCCGCGCCGGTCCAGCGAAAGGCGAGGACCAGGCCAAGCCAGGATTCGAGGAATTCGCCCGCCGGCGCGCGCCGACCGAAGGTGATGAGCAGCAGATAGCCGGTGACGACGGGCGGCATCACCAGCGGCAGATGCACCAGGATGTTCAACAGCCCTTTGCCGGGGAAGCGGCAGCGCGCCAACAACCAGGCGACCACGATGGCCAGCGGCAAACTCGCCAGGGTCGCCACGAGGGCGACCTTCAGGCTCAGCCAGATAGCGGTGGTTTCGACGTCCGAAAGCTGAAACACAGGGAAAAGCTTCTATCTCCGATCTACAGCGCTGTATATCAAAGGATATAGCGGAGCAAGAGACAGTTGCGCGCAGCCGCTCAACGCAAGCTTGACACTTTATGGCGTTGGCGGGCGCGGCGGAACAGTCTATCAGGCCGGTATGAAAGGTGATGCGCTGCCGACGCGGCATCGGGACGAGATTTTGACTTCAACAACGCTACCGCCAGAGGAAACGTCAGGGGCTTTTCCAGCCGACACGCGCGGCATGTTTCTGCGTGTCTTTCCGTCCATCATGCTGCCGATGTTTCTGGCGATCGCCGACCAGACGATCGTCGCGACCGCTTTGCCGGCGATCGCCGCTTCGCTCGGCGATATCGAGCATATTTCCTGGATCATCGTCAGCTATCTGATCGCTTCGACCATTGCTGCGCCGCTTTATGGCTATCTCGGCGACCGCTTAGGCCGTCGTAAGCTGATGTTCGTGGCGCTGGGCATCTACATGCTCGGTGCCGTTCTCAATTCGCTGGCGCCGTCCGTTATGATCCTGGCGATCACCCGTTTCGTGCAGGGCCTGGGCGGCGGCGGCTTGATGAGTATGTCGCAGGCACTGATCGGCGAAGTGGTGCCGCCGCGCCAGCGTGGCAAATATCAGGGCTATCTCGCCGCCATTTCCGTCAGCGCCACGGCCATCGGCCCACTGCTCGGCGCTTATCTCACGCTGACGTTCGGCTGGCGCTCGGTGTTCTTCATGAACATTCCGGCGGCTCTCATCGCCATCGTGCTGACCATGCGGTTGCGGGCGCGTCCCGGTAACAAGGGCGATTGGAATTTCGATTTCCTCGGCCTGATATTGTTTACCTGTGTCGTCATCCCGACCTTGCTCGCCTTGCAGAATGCTCGCACGTTCGAGGTTTCGGCACTGCCGCTGATCTTCGGCCTGTTCGCTTTCGCGGCTGCGGCGCTGTTTTTCCTGCTGCGGCAGGAGAGGAGCACGCCCTCGCCACTGTTGCCGATCGATCTCATGCGCCAGCGCGGTGTGTGGATGACGCAACTCGTCGCCGTTGCCCACGGCGCGACATTGACCGCGTTCATCGCCTTCATGCCGCTCTACCTGCACATCATGAACATCGCGCCGCTGCAGCAGGTCGGTTGGATTCTGCTCACTTCGACGGCTTCGATCGCCACGGCCTCGATGTTGACCGGCCGCTTCATCACGCGCACGGGCATGACCATGATCGCTCCGTCGGTGGGTCTGATCGTCGCTTGCCTCAGCATGATCAATTTCGCTTTTAACGCCGCGCATATGTCGTTTCTGGGCGTGGCGGTCGCCGTCTGCATCGCAGCGCTCGGCATGGGCACGGTGATGAGCGTCGTGCAGGTGACGATCCAGACGCTCGCCGGACGGCGCCGGCTCGGCGCGGCTTCGGGATCGATCCAGCTGGCGCGTACGGTCGGAGCGGCGCTCGGCACCACTTTGTTTGCCACCGTGCTCTTTGCGTCCTTGGCCTTGTCCGATGCGGATGCGGCGCAAATGTTCGCCGGCATTCTCAATCATGGTCCCGAGGCCTTGCAGACATTGGCGGGCGACCGGCGCGAGATCGTCATGGGCGAGATCGCCGCCGCCTTCCGCAATGCTTATTTGCTGCTGGCCATTCTCAGCGGCTGCGGCGCGGTGCTCGCCTGGCTCAATCCGTCGCGGCGCGTTTAGGAATATGAAAAGCCCGGCTCTGGCGATCAGAACCGGGCTTGATATTTGAAAAAGCGTTTGCGGGTCGGCCTAGTTGGCCATGAACACCGGCATTTTCGCCTTCGCCAGAATATGCGCGGTCGCGCCGCCAAAAATCATCTGCCGCAACCGGCTTTGCGTATAGGCGCCCTTGATCAAGAGATCGCCGCCGAGCTTTTCCGTCTGATCGAGAATGTCTTCGCCGGAACTCTTGCCGCCGGGATGGCTCACCGCTTCGACGGCGACGCCATGACGGGCCAGCATTTCGGCGAGCTGCGCGCCAGTGGGGCCATCGACGACGAAATTCTCGACCGTCAGCACGATCACTTTCTTGGCCTTCTTCAGCAAAGGCATGGCGAAAGCGGTGGCGCGCGCCGTTTCCGTGCTCTGGTTCCAGGAGATGACGATGGTGTCACCGAAGCTCGCCGGCGTCTTCGGCGGCGCCAGCATGATCGGCCGGCCGCTTTCGAAAAGCGCCGCTTCGGCGGTGGCCATGCGCGGGTCGCCGCGCTCAGAGCCAGGACGGCCCAAGACGGTGATGTCGAAAACGCGCGCAAGGCTCGCCACCTGGCTGTCGCCAAGAGAATGATCGCCGGACCAGGCCTGGGAGGGGCCGCTGCCATCGGGCGACTTGCCGCCGATGCCGGCGGCCGACATGGTCGTGTCGAATTTGCGATGCGCTTCCTCGGCCAGCTCCTTCCACGAGTTCTGGTCGTTGATCGTCCAGCTCACGGGCATGTCGAAGGCCACGAGGTCGGGAAGATCGGGCCCCAATGGCGTGCCTTCGATATAGCTGCCGAATTTGCGCGCCAGCACCAGAGCGGTCTGTAGAACAGAATCGACCGTCGAGTGCATCTCGATAGGCACCAGAATGTTTTTCATTGTATCCCCTTCCAACGTCCGCTGCCGTCGGCCCCTTCACCGGGACAGCACATGTAAATTACACCCGCCGCGCGTTTGGCAAAAGAGTGTGTTCACAACGTCGGGAAGGCCCGATTAGTTGCCATGCTCTTTTAAAAATTTAGAAAAAGCGGCGAGCGATACGTCGGATACATGATGTTCGATGCCCTCGGCATCGGCTTCCGCCGCCTCGAGGGGAACGCCGATGGCGACGAGCACATCGACCACCAGGCGATGGCGCGCGCGCACGCGGTCGGCGAGCTGATGGCCGGCATCGGTCAGGAAGACGCCACGATACGGCTTGGATGTCGCCAGCCCTTCGCGCTTCAAGCGTGAGATCGATTTGATGGCGGTCGCATGGGAGACGCCAAGCCGGCGCGCCACGTCGGTTGGCCGCGCCTCGCCCTGGTTGGCGAGCAGATCGGCGATCAGCTCGACATAATCTTCCATCAGCGCGGTCGACTGCGCCGTCCGCGTTTTGCCGAATCGACTCGCCTGGGTTGTCTCGGCGGGCATGGCAACCGGCGCCGCCGCAGGCTGCGGCTTTCCTTTCAATACCATACCCTTCAAAGCCATATCCATCTCCGGCCGATCCGGCCGCCGTCGGGGCAACAATGGCCAAATCCGCGGCGGCGTCAACTTTAGCGGATCGCGGGCGGGATGTCGTTCAGTCTGGCTGACATTGGAAATATTCTGAATCTGTCAGTTTGCCCGAACCTTTGCTCAGGCCACCCTCAAGGCAAAGGACTGGCCATCGGCGGGGCGGCCCCGTAAAAGGCACCCAGAATGTCCGTGGCCCGGGCGATGTGAACCGTGGCCGACACAAATGGAGCGGGTCGATGAATGACGTTTTCCTGTGCGCTGGTGTCCGCACGCCTGTCGGTCGCTATGGCGGCTCGCTCTCGCCCGTCCGTCCGGACGATCTGCTGGCGCATGTGCTCAAGACCCTGGTGGCCAAGGTGCCGCAGGTGCCGGTCACGGCCATCGAGGAAGTTTTCGCCGGCTGCGCCAATCAGGCGGGCGAGGATAACCGCAACGTCGCCCGCATGGGTCTCTTGCTCGCCGGCATTCCGCTCGATGTGCCGGGCGTCACCTTGAACAGGCTGTGCGGCTCAGGGCTCGATGCGGTCGGCTCAGCGGCGCGCGCCATCCGCGCTGGCGAAATGGACATCGCCATCGCCAGCGGCGTCGAGAGCATGTCGCGCGCGCCCTTCGTGATGGGCAAGGCGACGGAAGCCTTCTCGCGCCAGGCCTCGGTCGAGGATACGACCATCGGCTGGCGTTTCATCAATCCGCAGATGCGCGCGCAATACGGCGTCGACGCCATGGGCGAGACGGCGGAAAATCTCGCCGCCGAACGGCAGATTTCCCGTGAAGACCAGGATGCTTTCGCTTTGCGCAGCCAGAACCGCGCCGCCAAGGCGATCGAGAACGGTCGTCTCGCCCGCGAGATCGTCGCCGTCGAGATCAAGGATCGCAAGGGCAACGTCACCGTCGTCGATCGCGATGAACATCCGCGTGCGACCACGATCGAGAAACTGGCGGCGTTGAAGGCAATCTTCCGCAAGGACGGTTCGGTGACGGCCGGCAATGCCTCGGGTGTCAACGATGGCGCCGCCGCCGTGCTCATCGCGTCGGGCAAGGCTGTGCAGAAATATGGCCTGCAGCCGCTGGCCAAGATCACCGGCCTCGCCACGGCCGGCGTGCCGCCGCGCATCATGGGCATCGGTCCCGCGCCGGCGACGCGCAAGCTGATGGAACGGCTTGGCCTGAAGATTTCCGATTTCGACGTCATCGAACTCAACGAAGCCTTCGCGGCGCAGGCGCTCGCCGTCACCCGCGATCTCGGCCTGCCTGACGACGCCGAACACATCAATCCGAACGGCGGCGCCATCGCCATCGGTCATCCGCTCGGTATGTCGGGCGTGCGCATCGCGCTGTCGGCCGCCATCGAGATGAACGATCGCAAGGCCAAGCGCGCGCTCGCCACCATGTGCATCGGCGTCGGCCAGGGCATTTCGCTGGGCTTGGAAAGCGTCAACTGATTTGAACTAAGGATCGCTCCATGAAGGTCGCTCTCATCCAGATGAACTCCGGCTCCGACAAGGCGGCCAATCTGGCGCAGGCGCAGAAGCTCATCGCGCAGGCCGTCGCCGAGGAGAAGCCGGATTGGATCTGCCTGCCTGAAGTCTTCGACTTCATGGGCGGTTCGCGGGCGCAGAAACGCGAGGCGGCGGAAAAGCTGCCTGGCGGTCCTGCCTATACGATGTTGCAGACCATGGCCAAAACCCATGGCGTGTTCATCCACGGCGGCTCGATCCTCGAAGCGATCGACGATGAAGAGCGCATCGGCAATACGACGGTGGCTTTCGATCGCGAGGGGCGCGAGCTGGCGCGCTATCGCAAGATCCATATGTTCGACATCACCGCGCCGGACGGCCAGCAGTATAACGAGAGCGCGGCTTTCCGTCCGGGCGATGCGGTCGTCACCTATGAGTGCGAAGGCGTCACGATCGGCTGCGCCATCTGCTACGATCTGCGCTTTCCCTATCTCTTCCAGGCCTTGGCCGAGAAGGGCGCTGAAGTGATCGCGCTGCCGGCGGCTTTCACTTTGCAGACTGGCAAGGATCATTGGGACGTGCTGTGCCGGGCGCGCGCTATCGAGACGGAAACCTATTTCTGCGCGGCGGGCCAGACCGGCACGCATATGCAGGGCAACGAACCACGCATGACCTACGGCCATTCGCTCGTCGCCGATCCGTGGGGCCACGTGGTCGCCAAGGCGTCCGATGGTGTCGGCTATGTGGCGACGCGGATCGATGTGGAGCGCGTGAAGAAAGTGCGCGCGATGATTCCGGTGGCGCAGCATCGGCGCACATTAAGCTGAGCCTCACTGTCATTCCCGACGGCCGCGCAGCGGCCGAGCGGGAATCCAGAGCGTGTGGTGGATTGCTGCGTGGCTGACCTTGAAGCGTTTGCTCTGGATGCCCGCTCGCGCTTCGCGCGTCGGGCATGACACAGAGACCGCAGCCTTGGTGTCATCCCGGACGCGCTGAAAGCGCGATCCGGGAACCAGGGGCGAGTGGTAGATTGAAGCGGTTGCCCCTGGATACCGGATCGCCTTCGGCGTCCGGTATGACACAAAGGCTTCGGCTCTTATAGCAATGCGATGAGGCAAGGCTTGCGCCGCAGCCTCATCCCGCAATCTTCGAGAAATCCGCCACGCCATGCACGGCGCGCCGCAGCGCGTTGAGCAGGCGCAGGCGGTTGAGGCGCTTGGTGGGATCGGGATCGTTCACGGTCACGTCGGTGAAGAACGCATCGACCGGTGCGCGCAGTTTCGACAGCGCCCCCATGGCGCCGGCGTAATTTTCCTGCGCGATCGCTTGCGTCGCATCCTTGGCGGCCGCATCGATGCCGGCGGCCAGCGCCGCTTCCGGCGCGCTCGCTGAAGCGTCAGCGGCATAAGCGCCGTCGAAGGCGCTCGCGTCCTTTTCCTTCTTCTCTTCGGCGCGAATGATATTGGCGGCGCGCTTGTAGCCGGCGAGCAGGTTCGTGCCGTCTTCCGTATCGAGGAAGGAGCCGAGCGCATCCACGCGACGCACGATCGTCAGCAGATCGTCATTGGCCGAGCCGTCGCCCATCGCCAACACAGCGTCGATGAGATCGTGCCGCGCGCCCTTGTCGCGCAGATAGACTTTCAGGCGATCGTGGAAGAAGGCGAGGAGATCGGCATGGGTCTTCTCCGCTCCGGCATTGCCGACGAAAAGATGCGAAGCCGCATCGGCGAAAGCCGACAGCAGTTTCAGGCGCACGTTGTTTTCGAGCACGAGCCGGATCACGCCCAGCGCCGCGCGGCGCAGCGCGAATGGATCTTTGCTGCCGGTCGGCTTTTCGTCGATGGCCCAGAAGCCGACGAGCGTATCGATCTTGTCGGCAAGCGCGACGGCGATACTGGTCGGGCTGTTCGGCACGCGATCGGTGGGGCCTTGCGGCTTGTAGTGTTCTTCAAGGGCGACACCAACATCGGCCGCTTCGCCTTGCAGTTCGGCATAGCGGCGGCCCATCAGGCCCTGCGTTTCGGGAAACTCGCCGACCACTTCGGTCATCAAATCGGCTTTGCACAACGCGGCTGCGCGCTGGACACGCGCGACATCGGCGCCGACGCGTGGCGCCAGTTCACCGGCCAGCGCCTTGATGCGGGCCACACGCGCACCTTGCGTGCCGAGCTTTTCGTGGAACACCACGTTGAGATGGGCGAGCTTGCCCATGCGCTGGTCGAGCGGCTTGTCGAGATCGAGGCCGAGTTTTTGCGCGTCGTCCGCATAATCCTTCGCGTCGGGCAGGGGCTTACGATCCGTCTCCCAGAAATAGAGTGCGTCGGACAGACGTGCCCGCACCACGCGGCCATTGCCGGCGGCGATCTTGGTGCCTCCGTCGGTCGCTTCGATGTTCGAGGTTAAAAGGAATTTATTGGCGAGCTTGCCGTCCGGCTTGCGCAGCACGAAACATTTCTGATTGGCGCGGATCGTCGCGCGGATCACTTCGCCGGGAATGTCGAGAAAGGCTTCCTCGAACGTGCCCATCAGCACCACGGGCCATTCGACGAGGCCGGCGACTTCCTCAAGCAGTCCTTCGTCCTCGACGAGTTCGAGCCCCTGCGCGAAAGCCAGTTCCTTGGCGTCGTTGAGGATGATCTGCTTGCGCCGCTCCGCATCGAGAACGACCTTGGCCTTTTCCAGCGCCGGCACGTAATCGTCGAAGCGCCGCACCTTGATGTCGCCAGGTGCAAGAAAGCGATGGCCCTTCGTCACATTGCCGGCGCGGATGCCGTCGACCTCGAAGGGAACGATTTCCGGTTCCTCGGTCTCAAGCCCGAACGTCGCGAGGATCGAATGCAGCGGGCGCACCCAGCGCAGCGCGTCGCTGCGCACGGAGGCCGAGCCCCAGCGCATCGACTTCGGCCAGGGAAAAGTCTTGATGATGCCGGGCAGGATGTCGGCGAGCACGTCGATGGTCGCGCCGCCGCTGCGCTCGATCACCGCCACGTAGAATTCGCCTTTGCCCTTCGGGTCCTTCTCGATCTTCGCCTGATCGAGCGAAGTGAGCCCGGCGCTTTTGAGGAAGCCCTGGACGGCGGCGTCGGGCGCGCCGACGCGCGGCCCCTTCTTTTCCTCACGGGTGTCGGGCTGGCGTGCCGGCAGGCCGGCGATATGCAGAGCGAGACGGCGCGGCGTGGCGAAGGCGATGGCGCCCTCATAGGTCAGGCCGCGCTCGACCAGCGCATTGGTGACGAGGCGCTTGAGGTCGTCCGACGCCTGCTTTTGCATGCGGGCCGGAATTTCTTCGCTGAACAGTTCAAGAAGCAGATCGGGCATTGGACGCGGCGGACCGCGAGACCGCCCCTTTCACGAAATAACGGCCGGACCACGCCGACCAAATGTTGCGTTGCTGTTCGCAAACGCGCGCCGCCGGGTCAAGTGCGTGCGCGGCCTGTCGAAAAAGGGGAGGAAAATGCCCTTGCATGGGGTTGTTCCTCAGAATCGCGCGACACCCCCTCCCGCAGCGCCGAACGCCGCACCGTCATGGCGAGGAGCCATGCGACGAAGCCATCCAGGGGCGTGTGGATGCACGGTAACAAAGTGCTGTGACGCATGCGCATTTGTGCCCACAGAACCCGTCCGTGACCCCTGGATTGCTTCGCTGCGCTCGCAATGACGGTTGTGCCACTTGTCCAAAAGCTGTTCTCCCAATGTGTCGCCATGCCTGCCGCGTAAAATAAGATGCGTCGGCGGCGGAATTATGTTCTTGATTTGTTCTTATCTATGATCCCTGAGGACGATGTGCCGGAGCCTTGGTGTTATCCCGGACGCGCCGACGGCGCGATCCGGGAACCAGGGGCGAGCGGTAGAGTCTGCAATCCCTGCGGAAGCGGCGTTCGCGATCAACCAAGATTTCGTCACGCGCCCGTGGTTCCCGGATCACGCTCCGCGTGTCCGGGATGACACCCAGGTGTTCATCACTCTTTACTAAGCGCCGCCGCCTTCGGTCTTCAGCCAGGCCGCGCCGCAGGCCTTGGCCAGTTCGCGCACGCGCAGGATGTAGCTCTGCCGTTCCGTCACCGAGATCACGCCGCGTGCGTCGAGCAGGTTGAAGCGGTGCGAGGCCTTGATGCACTGGTCATAGGCCGGCAGCACCAGTTCGTGCCGATTACCCTTGTCGCCCTTTTCCAAAAGCGCCTTGCACTCGGTCTCGGCGTCGCGGAAATGCTGAAACAGCAGCGCCGTGTCGGCATATTCGAAATTGTGCCGCGAATATTCCTGCTCGGCTTGCAGGAAAACGTCGCCATAGGTGACTTTCGCGTCGCCTTCGCCGCCGTTGAAGTTAAGATCGTAGACGTTCTCGACGCCCTGCACATACATGGCGAGCCGTTCGAGGCCATAGGTCAACTCGCCGGAGACCGGCGCGCATTCGAAGCCGGCCACCTGCTGGAAGTAAGTGAACTGGCTCACTTCCATGCCGTCGCACCAGCATTCCCAGCCCAGGCCCCAGGCGCCCAGGGTCGGGCTTTCCCAGTCGTCCTCGACGAAGCGGATGTCATGCACTTTGGCATCGACGCCGATGGCGGCGAGCGAGCGCAGATACAGATCCTGCAAATCCGGCGGCGACGGCTTCAGGATCACCTGAAATTGATAGTAGTGCTGCAGCCGGTTGGGGTTCTCGCCATAGCGGCCGTCCTTCGGCCGGCGCGAGGGCTGCACATAGGCGGCTTTCCAGGATTTCGGGCCGAGCGAACGCAGGGTCGTTGCCGGATGGAACGTGCCGGCGCCCACTTCCATGTCATAGGGTTGCAGGATGACGCAGCCCTGTTCCGCCCAGAAGGTCTGCAAGGTCAAAATGAGCCCTTGGAAGGACTTGGACGGATCGAGAGAGGCGGACATGGGGACCCTATAAAAGCATTTTCAAGCGAAGTGGAGACCGGTTCGCGTGAAGAAAATGCGTCCAGACGGAGAGTGAAATCGCGCGCAAACTAGTCGGCGACGCCCGCAGGGTCAAACAGGCCTCCGAGCCGGCCACATGAATGCCATATGAACAACTACATAAGTAGTTATTCAGGTGCGATGGCTCAGGTTTGTTGCATGGGCGTCTGATGCCCTGTGAACACTCGGGGTGGAGGTGTGTCATGTCATCAATCAATCGTGTTGCGCGCGCTGGCGCGATCGCTGCGGTGGTCGCCTTGGGCGCATTGGCCTTCTCGGAACCGGCTGCCGCCAGGATGGGTGGTGGCCACGGCGGAGGTGGCTTCCACGGCGGCGGCGGCGGCTTCCATGGTGGCGGCTTTCATGGTGGTGGTTTCCATGGCGGTGGCTTCGGCGGTTTCCGAGGCGGTGGCTTTCGCCCGGGCTTCTATGGCGGCCCGCGCTTCTATCGCCCTTATCCGGCCTTCTACGGCTTCGGCTATCCGGCCTATTACGGCGGCTGCGTCATCCGCCGGCGCTGGGCACCGACCCCTTGGGGCTGGCGCTGGGTGAACCGTCGCGTCTGCTACTGAGCGTTGCGCCGAATGCTATACCGTCATTGCGAGAAGCGCAGCGACGAAGCAATCCAGGGGCGTGTGGTAGGGCGTCAGAAAATGCCTGTGGCACAGGCTGATTGCGTCTATAGCGCCACACCTTGACTCCTGGATTGCTTCGCTTCGCTCGCAATGACGGTTAGCCCGGCCATCCGATGGCGGCTTCGCCGCGATGGATGGCCTGCGCGCGCGCCGTGAACGTGCCGTCGGCCTCATGCAGAATGAGCGGCGGCGCCAGGCGCATAGGCGCGCGGCTGCCTTTGATGCCGCGCATCAGAATGCGGATCGCCGGTGCATCCGGCCGCGCGTGTACCGGCATGATCGTCACCGCGCCGAAGCGTCCTTCGCTGGCCGATAAAATATCGCCGAGACGCTCGACGCGATGGATCATCGTGAACGAGCCGTCTGGCCGCAGCACGGCGCTCGCCGCGCGCAGCCAAGGCGTAATGATGTCGCCGTCCGTTTCCACAGCGTGAGCCGCCGCCTTCTTCGCGTGGGGAGAGACGCGATGGCTGCGCCCGTCATACCAGGGCGGATTGCAGATCACGTCATCGAGGCTGTTGTCAGCGAGGCCGGCGGCATGCCGGGCGCGGGCGCTCAAAAGATCGCAAACCACCACCTGCGTGGGCACCGTCACATTCGCGGCGGCGTTCCGCGTCGCCAGTGCGGCGATCTCGGCATCCTGCTCCACCAGCACGAGCGCTTCGGGATGCAGGCGCAGCGCGGCGGCGAGGCCGGCCGTGCCGATGCCGGAGCCCAGATCGCCAAGCTTCCGGCCGACGGGCTCACAGGCGGCGGCCAGCAGAATGGCGTCGGTTCCCGCCCGATGCCCGGTGGCGGGCTGCTGCAACCGCAGCCGTCCGCCGAGCAGCGCATCTTCCGTTTCAGCCATGTTTGAGCTCTCCGCCATATCCGGCCTCGGTCAGGAGGCGGCGGGCCCGCTCGGCCTCGTCGCGGGGCACGAGAATCCGGCGCGGCAGGAAGCCGATCGATCCCTCCAGCACGCTCATATGGCCGTCCGCAACGAAGTGATTGATATTAGCGGCGTTCAAAAGCGCTTCGATGGCCGAAATCAGCACCATGTCGTTGGTGCGCATAAGCTCGATCACGTCTTTGTCACCCGGACCGCCGCTCCGGCGGTTCCGCTCCGTTTGGGCGCATTTGGCGCGTTGCACACGACCCTTTGCCCGTGCGAAAAGTGCGCGAGCCTCGCACGTGGGTTGTGGCGCCGCAAGCGCTGCCCAGTGGATTTGGCCGGTGAATTGGATCTGCGGGTTGATCGGAGTGAATGCTGTGGGTGTCGTCGTTCCCCTGGAAGAAAAGTCCACCGGTATCGAGCGTCTCAATGGCCTGGTGGCCGAGGCCATGGCCGGGGTCAACAAGACCATTCTGGCGCGCACCGGCTCCGACGTGGCGATGATTCCCGAGGTCGCCAATCATCTGATTTCCTCCGGCGGCAAGCGCCTGCGCCCGATGCTGACCCTCGCCACGGCGGGGCTGTGCGGCTACACCGGCGAAGGCCATATCAAGCTCGCCGCCTCCGTCGAATTCATGCACACGGCGACGCTGCTGCACGACGACGTGGTCGACGAGAGCGACATGCGCCGGGGCAAGCTCGCCGCCCGCATGTTGTGGGGCAATGAGGCCTCGGTTCTGGTCGGTGACTTCCTGCTCGGCCAGGCCTTCAAGATGATGGTCGAGGTCGGCTCGCTGCAATGCCTCGACGTGCTGTCGAGCGCCGCCGCCGTCATCGCCGAGGGCGAGGTGATGCAGCTCTCCGCCGCCAAGGACACCCAGACCTCGGAAGACGCCTATCTCGAAGTGATCCGCGCCAAGACGGCGGCACTGTTCGCCGCTGCCTGCGAAGTCGGCCCCATTCTCGCTGGCCGCGCCAAGGCCGATGTCGAGGCCTGCCGTGGATATGGCGCCAATCTCGGCATCGCCTTCCAGCTCATCGACGATGCGCTCGACTACGGCGGCTCCGCCGCCAAGCTCGGCAAGAACGTCGGCGACGATTTCCGCGAAGGCAAGATCACTTTGCCGGTGGTGCTGTCGTTCCGCCGTGGCACGGAAGCCGAGCGCGATTTCTGGCGCCGCACCCTGGAGCGCGGCGAAATCGCCGATGGCGATCTTGAAACGGCACTGGCGACCATGAAGAAGCATCGCGCGCTGGAAGATACGGTCGAACGCGCCCGCCATTACGGCGCCATGGCGCGCGACGCGCTCGAACTCTTCCCGGCCTCGCAATGGAAGCGGGCTTTGTTCGACGTGGTCGACTTCTGCGTCAGCCGCGCGCACTGACGGCACTGCGAATCCTCGGTGTCATCCCCGACGCAGCGAAGCTGCGAGCGGGGATCCAGAGCCAGCGGTACAGCCTTGCGTGATTCCGCCGGCCACAGTTTCGATCAGCATTCTACCACTTGCCCCTGGATCCCCGCTCAGCCGCTGCGCGGCTGTCGGGGATGACACCGAGCGTTAAACCCGCACTTCGATATCTACCCGCTTGAGGTCACACGGCCGCGAGCTCGTGCCGACATGGATTTCGATGCGGCCGCTATCGAGACGTGGCGCCAAATCCATTCCAGGATAAGCAAGTTGAGAGGCATGCAGTTTGAAGGCGACGCGCTGGCGCGCGCCTGCGGCGAGCGCCACGTTCTGAAAGTCCTTCAGCTCCAGGGCCGGCCGCGTCACCTGCGCCACCGGATCGCGGATGAACAGAAAGATCGTGGTCTCGCCATCCATCTTGCCGGCATTGGTGATGTCGATGGACACATCGATCGCACCATCCCGCTCGATCGTCGTGGCGCTCACCTGTGCGTCGCTCAGATCATAGCGCGTGTAGCTCAACCCCTCGCCAAAGCTCCAGCGCGGCGTGATCGGCGCGTCGAGGAAGCAGGTCGAGAACCCGTTCTTGGGATCGTTGGGACGGCCGGTGGTGCGCAGGCTGTAGTAGATCGGAATCTGGCCGACTTCGACCGGCCAGGAGATGGCTAATCGCGCCGAGGGATTCCATGCGCCCTTGATGATGTCGGCGATGGCATTGCCGGCTTCCGTGCCCGGAAACCAGGCGGCGATGATGGCCTGCGATCCGTCGATCAGCCATTGCGGCAGAACGAAGGGCCGGCCGCCGACCAATATGAGCAACAGCGGCTTGCCGGTGGCGACGATGGCGCGCGCCAGTTCGAGCTGGCTGTCGGGCGGCGCGGGCTTGGTGCGGCTCGCGGCTTCGCCGGAGATGTGGCGGGATTCGCCGATGCACAACACCACTGCATCGGAGGCTTGCGTCACGTGCACGGCCGCAGTGATGGCTTGCGCGTCGCCGGTCTCGATGCCGCCGCCCGCCGCATGGGTGATGATGCTGCCAGTGAAAGCCGTACGCATCCCTGCGAGAATGCCGACGGTTTCGTCGATCTCGCCGGCCATGCACCAGGCGCCCATCAGTTCGCTCGGCGCATCCGCCAGCGGGCCGACGACGGCGATGCGTTGCGGCGCTTTCGTCCAGGGCAGGAATTGATCGCGATTTTCGAGAAGCACGATCGATCGTCGTGCCGCATCGCGCGCCGAGGCGCGGCGCGAGGGATCGCTGTCTGGTGTTGGAGAAACGTCTTCGAGGCCGCGCAGCGGATTGTCGAACAGGCCGAGCGCGAATTTCAGTTTGAGCACACGCCGCACGGCACGGTCGATCTCGTCCATGCTGACGGCGCCGCGTTCGAGCGCGACGGGCAGGCCTTGCTCATAGGCGCCGGCCATCATGTCGATATCGACGCCGGCCTTCAGCGCCAAGGTTGCGGCTTCCGTGAGATCGGCGGCGACGCCATGCGGGATCAGTTCGGCGATGGCATTATAATCGCTGATGATGACGCCCTCGAAGCCCCATTGTTGGCGCAGTAGCTCGTCGAGCAGCGGCTTGTGCGCTGTCATCGCCACGCCGGCCACATCGGTGAACGAAGGCATGATGCCGAGCACGCCCGCTTCCACCGCCGCCTGGAACGGCGGCAGATAGATTTCTTCAAGCGCGCGCTGCGAGACATCGACCTCCGCATAGTCGCGCCCGGCATTTACCGCGCCATAGGCGACGAAATGTTTGGCGACGGCGGCGAGCCGGCGCTCGGGCTCTGCCGGTGCATTCTGAAAGCCGATGACTTTCGCCTTGGCATATTCGGCATTGATGAACCCGTCTTCGCCGGCACATTCGCAGATGCGGCCCCAGCGCGGATCGCGGCTGACATCGAGCATCGGCGCGAAGGTCATCTGAATGCCGTCGCGCGTTGCTTCCTCGGCGGCCTCTTGCGCCGTGCGCTGCCACAGCGCGCGGTCGAAGGCGCAGGCTTCCGCCAGTGGGATCGGATAGATGGTGCGATGGCCGTGCAGCACGTCGACGGCGAAGAACAGCGGAATTTTAAGCCGCGTCTCTTCCATCGCCACCCGCTGCGCCTCGCGGATTTCCTTGGCCCCCCAGGTGTTGAGAATGCTGCCGGCGCGGCCTTCGCGCACCATGGTGGCGGGATTGTGCGGGCCGGGCGGGCCGGTTTCGACCAGCGACGCCGCCAGCATGGTGAGCTGGCCAAGCTTTTCGCTGAGAGTCATCTGCGCGATGAGGTTTTCGATCCGCCGCGCGATCTCTGTTGTCATGTTCCCGTCCTTCGTTTCCGCGCGTGTCTTGAAATGGATCGGCGTCGGAGGCAAGAGGCTCCGGATCAGCGGCTAGGGGTCAGCGCAACACCGTCGATTTGACCCACCAGCCGGGATGATCGCGGCGGATCACCGCCGCCGCCCGCGCCGCCGCATGGCAGTTCTCGAACAAACCGAAACAGGTGGCGCCGGAACCCGACATGCGCGCCAGCCGGCAGCCGCGTCCCGCCGCCAGTACAGCCAGCACATGACTGATCTGTGGCGCCACCACGCAGGCGGGATCTTCGAGATCGTTGCGCGCCTTGCGCAACTGGCCGAGGAGCGTCGCAGGCGAAGACGTATCGAGGACCGGATGCGCGCCATAGCCGAAGGACTCGCCGGGCTTCAACCCCAGTTCCGAGAACACCGCCGGCGTGGCGACAGGAACGCCGGGATTGACCAGAACGGCGAACAGACGGGGCAGCGCCAGTTCCGGCCCGAGTTCGTCGCCGCGTCCGCGCATCATGCGCGCGTGCTGCGCCAGACAGACGGGTACGTCCGAGCCCGTCGCGGCGGCGATCTCATGCCAGCGCGGATCGCTCAGCGGAATGTCGTTCAAGCGCGCCAGCAGGCGCAGCGCCGCCGCCGCATCGGACGAGCCGCCACCCAGGCCCGCCGCCACGGGTAGCGTCTTGATGAGATGGAAAGCGCCGGCGCGCAGATTTGGAAAAGCTGCCGCAGCGTTCTTCGCGGCGCGCAGCACCAGATTGTCGTCATCGGGGCCGGCGGCGCCAGCGGTGATGCCGCTCGTTGTCAGCGACAGGCCGCCGCTCGGTTCAAGCGACAGCCTGTCGCCGGTGCCGGAGAAGACGACAAGGCTTTCCAGATCGTGCCAACCGTCGGCGCGCCGTCCGCGCACATGCAGCGTCAGATTGATCTTGGCCGCAGCCTTTTCGACGAGCGCGGTCATAGGCCTCTATCAAATAGCTGCTGCGTGGCGGCTAGACCTAGCCGCCATCCGTCTTCGGCTTGTCGGAACCGACTGCGGGCGTGACCGTCGGGGCGGCATTGTCCTCGTCCATGCCCTTTTCGATCTTGCGCAGGATCTTCGGCATCTCTTCCGGTTCCGGGCCGAGATCGCGCGCATGGTTCCACTGGAACTGCGCTTCGAGCCGGCGGCCGACCTTCCAATAGGCATCGCCCAGATGGTCGTTGATCACCGGATCGGACGGCTTCAGCTCGATGGCGCGTTCGAGTTCGCGCACCGCATCGTCATATTTGCCGAGGCGGTAGTAGGCCCAGCCGAGGCTGTCGACGATGTAGCCGTCGCGCGGCCGCAGTTCGACGGCGCGCTTGAGCATGCGGAAGGCTTCGTCGAGATTGGTGCCCTGGTCGACCCAGGAATAGCCGAGATAGTTCAGCACCACCGGATTTTCCGGCACGGCTTCCAGCGCGCGGCGGAAGTCGGCTTCCGCCAGCGGCCACTGCTTCGAGCGCTCATAGCTCACCGCGCGATAGTAGTAGATCGTCCAGTCGCTCTTGCCGCGTTCGGCCGAGGTATCGAGCGCGCGGCTGTAGGACTGCGCGGCTTCCGTATAGAGCTTGCGCGAGCGCTGCAGATTGGCGAGCGCGATCAGCGCATCGGGATCGTTGGGCTGATCCTTGACGATGGCATTGAGATGTTCGAGCGCCTCGTCCTTGCGGTCGAGCTTTTCGAGCACGAAGGCGATCTGCAGATCGGCGCTGGAGCGCAGCGGCGAATTGGCCGGCATGCTCTCGAACACGTCGATGGCGCGCGCATCCTGCTTGATGCGCTCATAGGCATCGCCCAGGCTGATGATGGCGAGCGCATGGTTCGGTTCGAGCCACAGCGCCAGGCGCAGATAGATGATGGCGGCGAGTTCGTCGCCGCCCTGGCCGCCACCGGCCGAGGCCAGTCCGTAGAGCACTTCGGCGGCGCCCTCGGTCGCGTTGGAAACGACGGAGTCGAGCGTCTTGCCGGCATTGATCTGTTGCATCGCCTGGGCGATCACCGGATGGCGCGGCAGTTGTTCGTCGAAGGCGCGATAGGCGCGCAGCGCCTCGTCCTTGCGGCCCTGTTTGGATTCGATGCGCGCATAGGCATCGACCAGACGCAAGGTGCCGTTCTCGACGTCATAGGCCGCTTTCATCCGGCGCGCCGCTTCCTGCGGCCGCTTGCCGACATCGGCGATCAGACCGGCGTGATAGTCGCGGAACAGCGACAGGCGGCGGTCGGTGAGCTTGTCGGTGGTCTCGAGCGCACGGCCATATTCGCCGGCGCCCGCGAAGGCCCAGGCCGACAGGAGGATCGAGGTGATCTCGCCCTGGCGGAAGCCGCCGCCCTTGGCGAGATAAGTGCGCGCCGAGGCGAACTGCCGGGTTTTAATGGCGCGCACGCCGAGCGCCAGATTGGCGAGGCCGTTCTTGGGATCGATGCGCACCAGCCGTTCGGCCAAAGTCATCGCTTGCGGCATGTCGCCATTGGCGATCGAGGCGATGAAGGCGCGCTCGATCAGCGCCGGATTGCGCGGATCAAAGCGCAGCACTTCGCGGAAATAGGTCGCCGCCGCCAGCGTGTCCTTCTGCGAGGCGGCGGACAGGGCGGCCAGATAATTGCCGGCCGGACTCGCGCCGACTTCAAAGGGGGTCGCCACTGCCCGCGAGGGCCGCACATTGGCCGAACCGGCCGAGGCGAAGCAGAGGAGGGCCAAACCGGCCATGGCGGCGCGGCGAAGGGGGCGGCGGTGAGCGGACAGAGCTGTAAGGGGCACGCGCGTCTCTTGCTTGGTCAGGGGCGATGATTGCCGGCAAGGATCGAAAGCCGAGCAATTCCCGGAGAATCTTCCGCGAACATGGCCTTTTTAGGCAAAGGCGGCAAGGGCGGGGGAATGCGTGGGGCGGAAATCGGAGAGGCGTCGGAAAAGCGATTTCCCTTCGTCGGAAACCGCTCTAAAAGCCGGTCATCTTCCTATTTCAGGCCCCATTTCCAAAATGAACGACCCAGAAACCAAACCCGCCACGGTCAAAGCACGCCTGCCGCGCGGCCTCGCCGACCGGACGCCGACGGATATCGCCGCCACCAACCGCATGATGGCAGCGATTCGCGAAATCTATGAATTGTACGGGTTCGAGGCCGTCGAGACGCCGTTCATCGAATATACCGAGGCGCTGGGAAAGTTTTTGCCCGATCTCGACCGGCCCAACGAAGGTGTTTTCTCGTTTCAGGACGATGACGATCAGTGGCTGAGCCTGCGTTATGACCTGACCGCGCCGCTGGCGCGCTATGTTGCCGAACATTTCGACCGGCTGCCGAAGCCCTATCGCAGCTATCGCGCCGGCTTCGTGTTCCGCAACGAGAAGCCGGGTCCGGGCCGTTTCCGCCAGTTCATGCAGTTCGACGCCGATACGGTGGGCTCCGCCTCCGTCGCGGCCGATGCGGAAATCTGCATGATGGCCGCCGATACGATCGAAAAGCTCGGCATCAAGCGCGGCGATTACGTGATCAAGGTCAACAATCGCAAGGTGTTGGACGGCGTGCTCGAGGCGGCGGGCTTGGGTGCAAGTTCTGATGATAAAAGCCACAATGCCCAAAAATTGATCGTGCTGCGCGCCATCGACAAGCTCGATCGTCTCGGCCCCGAGGGTGTGCGTCTGCTGCTCGGCGCCGGCCGCAAGGATGAGTCGGGCGACTTCACCAAGGGCGCGGAACTCGCCCCTGCGGCGATCCAGCGCATCCTCGATTTCACCGCCGCGCGCGCCGGCGACAATGCCGGCACCTTGGAACGGCTGCGCAAGACCGTCGGCGATTCCGCCCGGGGTCTCGAAGGCGTCGCGGAACTCGCCACCATGGCCGATCTGTTCGGCACCGCCGGCTATGGCGATGGCCGTGTGGTCATCGATCCGGCCGTCGTGCGCGGCCTCGAATATTACACGGGCCCCGTCTACGAGGCGGAGCTGACCTTCGAGGTGAAGGATGAGAACGGCCGCCCGATGCGCTTCGGCTCGGTCGGCGGCGGTGGCCGCTATGACGGCCTGGTTGCGCGTTTCCGGGGCGAGCCGGTGCCGGCGACAGGCTTTTCCGTCGGTGTGTCGCGCCTGCTCGCGGCGCTGACGGCGATCCATTCGCCTATTGTCGCCGGCGAAGCGCAGCGCGGCCCCGTCGTCGTGCTGGTGCTCGATAAGGATCAGGTGGCGCGCTATCAGGGCTTCGTTTCAGCGCTGCGCGCCGAGGGCATCCGCGCCGAACTTTATCTTGGCTCCGCCGGCATGAATGCGCAGCTCAAATATGCCGACCGCCGCCGCAGTGTCTGCGCCATTATTCAAGGCTCGAACGAGCGCGAGAAGGGCGAGCTCATCGTCAAGGATCTGGTTCTTGGTGCTCAGGTCGCCAATGCCGCCAAGGATATGGACCGGGCCGAATATCTGGCGCTGAAGGAGCGGCAGCAGACGACGGTGGCGGAAGCCGACCTCGTGCGCGCCGTGCGCGAGACCCTGGCGCGGCATGCTTAGTAGTCGGTGAAAAGCCTTTGGTGTCATCCCCGACAGCCGCGCAGCGGCTGAGCGGGGATCCAGAGCAAGTGGTAGAATGCTGTAGAACGGTGATGTGCAACAATCCGCGATTTACCGGTCGCTCTGGATTCCCGCTCGCGCTTCGCGCGTCGGGAATGACACGCAGAGTTTCTGAATGTCCCGCTAACGCTTGCGCCCGTCCAATGCGTCCTTGATCAGCGCCAATGTTTCCGGCGTTTGATCGAGCGCCGGGCGTAAGCTTTTCAAAACGTCGCCGCCGAAGAGCGGTTCGACGGCGCGGCCGAGTTTGGTTGCCTCAGTGCGGAAGTCCGCATCATCAAGCGCCCGGCGATAAGCGGTGCGTAACGCGTCCAACAGAGGCGCGGCGACGCCGGGCGGCGCGGCGGTGATCCGCGCCAGATCGGCCTGGGCTTGAACGAGCGCGACGATGTGGCGTCCGCGCGCCTCGCTGACGAGCGTGGCGAGCTGCGGCGCATCTTTTTCGCTGCCGCCGATTTGCGCGACGATGCGGGCGAGCCCATCACGCACGAGGGGCTCGTAAGCGGCGCGCGCTGCGACCGCGCCGGCGATGTCGCCGCGCCGCATCGCCTGTTGATCTTCAGTGCCCGTGAGGCCGGATTGCAAGCGGATCGGCAGATTGAGCGCGCTCGCCAGCAAATTGGTTTCCACATAGGACGCGCTGCCGACATTGGCGGTGCCGAAGGCGAGGGGCTGCGCCTGCGAGGTCAGCGCCTTCCAATCCATCACCTTCGATTGCGCCGAGAGCACCACGACGCGGGGATCGGACAGGGCATTGCCGATCCAGGAAAAGCGCAGGAGATCGAATTTCGCGTCCGGCCGGCCGACGATCTGGTCATAGATGAGGCCGATGTTGAACGTGCCGATGGTGAGCCCGTCCGGCCGCGCGGCATAAAGCATATTGGCGCCGATGAGATGGCCGCCGCCGGGCACATTCTTCACCGCGACGGTCGCGCCGGGCAGAAATTTCTGCATCAGGCGTGCGACCAGGCGACCGTGAGCATCGTAACCACCGCCGGGGCCCGTGGCGACGATGTAGGTGAGGGTCTTGCCGCGAAAGGCCTCAGCCCCGTCCTGCGCCAGGGCGGGCGTGAGGAGGCTGGAAAATAGACAGGTGAGGAAAGCGAGAGGGCGCGCGCGGGTCATGCGCCATCTATACATATCTGGGCTTTGCGAAACAGAGCCTTGATCGTGTTTCGCGGGACGTCATTGCGAGCGCAGCGAAGCAATCCAGGGGCTAAGGATAGAATCATAAACGCCAAATGCCCGCATGCCGGCATTTCTTGACGTTCTACCGCTCGCTCCTGGATTGCTTTGTCGCTGCGCTCCTCGCAATGACGGTCGGCGTTTAGCAAAAAGCTTTACGCCCGCAGCGCCGTCAGCATCGCCTCGATGTAATCGGTGCCGCTGGCGATGACGAGCATGCGGGTGTAGGGCCGCAGATATTTCATCGATTCCGTCGTCGCCGCGTCGCTGTCGTCCTTGCCCGGCACGATGAGGCCGACCAGCGATTTGTTGAACAAGGCGCAGGCATCGGCGATCACCGAGACGGCGCGTGCATCGGCACCCGTCGTGGTGATGACCACGACGAAATCGCTGTGCTCGACTTCCGCCACGAGATCCATCGTGCGGCCGGCGAGGTCCTTGAGCCAGGCCTTCAGATCGCCGCCGACGGCACCCGGATTGCCCTCACCCGTGAACGCCAGCGAGGTGAAGAAAGCCGCGCCGTTCCAGGATTTCTGCGAAATCTCTTCGACGATGGCAGCGCTCGCCGGATCGAGGGCGATGACTTTCGCCGCCCTCTGTTTCGAGTTGGGATATTGCACGCGAAAGCCGGCTTCGTGTGCAGTGGTCATCTTGGCCGATTCGCTTTGCATGGCACTCTCCACAACACTCAGACCGAAGTAGTCAGACCGAAGTCTGGCGCACGCCCTTCTTGGCCTTCAGAGCTTCCTTGGCGCCGTCCTTGTATTGAACGTCGCGCTTCAGCAGCAGCGCGGCCTGGCGCACCGTGTGATGCTCCGGATTGACGCCTGGCGGCTGAACACCCTTGTCGTTGAAGGCGCGGGCGGCGCGCAGCAGGCGGTGGCGGGCCATGATGATGCCGTTGTCGGTGCCAACAAGGTTTTCCTTGGTGCGATCGCAGATCGGCCCCATGCTTTCCTGCAAGGATGCATCCTGAATGCCGATGCCCTCGACACCGCTGAAGGTGCGGCCGGCCTTCTGGCCGGCGCGATCCATCAGATAGTCGTTGTCCTTGTTGGCGAGCGGACGATAGGTGCCGGGCACATATTTGACGTGCACGCCCTTGCCATCCTTCATCGCCGCCACTTCGCCGTCGGTGAGCGCGCGCGTCGGGTGATAGTCGTAAGACCAGGCCCAGCAGTTCTCGTCGTCGATCGGCACCCAAAAATGGCCGTGCATCGGGTGGTCGCCGCGCGGCGGCACGCCGGTGTAGTTGGGCATCACCCAAGGCGTGATGCGCCAGTAATACTGGTCGTCTTCGGCATTGCGGCGCGCGCCGATAAGGAGCCCGCCGTCGCTCTCGACCACTTCGAAGACCGGCGACAGATCCTGCATGTTGTATTTGTTGCCGCCGGCGCCCTTGAACAGCGGATCGTTGTGCAGGTCGCCGCGATGCAGGAAGGAGACGTGGCTGGAATCGATGCCGCCTTCCATCGCCTGCAGCCAGTTGCACTCCTGGATGCGCTTGGTCATGAACGTCTGGTTCAGCGGCACGGTGGAGAATTCGTATTGCGGCAGGGGCGGCTGCTGTTCCGGCGGGCCCATATAGGTCCACAACACGCCGCCCTGCTCGATCAGCGGATAGGACTTCAGCTTGATCTTCTTGGCATAGCCGGATTCGGTCGGCTCAGACGGCACCTCGGTGCATTGGCCGGTCACGTCGTATTTCCAGCCATGGTAAGGGCAGCGCAGGCCGCAATCCTCGTTGCGGCCGAACCACAGCGAGACGCCGCGGTGGGCGCAGAACTCGTCGATGAGGCCGAGTTTGCCCTCGCTGTCGCGGAAGGCGAGCAGGCGCTCGCCCAGAAGCTTGACCCGCACGGGCGGGCAATCGGGCTCTGGGAGCTCCTCGCTCAACAGGGCCGGCTGCCAGTAGCACCGGAAGAAATTGCCCATGGGCGTGCCGGGGCCGGTCTGGCAGAGATAGTCGTTTTGTTCTTTTTTCAGCACGTTAGCTTCCTCCGAACTGTTTCTTCTGGTTATCGCCGGCGATCCGCCTGCGCGCCCGGCCTCCCGTCATTCTAACCAATTTGTCGGTTGACCGGGATGCCGAGCCCTGTTAGAAAAATAATGTTCCCTTATGCGGAACAATGTTCCATTTTCATAAAGACCAATACCCCGCTGGGTCGATAAGGTCAATAACGAGAGAGGAAAGTCGGGAGCAATGGCGAGAGTCGATTTGTGCAAAACCTCCGAGGTCGATGAAGGCACGGCGATCCGGATCGAGACCGGTGATTTGCTGGTGGCCGTGTTCAATCTCAACGGCGCTTTCTACGTGACGGACGATACCTGCACCCACGGGCCGGGCTCGCTCTCCGAAGGACCGATCGTCGGCGATACGGTCGAATGCGATTTTCACAACGGCGTCTTCAACATCAAGACCGGCGAAGTGGTCGAGCCGCCCTGCATGATCCCGATCAAGACCTATCCGACTGCTGTGGACGGCGACACGATCTATATCGAAGTCTGAACCGCGAAAGCTGGAGCAGCGATGGCACAGCGTATCAAGGTTCCCATCCTCATCCTCACCGGTTTCCTCGGCAGCGGCAAAACCAGCCTGCTGGCGCAATGGTTGCGGGCGCCGGAATTTGCAGGCGCCATGGTGATCGTCAACGAACTCGGCGAAGTCGGGCTCGATGATCGGCTGGTCGAGACATCGAGCGAAGCGCCTTTGCTGCTGGAGAACGGCTGTGCCTGCTGCGCGGCGAGCGAAGACCTCAACGCGACGCTCGAACGCCTGTTCTGGCAGCGTCTGCATCGCACCATTCCGCCGTTCTCCTGGGTGCTGATCGAAACCACCGGCATCGCCGATCCGCAGCCCATCATCGCGTCGCTGCAAGGTCATGCGCTGATCCATGAGCGCTACGAAGTGGCCGGTGTGATCACCACGTTCGATGCGCGCCGTGGGCCGTCGCAGTTGTTGCGCCATCCCGAATGCGAGAGCCAGCTCGCCCATGCCAGCGCCATCGTTCTCACCAAGGCCGATCTTGCGACGGCGCAGGAGATGGATCATGCCCGCGCCGCGATCCGCTCGGTGCGGCCGCAGGCGTCGGTCATGACGTCTGCGGCGGCTGCTTTGCCGGCGGCGGATATCGTCGCAGCCTTGCAAGAGGCCGGGCCCGAAGCGCATCTCTGCACGCCCGCCTGCCACGACGGGCATCACCACCACGATCATGATCACGCCCATGCCCACGCGCATCATGATCACGCCCATCATTCGAGCGATGTGACGAGCGCCTTCGCGCCTTTGGTTGCACCGATCGCCTATGAGGCTTTGGCCGAAGCCCTGGATGCGGTTCTTATCCGCCACGAAGCGGCGCTCCTGCGCGTCAAAGGTACAGCGCGCAGCGCGGCTGACGGCGTCATCGAAATCATCCAGGCCATGCCGGGCGAAGCTCTGGCGCGTCTGCCCTTGGCGCGATTGTCCTTGGCGGCACGCAACGAGGAGCGCCCGGTGGGTATGACTTTTATTGCACAAGGCGTCTCGGCCAGCGCCATCGCCGCCGATTTTCTCAACCATCTCGGTCTGACCGCGACAGTGAGTGAAAATACGATTGGCAAAAATACGATTGGAGCGCATGCCCATGGCTGACGATCGCATTGCCGAAATGTCGCAATCGGAACCGTCGGCGAAAGGCGGTCGCCGCGAACCGCAAAGATTGTCCTCCGTCGCCATGTCGATGCGGCTGTTGAAGGCTTTTTCGGAAGGCGAATCCGAAATCGGCGTCACCGCTCTGTCGCGCAAGCTCGGCGTCGCCAAGAGCACGGTTTATCGGCTGGCCTCCACCCTCGTTGCCGAAGGCATGCTGGAACAAAACAGCGAGAATGAAAAATATCGCTTGGGGATAGCGCTTTTCGGCCTCGGCGCTCTGGTGCGCCAGCGCATGAATGTCTCGACTGAAGCCCGCCAGCACATCTTCGCCTTGCGTGAAGCCACCAACGAAACCGTCCATCTGGCCCTGCTCGATGGGTCAGAAGTTATCTATGTCTACGATTTGGAAAGCAGCCAGGCGATCCGCATGCGCGCCAATCTGGGCGAGCGCAAACCGGCCTTCTGCGCCTCGGAAGGGCGCGCCATGCTGGCTTTCGCGCCGGAAAACAAGGTCGAAGCCATCATCGCCGCCGGGCTCGTGCAGCGCACGCCACAAACCGATATAGATCCCGATCATCTCAGTGCCGCGCTGGCGGAGATCCGGCGGATCGGCTATGCGGTCGAGGATGAACAATGCGAGCCGGGCATGCGCTCTCTAGCCGCGCCCGTCAGGGACGCTGAGAGCCGTGTCGTGGCGGCGGTGGGAATCGCCGGTCCGCGTCAACGCATGGACGACGAAGTGCTGGCGCGCTTTCTGCCGCTTCTGCTAGATACGGCGCACACGATCTCGTCGCGTCTGGGATACAAGGCCCCGGCGGCTTATTAAAAATATGGATACGGGGGGTACATGCCCAAGATTACGATCAGCAATGCCAATCTCGAATATATCTGCGAGGACGACACGTTGGCGCGTGCCGCGCTGCGTGAAGGGCTGGGTTTCCCCTATGAGTGCAATGTCGGCTCTTGCGGCAATTGCCGGTTTGAATTGCAGTCGGGCGAAGTGGTCCATCTGCGCGCCAATCCGCCGGGCCTGAACGAGCGCGATATTGCCCGCAACCGCTATCTCGGCTGCCAGGCGCAACCGAAAGGCGATTGCACCATCAAGGTCAATCTGCGCGATCATTACAAAAGCCAGCATCTGCCGCGCAAGACCGAAGCGGAACTGGCGGGGATCGACGATCTCACCCACGACATCAAGGAATTTCGCTTCAACCTGAAGAAGTCGAACCTGTTCCTGCCCGGTCAATATGCTTTGCTCTCGCCGCCGGGTGTCGAAGGCGCGCGTGCTTATTCGATGAGCAACGTCACCAATCTGGGCGACGAATGGCATTTCCAGATCAAGCGCGTGCCGGGTGGCGAGGCGACGACCAGTCTGTTCGACAAGATCAAGCTCGGCGACACGATCACCATCGACGGTCCCTATGGCATGGCCTATCTGCGTGAAGATGCGCCACGCGACATTCTCTGCCTGGCGGGCGGTTCCGGCTTGTCGCCGATGATCTCCATTGCACGCGGCGCCGCTGCCAGCCCGGCCTTGCAGGGCCGCAACATCGAATTCATTTATGGCGGTCGCAGCCCGAAGGATATTTGCGGCGAGGGCATCCTCAGCACGCTTGAGGGCTATGGCTCGCGCATTCATTACCATCCGGCGATCTCGATGCCGGAAGGCGCGGAAGGCTGGACCGGCCATACGGGTTTCGTGCATGACATTGCCGAAATGCTTTTTGGCGCCAATCTGCCCAATTTCGAAGTTTATTTCGCCGGGCCGCCGGCCATGTCGCAGGCGGTGATGAAAATGCTCATCACGGCGAAAGTGCCTGTCGGCCAGCTCCATTTCGATCAGTTCTATTGATCGTCGTCCCAACACCGCAATAAGCAATCAGACGCCAGGGCTGCGGGCCGTGGCGCAGGGAGAACACCATGTCGAAACTAAAACTGACCCTGGGCTGCTGGAACTACGACCGCACCCGCGGCCTGCAAGACGGATCGGTGCAGCCCGATGGCATCGACATCAATTTCCTCGACATGCCAGTGGAGGAAACCTTCTTCCGGATGGCGCGCTATCGCGAGTTCGATGTCTCGGAAATGTCGCTGTCCTCCTACACGGTCTCCTGCCACCGTGATCCAAAACCCTTCATCGCCATTCCGGTGTTTCCGTCGCGCTTCTTCCGCCACTCGTCGATCTACATCAACGCCAAGTCCGGCATTCGCGAGCCGAAGGATCTGGTCGGCAAGCGCATCGGCGTACCGGAATTTCAGATGACGGCGCCAGTGTGGATCCGCGGCATTCTCGCCGACCATTACGGCGTGCCGATGGACAGCGTCACCTATCACACCGGTGGCGAGGAAGAGCCGGGCCGCATCGAGAAGATCAAGCTCGACCTGCCGAAAAACATCAAGGTCACGCCGATCCCCGAGGACAAGACCCTGGCGCAGATGCTGCGCGACGGCGAGATCGATGCCTTCCACACGGCGCGCAAGCCCTCGACCTATGACGGCGTCAACGTCAAGCGCTTGTTCGAGGACTATCGGCCAGTCGAACTCGATTACTTCCGCAAGACCCGCATTTTCCCGATCATGCACACGGTCGCCATCCGTCGCGAGGTCTATGAGGCCAATCGCTGGATCGCCCAGTCGCTGTTCAAGGCGTTCGTCGAGTCACAGCGGCGCACCTATCACGACCTGCAGGAGACGGCGGCTCTGAAAGCCATGGTGCCGTGGCTGTCGCACGATATCGAGGAAGCGCGCCGCGAAATGGGCGAGGACTACTGGCCCTATGGCTTCGACAACAACTACAAGGTGCTCGAAACCTTCCTGCGCTATCACCACGAATGCGGGCTGTCGCCGCGTCTGTTGAAGCCGGAAGAGTTGTTCGCGCCGGAAACGCTCGAAGCGTTTAAGATTTAAAAATAAGGCCCGGTTCTCAGAACCGGGCCTTTTTCCTATCACGCGGCCTTGGGCGGCAACGTTTCCAGTTCGGTCTTGTAGGCCTCTTCCATCTTCGGCGTCAGACCGTTCTTCGACAGCTCCTCAGCAAACATATCGCGCACGATCGGTTGCTCGTCGGCGTAATCGATCTGGTCGCCACCGATGCGCCGGCTGATCCAGGCTTTCGGCACGCCCTGGCCGTTGCGGATCGACACCACCTCATGTTTGAAGGCGAGATAGCGCGCCGGCGTCGTGCCGGTGTTGAAATGCTGGTGGAACCACAGGTTCGGCGGCACGATCATCGTGCCGACTTCCCAATCGTAGCGGCGCGGCTCTTCGCCCTCCGGCCACATCAGCGAATAGCCTTCGCCCGACAGGATGATCACATGGGCGCCCGGGCCATGGCAGTGGCCCTTCTTATAGGTGCCGATCGGGAACTGCGAGATATGGCTGTTCATCGATCCCTTGGCCATGTTGAAGCGGATATGGCCGCCGCCGGCGCCGCGCTCCTTGGCGGAAATCAGCGGCAGGTTCACCGCATCGGGCACGAAATTGGTTTCGAGCAACAGGCCCTTCTGTTCGCCTTTGGCACTGAAATAGTCGGGCTCGCCGGCGAAGCGGCTCTTGAAATCGTGCTTGGTGTTGAAGACGAAGTCGATGTCCTCATAGAGGTTGATCACCGGCGGCGCATTGGTGACCGAGACGAACCGCGCCGGCTCCTGGCCGGAGCCGTTGAAATGCTGATGCCAGGCATTGAGCGGAATGGCGAAGAGCGCGCCGGCCTTCCATTCGAAGGTGATCTTTTGGCCGGCGTCGTTCCACACGCTGGTCGAGCCGCGCCCGTCGAGCACCAGGATCATTTCCTCGAACAATTGCCGCTGCGGCTCAAGCTTCTTGCCCGGCGCGATCTCGCAGACATAGCAGTCGTTCGAGGTGCGCGAGGCCTCATGGTTGATGAAAATGCCTTTGCCGCCCCGCCGCGCCCAGGGCTTGAGTTCCACCGTGCGCAGATTGCGCACGTAATGGGCGCCGATGATGTCGAGCCCCTCGTCGCGCACCCAGCGGAGATACGGCGTGTCCTTCTCGGTGGCGAATTTCTTCGCGAGATCGTCAGATACGACTGCGTCCTTGGCCATTTCCTACTCCATCCTTCTTGGTTGTGCCGTTAAACGGCATGTCTGCTGGGGTCATCAGCGATAGCGATGCATTTCTCCGGATCGATGCGCAGATAAAGCGACGCGCCGTCGGGCGCGCGCAGCGAGGGGTGCGAGCGCGATTGCAGCAGGGCGGTGCCGACGCGCACTTGCACGTCGAGGAAATCGCCGAGGAACACCGTGGCATCCGCCGTCCCGGCAAGCCTGTTCCGATCCTCCGCGGCGAATGGCTGCTCCGACAGTTCGATATCCTCGGGGCGGATCGAGACCGAGGCCTTGGAACCGGCTTCCAGACCCGTTTCGCTCTTCACCAGAATGTCGCCGGCCGGCGTTTCGACCAGCCAGCGCTGGCTCGTCTGATCGAGCCCCTTGACGCGGCCTTCGAGAAAATTGGTCGTGCCGATGAAATCGGCGACGAATTTCGTGCGCGGGCGGTTGTAGATGTCGTGCGGCGAACCGATCTGGACGATCCGCCCTTCATTCATCACAGCGATCTCGTGCGACAGCGCCAGCGCTTCGCCCTGGTCATGGGTGACATAGATGGTGGTCAGGCCATTGTCGCGCTGGATGCGCTTCAGTTCGAAGCGCATGCGGTCGCGCAGCTTGGCGTCGAGATTGGACAGCGGCTCGTCGAGCAGCAGCAATTCCGGTTCCATGACCAGGGCGCGCGCCAGCGCCAGGCGCTGCTGCTGGCCGCCGGAGAGTTTGGTGGCATCGCGGTCCGCCAGATGATCGAGCGCCACCGCATGCAAAACGCCCATCACCTTGTCGCGGATCTTATGTTTCGACGGGCGGTTGGAGCGCACCTCCAGAGGAAAGGCGGCATTGGCGAAGACGCTCATATGCGGCCAGATGGCATAGGACTGAAACACCATGCCGAAATTGCGTTTGTTGGGCGGAATGAAAATCTGGCCCTGCGAAGCGTAGACCAGTTTGCCGTTGACCTCGATCTCGCCGGAGGTCGGCCGCTCCAGGCCGGCGATGGAGCGCAAGGTCGTCGTCTTGCCGCAGCCGGAAGGGCCAAGGAGCGTGAAGAACTTGCCTTTCGGCACTTCGAAGGAAATGTCCTGCGCCGCGCGCACGGCAGGCCCCTGCGGGGTCTTATACTCCGTATTGAGCCGTCTGACGCTGAGCACCGTTTCCTCCTCGTCTGATTTTATGCGCCTGACAGGTGGTTCGTGCAAGCTGGCTGCCGGCGGCGGTCAGCCCTTGCGGTGAGGATGGTCGTGACTGTGATCATGATGGTGATGATCGTGGTGGTGATGGTGATCATGGTCGTGTGCGTGGCCATGGTCGTGTGCGTGGCCATGGTCATGAGAATGCCCATGCGAGTGGCTGTGTGCATGTCCATGATGATGATGGTGATGCCCAGCCTCGTGCTCGCGGTGATGGATGATCTCCCGCGCGCGCGGGCCGCGCGGATCCTCGCTGAACACCAGGGATTTGATGGTCACGGGTACGGTGTAGGAGGGGATGCGCAGCTTGCCGAGGTCGATATAGTCGAAGTCGGCCAGCATCACGCCGTCGATGACCAGAATCTCGCTGGCGATGCCGCAATCCTCGCGCAGAACCGCGCCCAGCGTCTGCGCCACGTCGCCGTCGAGCATGAGATAGAGCGGCTTGCCGGCGGCGATCCGATCGGCCAAAGCAAAAGCAACGCCCTTGGCGAAGCCGAGAATGCGTTCATAGGCCGGCGCGCCCGTCCAGCGCAGCGCCAGCGCCACGTCCTGCTCGATGTCCTCGAGATCGAAGGCCTTGAGATGCGCGGTGATCGCCTTGGCGAGCCCGGCGGAATCGACCTCTTCGCTCAGTTCGAACGGCGGCTGCACCACTTGCAGGTTGCGCCGGGGCAGCAGCACGCCGGGATTCGAAATATAGCTGGTGTTGCCGGAAAGCTGGACGCTGTATTCGGAAGCGCCGAGCGCCGTGGCGCGAATGCATTCATGCGCCGGCAGCAGCGGCCAGGGGAAGCGCCCGGCCTCGATCCGATTGCGGATGGCGGCGCCGAGCCGGCGGCCCATGTCGTTAAAATCTTGCTGTTCGCGGTCATAGACATATTCACCGACGCCGCCCGAAAACATCATGCCGGCCACATCGCCGAAATCGACGATCGGGTCGGTGAGATAGAGGTGTTCGACATCATGCGGGATCGGCCGCGTCGCCAGGGCCTGGAGCAGGGTTTCGGCCATTCCGTCGGCCACCTGATCGAGGTCCGCCTCGCTGGCGGCTTGGCCCAAGGCCCAATCGAAACCGGCGCGGCGCGCATGGGTGCGCCCGGCCGGATCAAGCCGAACGATGCGGCCGCCTTCGGTGACTTGCAGACGGCCGCCGATATGGACGGCGGCGGTCGAGATCACCTTGCCGCCTTCGAGCACGCCGATCTTGGTCGTGCCGCCGCCGATGTCGATGTTGAGCACCCGCTTGCCGAGATCGAGGGAGGCTTGCGCGGCGCCGGAGCCATAGGCCGCCAGCATGGATTCCATGTGATGGCCGGCGGTGGCGCAGACGAATTCGCCGCCCTGCTGTGACAGCAGGGCTGAGATGGCTTGCGCATTCTCGCGTCGCAGAGCCTCGCCCGTTAGGATCACCGCGCCTGTATCCACTTCGGCGGCGGCAATGCCCGCCTGCTCATAGGCCTGCGTGATGATCTCGCGCAGCTTGTCGTCGTCGATCCGCGTTTCGCTGGCATAGGGCGTCAGCGCCACCGGCGAGAGATAGAGCGTTTCGCGTGAGACGACATAATAGCGGCTGGTCAGATCCTCGGCGAGGCGGCGCAGATGGATGCGCGAGAAGATCACCTGCGTGCCGGAGGAGCCGATATCGACGCCGACGCTGGTGAGATGGACATTGTCCTGAATCCAGAGTGGATTTTCTTCCAGGGGTCCGTCGAACTCAAAATCGTCGTGTTCGTGATCGGCATCGCCGTCGTGCTCATGATTATAATATTGACCCATGGCATGTTCGGCGAGGCTATGCGGCGCAGGCTTCTTGTCGCTCTCTCCCATATCGTTCCTCGCTCGGCACAAGCATTATAATTCAGCTTGCTGTGCACGCTTCATCTTACCGCCTTCCTCGCGCGCTATCATGTTTTCGTCAACTGCCTGCTGGCGGATCACGGTGTGTTGACAGGACCCGCCTCATGGTCGATCTAGCGCGCAGAGACCGGCCGACCGAACGAGCCGAAGCCACTTCACAGGAGGAACCCATGCCCCACGATTCCAAAGACGGCGTTCATTGGCACGAACCCTCTGGCGTGAAGAAGGCGGGTTTCGGCGAGTTCAAGAAACAACCGACCCCCTATGATGCCTGGATGGAAGCGGAAGGAATTCCTGTCTTCCGCGATATCGGCATTTCGAAAGTGCAGAACCTGCCGCTGATGCCGTGGAAGCGGCGCGGCGGCAAAGGCCATTTCATCCAGCTTTACGGCACCGAAACCAAATGGGGCTGCTATGTGGTGGAAGTGCCGCCGGGCGGCGCGCTCAATCCCGAAAAGCACATGTACGAGGAAATCTTCCTCGTCGTCGAAGGGCGCGGCACCACGGAAGTCTGGCAGGAAGGCGATACGAAGAAACATGTCTTCGAGTGGCAGAAGGGCTCGATGTTCTCGATCCCGATGAACGCCTGGTATCGCGTCGTCAACGCCACCTCCGGCGGCGCGCTGCTGCTGGGCGGCACGACGGCGCCAAACGTCATGAACATGCTCAACAATGCCGACGCGGTGTTCAACAATCCTTACGTGTTCCGCGATCGCTTCAACGGCGCCGACGACTTCTTCAAGGCCAAGGACGATATCGAGCCCGATCCGGTGCGCGGCCTCGCCATGCGCCGCACCAATTTCATTCCCGACGTCATCAATTGCGATCTGCCGCTCGATAACCGCCGCTCGGTCGGCTATCGCCGCGTCGAACCCTTCATGACCAACAACCAGTTCTACTTCTGGATCGGCCAGCATGAGAACGGCCGCTATTCCAAGGCGCATGCGCATACGTCGGCCGCCATCCTGATTTGCCTGAAGGGCAAGGGCTACACCTATTCCTGGCCGGAACGTTGCGGCCCCACGCCCTGGAAGGATGGTCATGCGGAGGAAGTGCGTCGCCTCGATTACGAGCCGATCGGCATGGTGACGGCGGCACCTGGCGGCGCGCGCTGGTTCCATCAGCACTTCAGCGTGTCGAAGGATGACTTCCGCCTCACCGCCTGGTTCGGCCCGCACAATCCGGGCCGCGATCCCGGCGCGCCCGGCGAGAAACACACCGATTACACGGCCATCGATCTCGACAAGGGCGGCACGGCCATTCCCTACTGGCAGGAAGATCCGTATCTGCGTCAGGAATATGAGGCGACGCTTGCCAGCAATGGCGTGCCGAGCCGCATGGATGCCAAATGGTATGTGGCGCCGAACAACGCAAAGAGCGACGCCGAGAAGCGCGACACCGTCGTGTAAGTGAGCCAGAACACATGAGCGAGAGCGACGAGGCCCAGGGCGGTCGGGTTTTCTTTTCCAGCGTCCGCCGATCCCTGGAGGAAGAGGACGAGATCCGTCTCGTCAGTGTCGGTGTCGATATCGGCTCCTCGACCTCTCATCTGGTCTTTTCGCGTTTGGTGCTGGAGCGGCTCGACAATCGCTATCTCGTCTCCAAGCGCGAGGTGTTCCACGAATCCGACGTTCTGCTGACGCCTTATGCCGACGACATGACGATCGATGCCACCAAACTCGGCGCTTTCATCGATCGTCAATATGAGGCGGCGGGGATCGATCCGGCCGCCATCGATACGGGCGCGTTGATTCTGACGGGCGTGGCCGTGCGTCGGTCGAATGCCCGCGCCATTGGCGAATTGTTTGCGGCACAAGCCGGCAAGTTCGTCTCCGTCAGCGCCGGCGACGCGTTGGAGACGACGCTGGCCGCCTTTGGCTCCGGCGCGGCGGCGCGATCGATCCGCGAAAACCGGCGGGTGATGAATGTCGATATCGGCGGCGGCACGTCGAAGATCGCCGTGTGCAGCGCCGGCGAAGTGGTCGATATGACCGCAATCGACGTAGGCGCGCGGATCGTCTCCTTCGACGCGCAAGGCAAAGTCGTTCGCCTCGAAGAGGCCGGCCGGCGTTTTGCGGCGGAAGCTGGCTTTGACTTGGACATCGGCACCGTTCTGCCGGAAGCACAACGCGCCGCCATGGTCGAAGCCATGGCCGGGCGTCTGTTCGAAGCTATGACGAAGGCGGCTCTGTCGCCGGAAACCGCAGCGCTGCTACGGTTGGACCCGCTGCGCAACGATGTCGCGCCTGCTTGCATCACCTTCTCCGGCGGCGTGTCGGAATATGTCTATGGCGCGCAGGCCTCCGCCTTCGGCGATCTCGGGCCGCTGCTGGCGCAGGCGATCCTGCGGCGTGTTGAGGCTTTGGGCATTCCCGTCGAGCGGCCGGAGCAGGGCATTCGCGCCACCGTCGTCGGCGCCTCGCAATATACGATCCAGGTCAGCGGCGCGACGATCTTCGTGGCGCCGATGGAGACACTGCCGTTGCGCAATCTGCCCGTCATCGCCCCCGATCTGCCGCTGGATGACGAGGAACTTGATCGTGCGGCGATTGCCGCTGCCATCAAGACCGCGCTGCGCCGGCTCGATCTGCACGACGGCGAACGGGCGGTGGCACTGTGCTATCGCTGGCAAGGATCGGCGACCTTCCGCCGGCTCGATGATTTCTGTCTGGCGGTCATGGATGGTCTCAGCGCAGTGATCGGCCACGAGCATCCGGTGATTCTGGTCGGGGAAGGGGATATCGGCGGCCTCGTCGGCATTCACCTGCGCGAGGAACGCAAGCTCGCCAATCCGGTGGTGTCCATTGATGGTATCCAGCTCAAGGAATTCGATTTCATCGACATCGGCGCCATGCTGGAAACCTCGGGCGCCGTGCCTGTCGTCATCAAGTCCCTGGTTTTCCCGACATCAACCGCTCTGGGGCGGGCCAGCGCTCTTGAATGCGCCGTGTGACACCTCATCTCTCAGCAATATTCTTGGCAACATCGGGGTTCAGGCCGTAATCTGACGGCGAGATGAAGCGCCCCAGAAAGTCCAGATGAGCGTTGACGAACACATAGGCCATCGCACGGCCAGTTTTTACCCGTCGATCCAGCCCTATGACAGCGGCATGCTCGACGTGGGCGACGGCCATAGCGTGTATTGGGAAGTCTGCGGCAATCCCGACGGCAAGCCGGCTCTGTTCCTGCACGGCGGTCCTGGCGGCGGCTGCCATCCGGACTACCGGCGTCTGTTCGATCCGCTGACCTACAAGATCGTCCTGTTCGATCAACGGGGTTGCGGCCGCTCGACGCCCCATGCGGCCATCGAGGCCAATACCACCCAGCATCTCGTCGACGATATCGAGCGCCTGCGTCTCCTCCTCAAGGTCGACAATTGGCTGATCCTCGGCGGCTCCTGGGGTGTTGCCTTGGCGCTGGCCTATGCGCAGCAGCATCGTGAGCGCGTCAGGGCCTTGGTGTTGCGCGGTGCCTTCACAGCGCGCCAGCTCGAATTCGATTGGCTTTACAAGCATGGCGCCTCCTCCATGTTCCCCGAAGGCTGGGAGCGTTTCATCGCGCCCATTCCGGAAGCGGAGCGCGACGATCTCATCACCGCCTATCATCGCCGGCTCGTCGGCGACGATACGGTCGTGCGTCTCGAAGCCGCCCGCACCTGGTGTTCCTGGGAAGGCGAATTGCTGACCTTGAAGCCGCGCACGCCGCGCACCGGCCCGGCGACACGCGGCGAGATCGCCTTGTCGCGCATCGAAGCGCATTATTTCGTCCACAAGGCTTTTCTGAGCGAAGGCCAATTGATCGCCAATATGGGCAAGATCGCCGATATTCCCGGCGTCATCGTGCAGGGGCGCTACGATGTGGTGACGCCGCCGCGCACGGCGCTCGATCTGCACAAGGCCTGGCCGAAGTCGCTGTTGCATATCGTGCCGGACGCCGGCCACGCGACGAGCGAGCCCGGCATTCTGGCCGCGCTGGTCGAAGCGACGGATTCGTTCCGTAGTCTTTAGCGAGTGCCGCAACCTTAGTGTCATCCCCGACAGCCGCGCAGCGGCTGAGCGGGGATCCAGGGGCAAGTGGTAGAGCCTGCAGTCATGGCGGTGAAGCAGCGTTCAGAACCACCGAGATTCATCACGCGCCCCTGGATCCCGGATCATTTGCTACGCAAGTGTCCGGGATGACACGGAGGCTTCTCAACATCCTGCCAATCGCGCATCAGGTGACGCGGCCGCGAATCTCCAGCGCCGAGGTGGTCGCTTCCCGCACGATCTTGTCGACATCGAAGGCGGTAGCCTTGCCGCCACGGCTGACGATGCGCCCATCGGCGATCACCGTGTCGATGTTGGAAGGCTGCGCGGAAAAGACCAGCGCATAATAAGGATCGAAGACAGGAGCCATATTGATGTCGGTTTTGCGCACGAGCAGAATATCGGCACGTTTGCCTGCTTCCAGCGATCCCGTGACATCGCCGAAGCCCAAGACCTTGGCACCCTCGATCGTCGCCAGTTCGACAGCCCGGCGCGGCTTCAGGCGCAGGGGCGCGCCGCTGCGCTGCCAGTCCGACCACAGCAGCGCCCGCATGACGTTGAAATAATCGGCATTGGCCGAAGCGCCGGAACTGTCGATCGACAGGCCCATGGGCACGTTCAACTGTTTGAGTTCTTCATATTGGATGTAGCCGCTGCGCACCGCCGAATAGGACATTTCGATCACCGGCGAGGTGCTATAGGGCGACTTCGAATTGACGACCTGCTGCCGCTCCTGTTCCGACAAACCTTGCGGATGGACGAGCAGCATGTCGGGCCCCAGTCCATCGACGCTGGCGACCGCATCGACGAGCCCCTTGGCGCCGCCATGCATGGTCATCGGCAGGCCGAGCTTGCGGATTCCAGTGATTTCTTGCTTCAGCACGTCGAGCGGGATCGCGCCGCGCGCACCAGGCGTGGGTGATCGCAAGGCGGCGCCAATGGTCAGCGATTTGCGATCCTGTCCCCATTGGCGCTGCACGCGGCCGAGATCCTCGACATTCATCGGCGATGTCAGCGGCAGCTCCTGGCCCCAGCCATAGGAAAAGCGGCCGCGCACGCCAGTGTCTTTCATCGCCTGGATTTCAGCGTCGGCATGTTCCGGCGTGCGGGTGTTGTGCGACCAGTTGTGAACCGTGGTGATGCCGGAGAGCAAAGCTTCCGCCACGCCGAGACGTACCGAGGCATAGGCATCCTTGGCGCTGCAATGCGGGCCGACGCGCAAAGTGGTCGGGAAATAACCGAACTTCGGATCGTCGGCGCGGATGACGCCGCGCAGCGCCGTGCTCCACAAATGCCAATGGGTGTCGACGAAGCCGGGCAGAACGATCATGTCCCGCGCATCGATGACCGCCACACCGGGCGCGGCGATCGCCTCGCCGACGGCGACGATCACGCCATCGCGGACATGGACATCGCCGGTTTCCAGGTCGCGGCCCGCGCCGTCCATGGTCAGCACATGGCCGCTACGGATGATGTATTCGCGCAGGTCGGTCGCCGGCGAAGCGGGAGGAGAGGTCTGCGCGCGGGCCGCGGCCGGGGCCAGAGCGCCGGCGGCCAAAGCCGCCTTCATGAAGTCGCGGCGGCGAAGATTACAGACCTGGCACATGAGCCCCTCCCCAAGAAGGTCGTGTAAGAATCAAAACGCGGACCGGGCAGAAGCCGTCGGTCCGCGTCAGATAATCAATCAGAGCCGCACCCGTTTCGTCAACGGGCGCGCGTTCTCAGCGGGCGGCCTTCCAAGGCACGAGATAACGCTCGACCTCGTTGAGGATGAGCGAGAACAAGACGCCGAGCGCCGCGATCACGATCAAGCCGACATACATGGTTTCGACCGAGAGAATTTCCCAGGCGTTCCACATCATATAGCCGAGGCCGGATTTGGCGCCGACCATTTCCGACAGCGAGATCAGGATGAGGCCCATGCCGACGCCCAGTTTCACGCCGGTCATGATCAAAGGCAGTGCGCCGGGCAAAGCGACGGTGCGGAACACCTGCAATTTGCTGGCGCCGAAATTCTTCGACACGTCGAAATGAATTTTCGGAATTTCCAACACGCCGGCCACGGTGTTGATCAGGATCGGATAGAACAGGCCGATGCCGACCATGACGATCTTCGAGGCTTCGCCCAGGCCGAAGATCAACAGGATCAGCGGCAGGATGGCGCTTTTCGGGATCGGATAGGTGGCGGCGACCAGCGGATCGCAGATAGCGCGCAAGGTGCGTGACAGGCCCATGCTGATGCCGAGCACGAGGGCCGGAATGCCGCCCAGCAGGAAGCCCCAGAACAGGCGATACATGCTGGCCTTGAGGTGGATCCAGAGCTGGCCGTTCTCAATCAGCGTGAACATGGTCTGGAAGATTTTTGACGGCGCGGGGAAGAAGCGTACGTCGATCCAGCCCATGCGCGCCGCGACCTCCCAAAGCAGCAGCAGGAAGACCGGCGAGGCGATGTTCATGAGGCGATCGACATTGCCGGCGCCGATCGAGAAGGAAAAACCGCTGCCGCCGGCGGCCTTGGCCGCGGGCTTTTGAAGGACGTCGGTCATGAGCTGCTCCCTTCGTCCTGCGCGCGGGCGCGATGCACTTCTTCGCGCAGGTAGCTCCAGATATTATACACGAATTCGCCGTACTCGGGCCGGGCGCGCAGCTCCAGCACCTTGCGCGGGCGCTCGAACGGCACGTCGAGGGTTGCCTTGTCGCGGCCGGGATGCGCGGTCATCACCATGATGCGGTCGCCCAAGGTCACCGCCTCGTCGACGCTATGGGTGATGAAGAGAACGGTTTTGCGGGTCTCCTCCCAGATGCGCAGCAGTTCTTCCTGCAACAGCAGTTTGTTCTGCTCGTCGAGCGCCGAGAAAGGCTCGTCCATCAGCAGAATGTCAGGGTCATTGGCGAAGGCGCGTGAAATCGACACGCGCTGGCGCATGCCACCGGAGAGCTGATGCGGATAAAGATCGGCGAAACGCGAGAGGCCGGTGCGGTTGAGATAATGGCCGACCCGGTCCTTGATCTCAGCCTTCGGCAGCCGGCGGATCGTCAGGCCATAGGCGGCATTGTCCCAGACCGTCATCCAGGGAAACAGCGAGTCGCCCTGGAAAATCATCGAATTCGAGGGCCGGTCGTCCGCCGGCTGGGAAATCTCCACCGTCCCGGTCGAATGGGTTTCGAGCCCGGCGAGAATACGCAGCAAGGTGGTTTTGCCGCATCCCGACGGGCCGACGATCATGAAGAAACAGCCGGTGGGGATATCGAGGGTCAGATTGTCGAGGGCCAGAAAGGGCCCGCGCTTGGTATCGAACGTCTTGGTGAGATTGCGCAGCCGAATTTTCACCGGGTCAGCGGTGGTTGGCTGGGCTGTCGCCATGGCCATGGACATAGGTCCTGCATCCTCCCTGGGAAGCGGCTCCTGTTGATCTGGAGCGTATGTTTCTGTCTGTCCATCACCCGCCAGCCTCAAGAAATCAAGCCGGATAATGGACTTACGTAGGCCTAGAGCAAATTGCGTTTCGGCAGAAACGCAATTTTGCCTAGGATATTTATTTTGACGCGTCTTTGTGGCGTTTGGCTAAGCCAAACTGCAAAACGCTACTAGGGGCTCTTGTCGGCCAAGTTGTGGCGCCGCAGGATCACGGCCGTGTTTCAGCGGTCCCTTTAACTGTTTTGCCATCACAATGGGTTACGGGCTGCCATCCACCCGAAACGAGCGCGACCATGACAATCCGTATTCTCTCGATCATCGGTACCCGGCCCGAGGCCATCAAAATGGCCCCTGTCATCCAGACCCTGGCGGCCTCACCCGCCGTGGAGGGCGTGGTCTGCGCCACCGGCCAGCACCGCCAGATGCTCGACCAGGTGCTCGAGATTTTCGCCATCAAGCCCGACTACGACCTGGAGCTGATGCGCCCCGGCCATACGCTGAATTCGCTCTCGGCTCTGATCTTCGAGAAGATCGACGGCCTCTACGACAAGGTGGCGCCCGATGTGGTGCTGGTCCATGGCGACACCACCACGGCCATGGCGGCGGCCCTTGCGGCCTTTCACAAGGGCATTGCCGTGGGTCATGTTGAGGCGGGCCTGCGCACCTACGACATGCAGCGGCCTTACCCCGAAGAGATGAACCGCCGCGCCATCGATCTCGTCGCCAAACATCTCTACGCACCGACGCAATCCTCGCGCTGCAACCTGCTGCAGGAACATCTCACCTCCGACCGCATCATCGTCACCGGCAATACGGTGATCGATGCGCTGTTGCAGACGATCGACCGCATTCATAACGACACGGCTCTGCGCGCCAGGCTGGACAAGACCTTCGACTTCGTCGATCGCTCGCGCCGCCTGCTCTTGGTCACCGGCCACCGCCGCGAAAGTTTTGGCGGCGGCTTCGAGCGCATCTGCGAAGCGCTGGCGAAACTTGGCGCCCGCGGCGATCTCGAAATCGTCTATCCGGTGCACCTCAATCCGAACGTCGACACGGTGGTGCGCGAACGCCTGAGCGGCCTCAAGAACATCCACCTCATCGCGCCCGTCGATTATCTCTCCTTCATGTATCTGCTCGACCGCGCCGAAGGCATCCTCACCGATTCCGGCGGCGTGCAGGAAGAAGCCGCAGCTCTCGGCAAACGCGTCGTCATCATGCGCGAAGTCACCGAACGCCCCGAAGGCGTGGAAGCGGGCTTGGCGGAGCTGGTCGGCACGGATGTCGAGAAGATCTGCACAGCCGTCGAGCGCGCCATGGCGAACACCGGCGACCAGGCCAAGCTGCGCCTGATCGGGCAGGGGCTCTATGGCGACGGCAAGGCAGCAGGACGGATCTTGGCGGATTTGGTGGGGTGAGGGCGGTTGAGTTCGCGCTGCGCCTCCTTGAAATAACGGCTATTGGCGCGACTTGAGAAATTGATGTGCCTGTATTACATTGATTTAAATAATCTTTTTGTTGAAAACGAACGCGTCGGAACAGGTTCTTTATTCGCAGTATCAGGTCGCCTTTGAGCGATATCAGGGGCTGTTGCGAGGTGGATCAGGCCCTCCAGAAAGCCATTTCGGGAGGGCTATCCGAGACCATCGACGTGAGGACTGTTTATCACTAGATCTTCATTTATGGACGATCAGCGCAAAGAAAAAACCTATCGGCTGTCCCAGATCGAAGCTGCCATTGATACTTTGCGGTCTATTCCGCGAAGGTACGGGTCACGGTAAGGGCCGGGGGCCGTACAATCGTCCGTGAAGGGCTCGGCATGGCCGAAGGCGTAGCCTTCACAGTGGGGCAGGCGCACGAAAAGGCATCCAAAGCCGCCGAGACGGACGCCACCAAACGAGCGCTTTGCACCTTCGGAAATTCCTTTGGGCTTTCGCTCTATGGGGAAAAGCGCGAAGTTCCCCCGCGCGGGCGCAAGGCCAAAGATGTGCCGGTGGAGGTTGAGGCTTCGTCCGTGTCGCCAGCGCCCGGTCGAACGGTCGCCTATCTGCCGGTGCATGTCCCAGGCCGTATCGATAAGAGCGAACTCACCCTTGGTGAGCCTAAGCGCATTCGCAACAAAGATCATCTACGCTTTGTTGCAGGTCATGCTTGCCTGATTTGTGGGAGAGCCCCGTCCCAGGCACATCACATCCGCTTCTCTCAACCACGGGCGCTGGGGCGGAAAGTCAGTGATGAATTTACTGTACCGCTTTGCTCCATCCACCATAGCGAATTGAATATGGCAGGAAATGAAGAAGGCTGGTGGGAGCGTCACAAGATCGACCCTTTGAGCCACGCTGCTGAGCTATGGGCTGAAAGCAGAGGGCAGGAAAATTTGAATCGGAACGGCGCGATGGAAAGCGATTAGATCGAAAGCACGTCGCCTCAGATGGAACGGAATAATGTATAATTATCGGCCTACGTTGTAATGCCGATTTTCATGTTTTGCGACATTGATCCTATGCGGATAATGATGCTCCCCGCTACTGCATGATAGCTCAGGTAATCTTCTGAACCATGAGCCTCTATAAGGCTAACTTCTCTATTTGTTGTCGATATCGTTTGAGCAAAACCTTTGGAGTCTCGAGAAGCCCAATCGGTATCGCGTTCTGAAGACATTAGTCCGCATCTGCACGCACACCGCCGTTGCAACCTTACTCTTTGATTAAGCCTTAGCCTCGAGGTTTGTGGCAGGAGGTTCAGCATCAGGTATTCGATCACGCTGGCTCTCATGCCACCGGCACGCGCAAAGCACACCGTAAATTGCCAACGCTCCGGTCATCCATCCCGCCAGAATATCGACCAAGTAGTGGCTACCAACAAAGATGGTCGAAGCGGACATAAATAGGTTCCAAGCCACCAGAAAATATTTAATCACCGGCACTCGCCAGCCAGCCCAAGCGCAGATCAGCGCGGTGCCCGCATGGACCGACGGCATACTGATAATGCCGCCTGCGCGAGCAAGGTCGAACTCAAAAGTTTCCGCCGCTCGAACGGTCAAAAGCTTTGGAACCCAACTGTAAACGTCAGCTGCTCGGATGCTTGTAAGCTCACTAGGCTGCATTCCTGAAGAATCGAAAGCGCCGCTGGCAGGCATCCAAATGAAGATGAAGCATGAAATCGGCACCATCAAAAGGAAGGATGCCAGCATGACATAGGCTCTCGGCGCCTGCCTGATAACTATTAGCAAAACCGGGATGAACAGCAGCTGCTTTGCCATAGAAGCATACGTGTGAAAAAACCATTTTACCAAGAACGGTGAAGCATCAACCGCTCTTGCATAACTTGCCCAATCAAAACCCAACGGACGATCGAGAACCTTCAGAAAATCATCAGCCATAGGCTGATTGAATGAAGCGGCAACATAACTCAGCATGATCGCCATAATAGACGCCGCTATGCCGATCACCCAGCATTCGCAGATCAACTCTAAGTGGGGCATTCTACGTACGCGGCCATACATCATGGCGAGCAGAAAAATGATGAGAATGAACCCTATTGCTGAGAGATGGGACATGTCGGTCTTAACTGAACTGACCGGTGTGCCTGCCATGAGCAAAAAAATCATCAGGCCAAATAGGGCGCGCAAAACACTACGTGCCGAAGCCAAATCCGGCATGCGCACTCGAGTATAATTATAGCTGCTCATCTGCACTGCATTTCTCCATCCTTCAAAACGAGCCATATCGGAACGCCGGCCACAGTCTGGATGGAATACATATTATAATTGATAAACTTAAAATGTGTAAACTGCGAAGCCTTTGTGCATGGATATGCGCAAATTGGTTGGCAGAAATTTCGCTCGGCTGCGTCAGAAGAAGGGACTGACGCAGGAAGCGGTCGCGGAGCGCTCAGGAATAAGTCAGCAGTATCTGAGTGGGCTTGAGCGGGGCCAGAGAAATCCAACGGTGATTACGTTGTACGAACTCGCGCGTGCTTTGGGTGTCAGTCCCGTAGATCTGCTGCGGCCTGATGGAGGCAACGAATGAGCGGCTTAGCCTAACCCGACAAACCATTCTTCCTTTAGATTTGGCACAGGGATAAAAGCCCATCTCGTCCAGCGTTTGACAAATCCGTCAAACGCTGGCGGAAGGCGATGGGATCGGACTAGGTAAGTCAAGGTCGCGCGGATAGTTGCGTCGGACGATTACCGCCGACCCTGACATCAAGATATGCCAATCGATACACAGGCAGTGAAGCGGGCTTGTCACAGTTGGGTAGCCGTACACGGCGCGCGCAAGCCAAGGCTAATCAAATCCCATAGTTCAGGCTCGTTGAATATATTTCAAAAATCCCAATATATAAGTATTTAAATTCTGTATATAAATATATAGGCTAATTCATGCTGTGTGGATTTGGCGGGGCGAATGTTTCTTGTTGTGAAGATTTAAACATCCTAGCATCTATTCTTGCTAAGGTTAGACCTGCCAGTTAAAGTTGTGTCGCTTCCCTGGCGGAACGGAAATGATGACGAGGGGCGAATATAAAATGTATGTGAATCCGAATATTACTTTGACCAATTTTGATGAAAACGACGATATCATCATTTTTCCTCATGTACCGAAAACCGCTGGGACCTCGATGAGAGATGCTTTGCAGCTTGTTTTTGGTGACCGCATGTTGTGGATCGAAGGCGAGGTATTATTAGCTCCAGCAGTCCGAGCGTTGAACAGAATTACTTCGGAGCGCCGCAAAAAAATTAAAGTTATTTTCGGGCATATGCCATTCGGGTTGCATGAGCATCTTGATCGCCGGAATTGTTACTATGTTTCTCTTATCCGTGACCCGATTGTTCGGGTTGCGTCGCATTATGCGCATGAATGGCGTTATCATGTTTTTCATTCTGACGTTGGTGCCGCGCTTGCGGAGAGTCCGGACATTGTCAGCTACTTCAACCGGCTCGGACCAGAATATCATTTTCCGTCGAGAAATTTACAATCCACTATGCTTTTACCAGATGTTCCTCAGTGGGAAGGTAACGTACTTTCGCAGAGGGCAGTCGACTTCATTCAGCGGCACTATTGGATGATCGGAACCACGGAGAGGTTTTCAGATTTTCTAATCGCGTTTTTGAAAGGGTTGGGAATATCCAATCATCCCAGCGTTCCTTCGCATAACACAGGGCTGGAAGATCGAACTGCAACTTTGCTTTCTAGCTGGGAAGCGCAGGTTCTTGAAAATTGGAACGGTTGCGATCTAAGTCTTTGGAAGTTTGTAAATCCTGATAACGAACGTCCACGCCATTATGCAAAGAATGAAGAGGAGCGTCTCAAGGCGCTGCTTGATTTGCGAAAAATGACAATTTTGAATTGTCAGAAGGAATTTTCTGCTCTCCTAAAGGATAGAATGGAAGCTCAAAAGGTAATGGAACATTTGAGTAGAGCTTTGGAAAAGCGCGAGCACGAAGCATCCACATAAGTGCGGAATGCCTATGTTGAGCCTCCTGCTTCTGTTTCTCAGTAATTGAAGCGCATTGGCGGTAGCTTTAGGGAAATTTCCAGCGGCAGGAAATAGTGTAGCTATCGCGATTAACACAGCTGTCGCTACGTTCGATCCAAGGAGGTCTTCGGAAGCAGTCTGTGCTGCCAATAAGGCGGCCCGGTCGAATTGCGAAATGGAGGAAATCGGTAGCCACCGACGATGAATATCTATGCAGGGCATACACAGCAGATAATGTAACCCATTGGCAAAACATTTGTGATCTCAGCGTAAATGTCTGTGTCAGAGAAGGCTGAAACGAGAATGCCGTTATCATCCCATTTGCGATCGCTCGAAGCAGAGTCAATTCATATTTTCCGAGAGGTTGCCGCAGAATTTAAAAATCCGGTCCTCCTTTATTCTATAGGAAAAGACTCTAGCGTTTTGCTCCATCTTGCAATGAAAGCCTTTTATCCGGCGAAACTTCAGATCCCGCTATTACATATCGACACGACGTGGAAGTTTCGAGAAATGATTAGTTTTCGGGACGATACTGTACAGCGACATCGTCTTCCTCTTTTAGTTTATGTCAATCAAGATGGTATCGATCGTGGGATCTCTCCGATCGCTTCTGGCTCTACTACACACACACATGTAATGAAGACCGAGGCCTTACGACAGGCGCTGAATAAATGGGGCTTTGATGCTGCAATTGGCGGTGCTCGGCGCGATGAAGAGAAGAGCCGAGCTAAGGAGCGCATCTTCTCGCTTCGTACCCCTCAGCATGGATGGGAACCTCGGCGTCAGCGTCCTGAGCTTTGGAGCTTGTTTAATGCTCGTCTTGCAGAAGGCGAATCCATGCGAGTTTTTCCTCTTTCTAATTGGACCGAACTCGATGTGTGGGATTATATTCGAGCCGAAGGAATCTCTGTCGTTCCACTGTACTTCGCTAAAGAGAGACCCGTTGTTCGTCGAGGAAGAGCACTTATTATGCGTGACGACGAGCGTTTGCCATTAGAGCCCAATGAGCAGATAGAGTTACGTCGCATTCGGTTCCGAACATTAGGTTGTTATCCCTTAACAGGCGCAATCGAATCTAATGCCGAAACACTGGATGACATTATCTCTGAGATGCGCAGATCGCGCTTATCGGAGCGTCAGGGTCGTTTAATCGATCACGATGAAGCTGGCTCCATGGAGAAGAAAAAGCGGGAAGGTTATTTTTAATGAGTTCTGCGGGCGGAATGCCAACTCTACGGTTTCTAACCTGTGGCTCGGTAGACGATGGCAAGTCGACACTGATCGGTCGTTTGCTTTTTGAGCAGGACTTGATCTTGGAGGATCAGCTTGCGGCGCTTGCACAAGATTCATTACGGCACGGTACAATCGCGGGCGAGATCGACTATGCGCTACTTGTTGACGGGTTGGAAGCGGAGCGGGAGCAAGGTATAACGATTGACGTCGCCTATCGATATTTTGCTACGTCAAGACGCGCTTTCATTGTTGCGGATACGCCTGGCCACGAACAGTATACCCGCAATATGATCACCGGCGCTTCGAATGCGGATCTTGCGGTTCTTCTGATAGATGCTTCCAAGGGGTTACTCACCCAAACTCATAGGCACTCTGTAATTGCATCGTTAATAGGAATTCAAAATATCATTTTGGCCGTGAATAAAATGGATCTGGTCAACTATGATCAAGCTGCCTTCGAAGCTATCGTCGCGGAGTTTCATTCATTTGTGCAATCTCTGGGTTTTAAAAGTATCATAGCAATTCCTTTGTCAGCACGGCGTGGGGACAACATCTCCACCTACAGCGCTGCGATGCCTTGGTATAGTGGAGGTAGTCTTCTTGAAGTTCTTGAAACGGTAGATGTGAATACCCAGAAAGATGCTCCTTTGCGTTTGCCGATACAGTGGGTCAATCGACCGAATTCACATTTTCGCGGTTTTGCTGGAACAATTGCTAGCGGTTCAATCGCTCTCGGTGACGAGATCACCGTTGCGATTTCTGGTAAGAGCGCCACGGTAACCAGTCTCTTTGTATCTTCAACGGAGACGGAGCGCGCAGAGGCCGGAGATGCAGTAACCGTGGTGCTTTCGGAAGAAGTCGACATTTCCCGTGGGGATGTTCTTTGTCGGCGCGAAGCCCGCCCCGATGTTGGTGATCATTTCACGGCTCATATTATTTGGATGTCCGAAGAACGTATGCATGTGGGTAGATCTTATTTTATAAAAATCGGATCCACACTTGTCCCGGCTGTATTTACTGAGTTGCACCATCGGGTAGGCATACCTTCATTAGAGCAACTTGCGGCAAAGACGCTGGAGCTTAATGAGATCGCTGTGTGTAAAATAGCGACAGCACGAACGATCGCGTTTGATTCATACAAAGACAATCGTGCCACAGGTGGGTTCATCGTTATTGATAGAGCTGACAATACCACAGTGGCTGCGGGTATGATTGATTTTCATTTGCGCCGCTCGGAGAACGTACGATATCAAGCTCTGTCTATTACAAAGGGCGAGCGATCGGCGCAAAAGCGCCAGCTTCCAAAAGTGCTATGGTTCACAGGAATCTCTGCCGCAGGCAAGTCAACGATCGCTAATCTTGTCGAAACGAAGCTGCATGCACTTGGCTTGCATACGATGATGTTGGACGGAGATAATATTCGCCATGGTCTTAATCGTGACCTTGGTTTTGCCGAAGACGCGCGCATTGAAAACGTTCGTCGTGTCGGAGAAGTATCAAAGTTGATGACAGAAGCAGGCTTAATCGTGCTGTGTTCTTTTATTTCTCCATTTGCAGCCGATCGACAAATGGTGCGCGAGCTGTTGCAGCCGG
>JAESFO010000251.1_pt1 | contig 98654 bp, 77 predicted proteins | sample 9269421 | NCBI WGS metagenome assembly JAESFO01 (sample SAMN14502839, study PRJNA617101) | algae metagenome | isolation source: Nostoc desertorum CM1-VF14 and co-occurring heterotrophs from rocky... | place: USA: Clark Mountains, San Bernardino, California | collected 2000-06-05 | reverse complement strand
AGGTGGCGGCGTGGGAGGCGAAGCGGAACGCCGCCGGGGTGAAGGCCGACTGGCAGTTCACCACCGCCGACGCCCGGGTGAAGTTGAGGAAGCTCTACCCCACGATTCAGCCGCAATGAAATACTAGTCCGTTGAACTCGCGGCGAGACACGTCCCCGCCCCATCGCCACGAACCAAGCCGGGCCGAGGCGATCTCGAAACCGATAGGAACATCGTCGGCAGCCAAGGCGATCAGGAAACCGACTGCTAATTGAGAACATGTCTCGACTCGTTCTGCGACGCCGCGAAAAGAATCTTGACAACGAATCTCAAGCCAATAAGTCAAAAGCGAGATGTTGAGATCAAGTCTCAACATCATTGCGAGTTGCTCAGCCGCCGCAGGCTCCGGTACTCACGCCGGTCTGACCCACGTTTAGCAACGCTTCTCGCGGTCATCCCCTTCCGGTTCGTTCGGAGGATGCCGCCCCGTGTACCACACCAAGTCGCTCCACCCATTCGCCGCCCCGGGCGGCCCCTGTGCGTGGGGCGTTCCCGGTGTACACACACCCGCCGGACGAGAACTCGCCTCGGCCGTCCGTCCGGTTCGGAATGACCCGCTGTCGGCCCGTCGTGACCCGAGTCCTCGCGGCCGGGGTCGAGGACGGCTCCGCCGTCGTGCGGCGCGGGCGGGTCGGCCTGCCGCCCGATGCCGCGGCTTGCACGCGTGGTCAGGGGAGCCGACGGCGGCGCCGAAGTTGCTAACGGCCGCGTGCCGTACCGACAGCGTGTGGATCTGTGAACCCGTTTCGCCCGGGTCAGGGCAGATGACCGCCGGGGCGAGGCACAAGTACGGGCCGGATTACCGGTGGCACCCGGCGCGACAACGCGACGCCCGCGCGAGCCACTTGAAAGGGAATCGAGACGTGACCGATACGCGACGCGGAAGACCTACCACCGAGGAGTTTCCCCCGATGCGCCCCCGTACCCGTTCCGGTTTCACGCTGATCGAGTTGCTGGTGGTGATCGCCATCATCGCCATCCTCATCGGCCTGCTCCTCCCGGCCGTCCAGAAGGTCCGTGAGGCCGCCGCCCGGGCCAAGTGCTCCAACAACCTCAAGCAGGTCGGGCTTGCCCTGCACAACCACATCAGCGCGCTCGACGGACTGTTGCCCAACGCCGGCACGCCAGTCGCGGGGGGCTACCCGAACGACCACTCGCCGCTGGCCCAGCTCCTGCCTTACGTCGAGCAGGAAAACCTGCAAAAACTCATCGACTTCAAACTCGTGATGGGGCACCCCGCGATGGCGGACCTGCCGGCGGCCCTGCGGCCGGCCGCCGCTACCCCCATCTCGATCTTCCTGTGTCCGAGCGACCCCGCCCCGCCCACGGTGCAGCTGACCTACGTGTCGGAGGCGGTGACGTACTCCGGGGCCAACTACGGCGGCAACCAGTCGGACGGCACGCTCACCAGCCCGACCCAGACGCACCCGGTCAACCCCGGCAACGGGCTGTTCTGGGTCGGGGCCAAGGTCCGCATCACGGACATGACCGACGGGACGTCCAACACCGTCGCGTTCGCCGAGTCCACCCGGGGCGACGGCAGCCGGGCCGCGAACTCGGCGGCGATCGCCGACCCGCGGAAGTACCGCGGGCTGGGCGCGAGCGACATCTACGCCAACGCCGACAACAACAGCGGCCACACCCAGTGGGACGGCCGCCGGTTCACCACCTGGCTCCGCTCGACCATCCCGGAGGGGTGCATCATGAACGGCTATCTGACCCCGAACAGCCCCAAGCCCGACGCCATCCTCGGCTCCTCGCGGGTGACGGCCGCGCGCAGCTACCACACCGGCGGCGTCAACATCCTGTGGTCCGACGGCAGCGTGCGCTTCGTGCGGGACGCCGTCGACCTGGCGACCTACCGCGCCGCCTGGACGCGGAGCGGCAACGAGGTCGTCTCCGGCAACGGGCTTTGAATCCGGTATCCGTTGCGTGGGCGGGCGTTCCTGGTCACGCCGCGCCCGGCGACGGCCGTTTCGTGACCAGGAACGCATTCGCTTCGCAGGGCCGGCATGACTCGTGACGAAGGTCGGGGCGACATGGTCGAGGGGACGTCCGGTGAATCGGGTGAGACGGGGACGGGCGGCCCTCCGCCACCAGCGCGGGTGTACTCCGTCGTTTGGCGGTGGCACTTCTACGCGGGACTGCTCACGGCCCCGATCCTCTGGGTCGTCACGGTCACCGGCGCGGTCTACGCGTTCCGCACGGAACTCACCGCGTGGCGGGACCGCCCGTGGCAGGTCGTCGAGCCGGGGCCGACCCGACTGAGCTACGACCGCCTCCGCGAGCGGGCCGCCGAGGAACTCGGGACGCACGACCTCGACGGCATGGTCGCCTTCCCCGACCCCGCGCGGTCGGTGGTGTTCATCGCCGACGTCGAGGGCGACGACCCGGCGGGCCGGCACCGGCACCGGCACCTGTACCTCAACCCCTACACCGGGGAGGCACTCGGCCAGCGGGTGGCCGAGGAGGACTTCTTCGCCGTCGTACTCGAACTGCACCGGTCGCTGCTGCTCGGGACGACCGGCCGGGTGCTCGGGGAGCTGGCGACGAGTTGGGCGATCGTCCTGATTGCGACGGGTGTCTACCTGTGGTGGCCGCGCGGGAAGTCGAACGCCGGCGTGTGGCTGCCGCGGACCCGGCGGACGACCTACGCGACCCTGCGCGACTGGCACGCGGTCGGCGGCCTGTACATGGTACCGCTGGCGGCCGTCGTCGCCGCGACGGGGCTGTTCTTCTCCGTCGTGTGGGGGACGGGGTTCAACACGACCGTCCAGAAGCTCGGGCACTGGCCGCCGGAGTGGTTCGCCCCGCCGAAGTCCGCCCCGGCGGCCGCCGGCACCGCACCCGCCCCGCTCGACGATGTGGTCGCCGCGTTTCTGGCCCACGGCCGGTCGGCCGACGACGCGGCGATGATCCGCCTGGCCCCGAAGCCGGACGCGGCCCACCGGGCGTTCTTCATGCGGGACGAGGACAAGAACACCCTGCGGATGGTCGTCGTCGACCAGTACACCGCCCGGGTCGCCAGGGTGAGCGACGTGGCGGACGTGCCGGCGCTCTACCAGCTGCGGGTGCTGGCGGTGTCGGTCCACATGGGGCAGATCGCCGGCACGCCGACCAAGATCCTGGCGGTCGTCGCGTGCCTGGCCCTCCTCGGGCTGTCGGCGACCGGCTGTTGGATGTGGTGGCGGCGGCGGCCGCGGGGCCGGACCGGGTTCCCCCGCCGCCCCGCCCCGCGGAGCGTCCCCCGCTGGGGCTGGGCGGTCGTGGTGGCCGCCGGGGTGGCGATGCCCGTGGCCGGGGCGTCGATGGTTCTGATCGTCGTTCTGGACCTGACCCTCGCCCGGGCCGCAAGGTGGTCCGGACGACGCCCGGCCGGCCGGGCGACCCCGGTCGCCGGCTGAACACCGGCTGACCGCGGCTGCGCACCGGGTGACCAGTGCCGCCGGGCGGACGCCCTCCGCCGCCCGGACTTGCCGCGGGGCGCGGCACCGGCACAAGTTCTTCTATCGGCGACCGGCCCCCGGCCCGCCGCCCGGAGACATTCCCCATGCGTGGGTTCGGTATTGTCCTGTTTGTCCTGGTGTCGGCCTCCGCGCTGGCGGTGGGGCAGCCGCCCGGCACGCCGGTGGTGGTGCCGCGGGCCGAGCAGGTCGACCTGCGGTCGAAGGCCGGGCGCGAGTACCGGCTGTTCCTCCAGGGTCCGGCGAAGGACAGCCCAGCCCCGCCCGGCGGGTACCCGGTCTACTACTTCACCGACGCCAACGCCTCGTTCGCGCTGGTCGCCTCGCTCGCCCGCATCCAGCAGCCGACGATCGGCCCGGTGGTCCTCGTCGGCATTGGCTACCCGACCGACGACCGCGGCGAAATCACCGCCCGCCGCTCGTTCGACCTCACCCCGGCCGCGGCCCCGGACGCGATGAAGCGGTTCCAAGAGGGCCGCAAGGCCGACCCCGCCCGCCCGCCGAAGGGCGCGCCGCCCAAGGCCGCGGCCGAGCTGACGTTCGGCGGGCAGGGCGAGTTCTTCGCGTTCGTCCGGGACGAGGTGAAGCCGCTGGTCGAGAAGCGGTTCCCGGTGGACAAGGCCCGGCAGGCGCTGTTCGGCCACTCGTTCGGCGGGCTGTTCACCCTCCACGCCCTCTACGCCCACCCGGACTCGTTCCAGACCTACATCGCGGCCAGCCCCTCGCTCTGGCTCAACCCGGGCGCGCTGGCCGAGGCCGAGGCTGTGTTCGCGGCGAAGGCGAAGGCCGGCGGCACGAAGGCTAGGCTTCTAGTGACACTCGGGGAGTTCGAGGGCCGGGCGCCGGGCGAGAAGGCCGACGCGGGCGGGGGGCCGGCGGCCGAACTGGCGGCCCGGCTGAAGGGGGCGGGCGTGGACGCGGCGTTCCACCAGTTCGCGGGGGAGAACCACGGGTCGGTCGTCCCGTTCGCCCACATGCGCGGCCTGCGGTTCGCGTTCGAGGCCGCCCGCCGGGAGAAGTGACCGGACGGGGCGGGGGCGGGCTCCTTCACTCGGGTGCTCCGTTGAGATCCGGGTGAGCGGTGCCCGCCCGCCGGCGGCTCGGAACTTCTGGCTCGGGAGTTCCGGAGCCCGGAGAGCGGTAGGCGTGTAGCCCGGGGTTCCACCCCGGGCGGGGCTCCGCGGGGTTCGGGACGCATGGCCCCGGGTGACACCGGGTCGGCCGCCCTCCGGGCTCCGAAACTCCGAGCCACCGGCGGGCGGGCACCGTGCCCGCCGACGTCATCGGTCCAACAGAGCATCACTCGGGCGGAGGCGGTACGTGGACGGGGACACGGTGAGCGGCGGGACGGCCCGCGACCCGCTGGTGGTCGAGTCGGTCGTGAAGCGGTTCCGCTCGGGGCGGAACCTGGTGACGGCGCTCGACGGCGCGAACCTCACGGTCCGGGGCGGGCAGTTCGTGGCGATCATGGGCGCGTCGGGGTCCGGGAAGAGTACGCTGCTGCACGCGATGGCCGGGCTGACCGACCTCGACGGCGGCCGCGTCCTGGTGGACGGCCAGGATCTCGGGGCGCTGGCCGATGCCGCCCTGACGCGGTTCCGGCGGCGGCGGATCGGCCTGGTGTTCCAGGCGTTTAACCTGATCCCGACGCTCACGGCCCTGGACAACGTCACGCTCCCGTGCGAGGACGGCGGCGCGCCGGCGCGGGCCGCGGCACTGCTCGACCAGCTCGGCCTTGCGGCCCGCCGGCACCACAAGCCGGACGCCCTGTCCGGCGGCGAGCAGCAGCGCGTCGCCATCGCCCGCGCCCTGGCGACCGACCCCGCGATCGTGCTGGCCGACGAGCCGACCGGCAGCCTCGACTCGGTGTCGGGCCAGCAGATCTGCTCGCTCCTGCGGGCGCTCTGCCGGGACCACGGCCGGACCATCGTGATCGTCACCCACGAGCCGCACGTCGCCATGTGGGCCGACCGCGTCGTGGTCCTGAAGGACGGGCGGAACCTGGCCGAGTTCGCCACCGACGGCGGGCACGACCCGCAGGCCGTCGCCCGGCGGTACCAGCAGGTACTGGGCGGCGAGGCGGTGGGCGCATGAGCAAGGTACTCAAGGTCGCGTGGGCGAACTTCCGCGAGCGCCCCGTCCGGGTGGCCCTCACGGCGACCGCGACCGCGGCGGCGGCGTGCCTGGTGATCTGGATCGCCAGCGGGTACGAGGCGCTGCTCAAGACGTTCGACGAGTACTCGAACCTGGCGCTCGGCCGGTACACGCTGGCGGTCGCGCCGATCGCCGCGGCGAAGCCCGGCGCGGTGCCGCCCGGGGTGGCGGCCGACCTGCGGGCCGACCCGGCCGTCGCCGCCGCCGACCCGATGGGGGTCGAGCGCTACCGCGTGACCAAGATACTCGACCCGGCCGAGTTCGCCCGCGCCGCCGCGGGGGCGTCTTCGCCGCGCGGCGACGGGCCGCCCGTGAGCGGCGGCCCCGCCTTCCACGGCCCGGACTACGACGTCCTGTCCACGGACTCGCCCGAGCCGCCGTTCGACATGGTCCGCGGCCGCTGGCTCGCCGGCGCCGGTGACGACGTGGCGGTGCTGCGCGCGGACGCCGCGAAGCTCCTCGACGTCGACGTCGGCGGGGAGGTTCAGGTCGGCGTGGGGGGGCGGAAGCGGACGCTCCGGATCGTCGGGGTCGTCGGGGCGCCGCAGCTGACCTCGGCGGGCGCGTTCGGCCTCCCAGTTTTGACCCCGAGCAGTGGCGAGCTGTACGTGACCTCCAGGCTCGGCGAACGGCTGGCCGGCGCCCCGCCGCCGGTCCGCCTCGTGGGGGTGTCCCTGAAGCCGGACGTCGACGTGACGAAGTTCCGGTTCGGCTGGGGGCCGCGGCTGAGCCGGTACTCGAACCCGGTCCAGTTCCAGGAGTCGATCGACATTGAGGAGGCGCTGGACCAGAGCGCCTCGGCCCAGAACGTCCTGATGCAGTCCTACGCGGCGGCCGGGATCGCCCTGTTGGTGGCGCTGCTGGTCACGTTCTGCACGCTGAGCATGGGCGTGAACGAGCGCGTGCGGCAGTTCGCGGTCCTGCGAGCCGTGACCTTCACCCGCGCGCAGGTCCGCGGGCTGATCGTCCTCGAAGCCCTGTTCCTGGGCGGCCTGGGGCTCGTCCTCGGGCTGTGCGTCGGCGCGGCGATCCTCCAGCTGGTCGGCCACCTCTCCGCGAAGACGCTGTACCACGGGATCGGCATCGGCCCGGTGGGGCTGACGCTCGCGGCGGTCGTCACGGTCGGCGGCTCACTCCTGGCGTGCGTCGGCCCGACCCGCCGCGCGACCCGGGTGCGGCCGATCGACGCGATGGGGCCACAGGGGCAGCCCGCCGGCGCCGGCCGGGTCCGCCCGCTGCCGACGCTGGCCGGCCTGCTGCTCATCGCCGTGAACCCGGTGGTCGCGTTCGCGTTCCCCCCGCGGTTCGAGTCGGGCGTTTACGTGGCAATGGCGGTCGGGTTCGTGTCGCTCGCCGTCGGCGTCCTACTGGTGGCTCCGGCCGTCGTGGCGGTGGCGGACCGCGCGTTCAGCCCGCTGCTGGGCGCCGCCCTGCGCACCGACGCCCGGCTGCTCCGGAGCCAGATCACGAGCCACCTGTGGCGGTCGGTCGGGGCGGCGATGTCGCTGGCGGTCGGCATGGGACTGTTCGTGGCGGTGCAGGTGTGGGGGTACACGATGCTCGGGGCGTTCGTCCCGGGGCCGTGGGCGCCCGACGCGCTGCTCGTCTTCAAGCCCGACGGCCTCCCCCGCGACCGCGTGGCCGAGGTCGCCGCGATCCCCGGGGTCGACCCCGCCCGGTGCCAGCCGGTCGTCGTCGAGCAGCCGCGGTTCGCCGACGACATGACCGGCAGCGCCGAGCGGGCGTCCGTCACCCGGCAGGACAACATCGTGGTCGTCGGGATCGACCCGGCCGGGGCGTTCGACGACCGCGTCGGGCTGTTCCAGCTGGAGTGGGTCGCCGGCTCGCCGGCCGAGGCGGTCGAGAAGATGCGGACGGGCCGCGGGTGCGTCGTGCCCGACCACTTCCTCACCGAGACGGGGTTGACGCTCGGCGACACCATCGAGCTGGTCCCGCCCGAAGACCCCTCGAAGACCGTGCGCTACACGATCGTCGGGGCGGTGAAGCTGCCCGGCTGGCACTGGCAGACGAAGCTGACCGGGTTCCGCTCCCGCACCCACCGGGCCGCCGCGATGGTGTTCGCGGCCTACGACGACGTGGCCGCCGACTTCGGGCTGAGGGCCGCGACGCACGTCTGGTTCAACTACTCCGGCCCGGCCGCCGACCCGGCCCGGATCGAGGCCGACGCCCGCGCGGCCTACGCCCGGGTCACCGGCCGGCCGGTGGCGGGCGGAGACGCCCCCGAGGGCGTGCCGAGCGTCCGCGTGATGCCGGTGGAGGGCATCCGGCGGTTCATGCTGAACAACGCCCGCCGGTGGATCTGGCTCATCAGCCTGGTGCCGCTCCTGGCGATGGGGATCGCCGGCGTCGGGGTGGCGAACGTGATGCTCGCCTCGGTGCGGGCGCGGCGGTGGGAGATGGGCGTGCTCCGGGCCGTCGGGTTCACCGGCGGGACGGTGGCCCGGGTGGTACTCGCGGAGGGCGTGCTGATCGGCCTCGTCGCATGCTTGTTAAGTCTCGTGTTCGGCGTCCTGGCCGGGTGGTGCGGGTGCGAGTTCTCGCAGTACATCAGCTTTTTCGGCGGCCTCCACCCGCCGCTGGTCGTCCCCTGGGGCGCGGTCGGCCTCGGGCTGGCCGTGACGGTGGGCGTGGCCGCGCTCGCCGCCGTCGTGCCCGCCATCCTGATCGGGCGCACCAAGCCGCTGAAACTGCTCCAGGAAGGGCGGGGGGCGTTCTGACCCGCCCGGTCGGGCAGCTCCCACCCCCTGTTCGGCATGCACCGTTCGAGGTCGTACTGATGGCTCTGGTCGCCACGCCGCGGCACCCGCTCCGCGTGCTGATCCCCGGGCTGGTCGCCGCCATCTGGCTGGCCGGCGGGCCGCCCGCGCCGTGGCCCGCGCCCGCCGGCCCGGCCGCGGCGGCCCAGCGGCCAGCGGGCGAGCCGAAGCACCGGTTCGCGGGCCAGCTGAGGGCGGGCGAGGCGAAGACGCACGCGGTCGCGGTCCGCGCCGGCGACTACGTCCGTGGGCACGTCGAGGGGGCGCAACTCCACGTGGCCCTGCTAGACGCGACGGGGGCGCCGAAGCGCGTTCTCGCCACCGGCCGGGGCGAGCGGCAGGAGTTCCAGTTCGTCGCGGGGGCCGACGAGTCGCTCGGTTTGCAGGTCCGCTCGCCGGCGGGCGGAGCCTACGTGCTGGCGATCGACGACCTAGTTCCGGCCGCGGCCCAGGTGGCCCCGCCGCGCGTGCTCGACAGCCCCCGGCTCCGCAAGCTGGAGTCGGAGTTGAAAGCCGGCGGCACCACGGACGAGTTCTGGACCGAGGCGAAGGCGCGCGGGACGCCGCTCGTGGAGACGGAGGGCGTGATCCCGCCGCTGGGGAAGGGAACGGCCCTGGTGACCTTCCTCTGGCGCGGCGCCCGGCAGGGCGTTCGGCTGTTCGGCGCCCCCTCGAACGACCACGACGACCTGCACCGCCTGGGCCGGTCGGACGTGTGGTTCGGCAGCTACCGCGTCCCGACCACGACGCGCCTCGACTACAAGCTCGCCCCCGACGTCCCCGAACTCAGCGCGTCCCCGACGGTCCGCCGCCGCGCGATCCTGGCGACCGCCCAGCGCGACCCGCTGAACCCGCTCGGCTTCCCCGCCGGGCGGCCGGCCGACGCCTTCACCGGGGTGTCCGTGCTGGAACTCCCCGACGCCTCCAACCCGGTCTGGTTGCACAAGAACCCCAGGACGCCGGCTGGAACGGTGTCCGCGCACCGCGTCACCAGTTGGCTCCTGAAGAACACCCGCGACGCCACCCTCTACCGGCCGGCCGGGTACCGGGCCGGTGCGGCGGCGAACGCGGTCGCCGTCGTGTTCGACGGGGAGCGGTACACGGACGACATTCCCACGCCGACGATCCTCGACAACCTGATCGCGGCCGGCCGAATCCCACCCACCGCGGCCGTGTTCGTCGGCAACCCCAGCAGCGACACGCGGGCGGCCGAGCTGCCGTGCAACTCGACGTTCACGCGGTTCCTCGCGGAGGAGCTGATGCCGTGGGCCAAGGAACAGGGCGTCCACGCGCCGGCGGGGCGGACCGCGGTCGTCGGTGCCAGCTACGGCGGGCTCGCGGCGGCGTTCACCGGGTTCACCCGCCCCGACCTCTTCGGCATCGTGGTCAGCCAGTCGGGGTCGTTCTGGTGGTCGCCGGGCGCCCCGGCGGAACCGGCCGGCGAGCCGCAGTGGCTCACCCGGCAGTACGCCGCGGCGGAGCGGAAGCCGGTCCGGTTCGTCCTCGAAGCGGGGACGTTCGAGGTGGGGCGGCGCGAGGTCGGCATCCTCGACGCGACCCGCCACCTCCGCGACGTCCTCGACGCCAAGGGCTACCAGACGCGCCACTCCGAGTACGCCGGCGGGCACGGGTACTTCAACTGGCGGTACACCCTGCCGGACGCGCTGACCGCCGCCCTCGGCGACCTCGTCGCGCCCGCTCGCTAGCACACGGACTGCCCCCGAACCCGCCGGACCGCAACACCCGAGGTCGTAATGCCAGAGTCCGCCAAGCCCGGCACACCCCCGCTCGTGGTCGAGGGGGTGGTCAAGCGCTTCCGCCAGGGCGCGACGACTGTCGAAGCCCTGCGCGGGGTGTCGCTCCGCGTGACCGCCGGCGAGTTCGTCGCGGTCATGGGGGCGAGCGGGTCCGGGAAGAGTACGCTGCTCCACGTCATGGGCGGCCTGACCCGGACGGACGCCGGCACCGTGGCCGTGGAGGGGCAGGCGCTCGCCGCGCTGTCGGACGCGAAGCTGACCGACTTCCGCCGCCGCCGGATCGGGCTCGTGTTCCAGCAGTTCAACCTGATCCCGGCGCTCGACGCCCTCGAAAACGTCCGCCTCCCCCTCCTCGCCGAGGGCGGGCGCGGGCGGGAGGGGAGCCGGGAGAGGGCGGTCGCCCTGCTCGAACGGCTCGGCCTCGGCCCCCGGCTCGGCCACAAGCCGGACGCGATGAGCGGCGGCGAGCAGCAGCGCGTCGCCATCGCCCGGGCTCTCGTGACCGACCCGGCCATCATCCTCGCCGACGAGCCGACCGGCAGCCTGGACTCGGTCAACGGGAATGCGCTCTGCTCGCTGCTGAAGGAGTTCAACGAGCGAGACGGGCGGACGATCGTGGTCGTCACGCACGAGCCGGCCGTCGCCGTGTGGGCGAAGCGGGTCGTCGTCATGAAGGACGGGGCCGTCTGCTCGGAGTTCCGGTCCGCCGACTTCGCCGACGCGCACGCACTGGCCGGGCACTACCAGGACATCGTCACCGGGCCGGCGCCCGCGGGGGCCGCATGAGTCTGACGTGGAAGCTGTTCGCGGCCCACGCCCGGCAGCAGAAGGTCCGCTTCGCCCTGACCGCCCTGGCGATGGTCGCGGCCGTCGGCGTCGTGCTGTGGGTGGTGTCCGCCTACGAGGCGATCGCGGCCAAGTTCGACGACCAGACGGCCGACTTCATCGGCAACTACACCCTGTTCGTGGTCCCCGTGAACCCGCTGGGCGGGCTCGCCCCGGAGGTCGTGGCCGGGGTGGCGGACGACCCGGCCGTTCAGGTGGCGAACCCGGTGGCGCAGTTCCGGATGCGGTTCCGCAAGGCCGGGGACTCGTCGACGGCGCTGACGAAGGCATCGACCCCGGCCGGCGCCTTCGGTCCGCTCGGGCCGAGCGTCGTCGGCACGGCGTCGGCCGAGCCGCGCTACGAGCTTATCGACGGCCGCTGGCTCGCCCCGGGGACCGAGTCCGAAGCGGTCGTCAGCCGCGTGGTCGCGGACACACTGTCGCTGAAGCCCGGCGACGCGATCGAGTTCCGCACGAAGGACGGGCCGCTGGCCCTCACCGTCGTCGGCGTCACGGAACAGGTGAAGGACGTGGAGTGGGCCATGACGCGGACGAAGGGCGGCGCGCCCGGCGGCGTGAACCGCGGGCCGGCGTCCACCACCGCCTACGTCCCGCTGGGCGTGGTCGAGAAGCTGACCGACGCGCCCCCCCGGATCAACCTCGTCGAGGTCCGGCTGCGCCCCGGCAAGACCGTCGACCAGTTCCGCGGCGGGGTGGCCGCAAGCCTCACGGCCGAGGGGGCCGCGGCCGAGCTGCTGCTTCCCGAACACATCCGCGGCAAGCTGGAGGGCGGCTTCGACGCCCAGGGCGCCCGGAAGCAGGCGTACTTCGTCACGGCCCTGTCGATCCTGGCCTCGGCGTTCATCATCTTCACCACGCTGAGCACGGGCGTGGGCGAGCGGGCCCGCCAGCTGGCGATGCTCCGGGCGGTCGGGCTGCGGCGGTCGCAGGTCGCCCGGCTGGTGTTGGCGGAGGCGCTGGTGCTGGCGGTGTTCGGCTGGGTCGGCGGGCTGGCCGGCGGGTGGGTGCTGTTGAAGACCCTCGCGTCCGCCAGCCCGGGGCTGTTCCCCAACGGCGTCACCCCGGGCGGCGCCACGCTGGCGACCACGGCCGCGTGCTCGCTCGCCGGCGCCCTGCTCGCGGCGGTCTTCCCGATCTGGAAGGCGACGCGGATCAGCCCGATCGAGGCGATGGCCCCGCTCCCGGCGCCGGAGCGCGGCCCGCGCTGGTACGCCGCCCTCGGCGGCGCCGCGCTCGCGCTGGTCGCCCTCAACCCCGTCCTGGTGTACCTCCCGGACGTGCCGGAGCGGCTGCGGTTCGCGCTCGTCCTGCTCGCCGGCGCGCCGGCCTCGGTGGCCGGGTTCGTGCTGGCGGCCCCGCTCGCCATCCTGGCCGTCGAGCGGCTCGTCGTCCCCCCGCTGGCGTGGGCCTTCCGCCTGCGCCCCGGCCTGGTGCAGACCCAGCTCAGCAGCCACCTGTGGCGGTCCGCGGGGCTCGCGGCGTCGCTGATGCTCGGCCTCGGGCTGTACACGGCGACGCAGGTGTGGGGGTGGTCCATGCTCGGGGGGTTCCTGCCCGGCCGGTGGACGCCCAACACCATCGTGAAGTTCGACCCCGGGCTGACCGACGAGCAGGTCGAGCAGGTCCGCCGGACGCCGGGCGTCCGGGCGGACGCGTGCCTGCCGGTGGCGGCGGAGCAGGTGAAGCTGGTCGGCGACCCGCTCAAGAGCGGCGAGCGCGACTCCGCCGTCCGGCAGGACAACGTCGCCCTGGTCGGCGTGGACGCGGACGCGGCGTTCGGCGGGGAGCAGCCGCTGTTCCAGCTGACGTTCGTCCAGGGCGACCGCGCCGAGGCGCTGGCGAAGCTGAAGCAGGGGCGGTACTGCCTGGTGCCCGACACGTTCCCGAAGTACGCCGGGCTCGGGGTCGGGGACAAGGTCGGGTTCGTCCCGCCGAAGGCGCCGGACCGGCCGGTCGAGTACACGATCGCGGGCGTGGTCGAGATGCCCGGGAGCAACTGGATCACCAAGTTGTCCGGGGTCCGCCGCCACTCCGTCCGCACGGCCGGGATCGTGTTCGCGCCGCGCGCCCAGGTGCGGGACGACTTCGACCTGAAGCGGGTCGAGTTCGTCTGGCTGAACGCCGAGCCCGGTACGACCAAGGCTGACCTGGAGGAGCGGCTCCGCCCCCTCACGGGGGGCGGCGGGGCGCCCGGCGGCCCGAAGGCTGGCGGGAAGACCGGCCCCCGCGCGGAGGGCGCGGTCGTCGGCGGCGGCCGCGGGGCGGGTCCGGAGCCGTTGCGCGTCACCCTCCTCGACGACGTCCGCAGCGGCCTGCGCGGCCGCGGCGGGTCAGCGGTCCTGGCGATGGGGCTCCTCCCGCTGATCACCCTGCTCGTCGTCTCGCTCGGGGTGGTGAACACGGTGGCGGCGTCCGTCCGCGCCCGGCGGTGGGAGTTCGGCGTCCTGCGGGCGGTCGGCCTCCGCCGGTTCGGGCTGATCAAGCTGGTCTTCGCGGAGGCGCTGCTCGTCGGGTTCGTGGCGAGCATCCTCAGCTTCGCGTTCGGGATCGTGACCGGGTGGACGTGTCTGGGCCTGGTCCGCTACGTCAGCAACCCGTGGTTCGAGGGGGTCACGACCCCCCTGGCCGTGCCGTGGTCGGTCCTGGCCATCGGGTACGCCATGACGTTCGCCCTGTGCTTCCTGGCCGCCCTCTGGCCCGCCCTCTCGGCCGGACGCGCCGAACCCTTGGCTCTCCTACAAGGCGGGCGGTCCGTCGGGTAGCCCGTACCGCCGGGGTCGAGGGTGATGAGTAATATTCCAGCCTAAGCAGGTCGGCAGAAGTCTTTTCACAAGACGGATCGCAGCCAGAAGCCCTTCGCCTGAACGCCGGCGGTGTGTAGCGCCTCCCGCGGGGTCAAGTTGCCCAGGTATCCGATGAACCGGTTCACCTGCTCCTCCAGGGTGTCGTACTGGTGGTCGGCGCAGATCACGTCCTTCCCCTGGCCCCAGAGGGTGTCCATCGGGTTGAGCTTCGGCAGCCGCTTGGGGAGCCACAGGAGTTCGATCCCGAGCCGCCCGGCCAGGCCGACCGACCCCTTGGCCGTGTGGCTCGGGTCCTCGTCCAGCAGGAGGGCCACGTGCCACCCCCGGTAGGCCGACCGGACGACCCGGAGGAACGCCTGGAAGTCGCCCGCCCGCTGGCGGTCCCGGGGCACGAACAGCCGGTGCCCGGTCCGCAGGTTCATCGCCCCGAACACCACCCGCCGCCCGTTCCACCCGCTCAGGCACACCTCCCTTGGGCAGCCCCGGGGGGACCAACTCGCCCGCAGGGGCGGGAAGAGGAGGAGGTCCGTCTCATCCTCGGCGAGGACGACGGAGCGAGCCGGAAGGCTCCGAATCCGCCGGCGGATGGCCCGCTTTTTTCCCCCCGGCCTCCGGGTCCGGGGCGAGGACGTACCGGGACCGCTTCCACGTGTACCCGAGCCGCCGCAACTCCCGCCGGACGGTGTCGGCGGACGGCCGCCGCCGGAGCCGCCGGGCCAACTGGTGGCGGAGCAGCGGCACGGTCCACGCGGCGGCGTACCCGCCCAGATCCTGGGGCGAGCGGCCGAGCCGTTCGCCGAGCACCTCACGCCCGCGGTCCGTCAGCCGGCGGGGCCGGCCCGGGCGGTCGCGGTCGCGGAGGGCGGCCGGGTCGTGGGAGCGGGCGAAGATCCCGACCCAGCGGTAGACGACCCGGGCGGTGACCCGAAGCCGGGCGGCGACGGCCGCGACGGGTTCGCCCCCGCCGACCTCCCGCAGGGCCAGGGTCCGGCGGTACACCCGGGCGTCCGTCGTCGAGCGGAGTTGCCGCTCCAGCCGTCGCCGCTGCCAGGTGGTCAGCGTCAGGATGTGCATGGCCGCCCCCTCCAGTGGAGGCTACCAGGCCGCGCACCCGTGCGAAAAGACTTCTGCCGACCTGCTTAGTACCTCACCGCGGAGGAGATTGTCGGTGCCGTCGCTCTCCTGAGCTCGTCCGAGCCAGGAGGCGGGGATGCGGAAGAAGCACGTGGTGGCCCTCACCGACGACCAGCGGGCGGCCCTCGACGAGCGGGACCGGGGGCCGCTCACCCGACGGGAGCGGCCCCCGGTCCCACATCTCAAGGGTGCCTTACCCAGGCTGGACCCAGTAACAATCGAGGGGTCATGTGTTAATGGCTCACTTGACTAATCCCTATCGTCGGCGAGGATGAAGACGACGTTCGGCCCCCGCTTCGGGTCATCCGCCTTGGCCGCGTGGTACGGCGACACTGCCAGCAGGAGGGCGATCCCCCACCGCCCCACGGGCGGCGAACCCACACCGCCGTCGGGGCCGAGAGTCCCCGCCCCGCGGGTGAGAGGAGGGTCGGAGGCGAACCATGACGACAACCCCGCACGAGGTCCGTGAACGGCCGCGGACGGCGGCCAACCGACTGCCGGCGCGGCCGGGTCGGGCACATGGTGCGGAACCCCACGGCTGGGGGCAAACCGGAGCCCGGAGCCCCACCGGGCGGGGCGGGCGGCCTGGTTACTTCCCCACCCGGGTGCGGAGCTCGCGGGCGGCGGCGGCCCACGGGCTGTCGGCGGGGATGTCCCGCGGCACCCGGTCGAGCAGCCGGGTTGCCTCGGGCAGGTTCTTCACCTCCAAGAGCGCCCGGGCGTGCTCCACCAGCGCCGCCGCCCGCAGCTCCGGCGGGTAGTCGCCGTAGTAGACGGTCGCGTAGGCCTTGCCCGCATCATCCCAGCGCTTCTGGGCCGCGCGGCACAGGCCGATCTGGAGGTGTGCCCGGCCGGCCCGCTCGTCGGCCGCCTTCTGCGCCACCTGGGCGTACTGGTTCACCGCGTCATCGTACCGGCCCTGGTTCTGGAACGCCCAGCCCATCCCGTAGCGGGCGTCCACCGCCCACGGGCTGCCGTCGCCGTAGCGGCCGACCAGCGTCTCCAGCGTCTGCCGGCTCGGCTCCCACTGCTTCAGCTCGGCGAGGGCGTGGCCGAGCCGCAGCACCGCCCGGTCGCTCACCCCCGGGACGCTGTGAAACGCCCCGTTGTCGCGGAACGGCGTGAGCCGCCTCTTCGCGTCGTCCCACCGGCCGGTCGCCATCAGGCACTCGGCCGCCCGGTACATCGCCACCCCGCGCTGGGCCGACTTCTCGTTCCCCGCCACGGCGTCGAACTGCGCCAGGGCGGCCTCGATGTCTTTCTTGGCGAACAAGGCCGCGCCGTAGCGGACGCGGACGCGGTCGGTCGTGTCGGGTGGTGTCGGCCGGTCGGTCGGCTCGGCGTCGAGCGCCTCCTTGAGGAACTTGGCCGCATCGTCCAACCGGTTGGCGTCGGCGAACAGCTCGGCCAGTTCGAGCCGGGCCTCGACGGCCAGCGCCAGGGTCGGGAACTCGACGACGAGCTTCAGGTATGCCGCGGTCGGGTCGACCCCGGCGGCCTTGTAGGCCCAGGCCGCATCGTACAGCATCCGGGCGCGGGCCTCGCTCTGGGGCTGCTGCGCCTTGAAGTCGTCGGCCCGCCGCTCCAGCAGCTTGGCCGCCTCCGTCAGTTCGGCCTTCGCCCGCTTCACCTGCTCCCCGACCGCCGCCACCTGCTCGACCCTGGCTCCTGTCTTCGCCTTCTCGGCGTCGGCGACCTTCTTTTTCGCCTCCTCGACGAGGCACTGCCCGCCGCGCAGCCCGGCCTCGGCGCCGATCGGCTTCTGGTGGGCCTCGCGGACCACCTGGTCGAACAGCCCCCGCGCCTCCGGCGCCTTCCCGCCCTCGGCCAGCGCGACCGCGTGGTGGTAGCGCAGCAGGTGGACCCAGTCGCGGCGGGCGGGGTCGCCGGCGAGCGCCCCCTCGAAGCGCTGGCGGGCGTCCTGCATCACCTGGGCGGCGGCGGCGGCCTGGTTCTGCTCGCGGAGGAGCGTGGCCCGGGCGACGAACGCCAGCGGGGCGACCGGCGCCTTCACGAGCGGGTCGGCGGCGAACGCGGCCAGCGCGCCGGTCGCCCCGCCCTTGTCCCCCTGGAGCGACATCACCTGCGCCCGCTCCAGCGCCGCGCTCCCGACCGCCGCCGACTGCGGGAACTCCCGCCCGACCCGCTCGAACGCGGCGCGGGCCTTGTTGAACGCCTCGTTCCGCTCATTCCCGGGCGCCAGCTGGGTGCCGAGCCGCTTCTGGCAGTAGCCGAACTTGAGCAGCGCGTCCGCCGCCTCGGGCGCCTTCGGGTTGGCGGCCACGAAGCCGTCGAGGAGGTTGGCGGCGTTGCCGAGCTTCTCGCGGAGCATGTTGTCCTGGAGGGCGTCCTCGGCCTTGGCGGGGGCGGTGCGGACGAGGCAGTCGGCCAGGACGAACGGCACGGCCGCGAGGTCGCCGGCCCGGTCCGGGGCGGGGATGCCCTCAAGCACGGCCGCGGCCTTCTCCCAGTCCTCGGCCGCGACGTGGCACAGAGCCAGCCCGTACCGCGCCCGCTGCACCCGCTCGAACTCGGGGTACTTGGCGACCACCGCCTCGTACTTCTTGGCCGCCCCGGCGAATCCCTTCCGGGCCTCGTTCGGGTTGTTCTCTTTGACGAACTTCTCCGCCCGCGCGTACTGGTTCTCCGCCCCGCGGAACAGCACCAGCGGCAGGAGCGGGCTCTGCGGGAAGCGCTGAGAGAAGTCGTTGATACGGCTGTCCGAGCCCTGGAAGTCGCCGGCTAGGTGGAGCGCCGTGACGAGCCGCTGGAGCGTCTCCTCGGTGCGGTCCGGCAGGAGCTTCTCGTTGAGGATGGCCTCGTAGGTGCGGGCGGCGTCGGCGGGCTGCTTGTTGGCCAGATGGGTGTCGGCGAGTTCGAGTAGGATCTCGGCCCGCCGTCCCTTCGCCTCCGGGTCCGACCCGGCAATCTGGCTGGCGCGGTCCGCGGCGCTGCGGAGGGCGCCGATCGCCTCGTTCAGGAACTGCGTGCGCGGGGCGGGGTTGTTTGGGTCGGCCGCGGCGGCTCGGCCGGCGTGGGCCTTGCCGAGCCAGTATAGCGCCTGGTCGGCTAGCCGGGGGTGCCCGGCGAGTGGTTGGAGCGCCCGCACCGCCTCGTCGTTCTGCTTGGTCTGCACGAGGCAGAAGCCCACCCTCAGCTGGGCGTCGTCCTTGAGGGCGGCGGTGGGGAAGTCCTTCACGAACGCCTGGAACTTGCCGAGCGCCTCGCCGAACTTCCCGGCCTCGTAGTTCAGGCAGGCGCCGTAGAAGGTGCTGCCGGGCACGTAGTCCGGCACCGGTCCCTTCACCAGGGCTTCGAGCCGGGCCTTCTCCCACGGGTCAGTCTTGAAGCGGTCCGGCTGCTGGAGGGCGGCCTGGGCGTCCTTCTTCTGCTTGTCGAAGCCGGCCAGCACCGCCTCGAACGCGGCGGCGGCCTCGGCCTTCTCGCCGGCCGCGGCGTGAACGCGGCCGCGCAGGTATCGGGCGTGCGGCCCGAACGGCTGGTCGAACGGGGCGAGCAGGCTGAGCGACTTCCCGGCGGCGGGCACATCGTTCAGGAGGAAGCTGGCGACGCCGTGGTAGTACAGCCCGAGCGGGCGGGACTTGCTTTGGGCCAGTGCCGCGTCCTTGGCGAACGGCTCGGCGGTGGCGCGGGCCTCCTTCGTCTTGCCGAGGCGGAGTTCCATCTCGGCCTGGTCGCAGCGGGCGCGGGCGACCCACTCGGCGGCGTCGGGCTTCTTCTCCAGCGCCGCGCGGGCCTCGGCGAAGAACCGCAGCGCGTCGTTGAACCGGCCGTTGGCGGCCTGCTGCCGCTGGGGCATCTCGTTCGGCCGGGCGACGCCCTCGGCGAGCTCCTTGTGCCCGAGCCCGCGGTGGGTGGCGGCGAGGTAGTAGAGGGCGAGGGGGTGGTCGGGGAAGGTCTTGTCGCCGGCCGGGGGGGAGAGGGCTTCGGCGGCCTTCTGGAAGTCCGCCGGCTGGAGTTCGAGGAGGGCGAGGCCGAGGCCGTAGCGGGCGGCGTGGGCGTCCTTGTGCCCGCCGAACTTCTGAAGGAATTCGCGGAACCGGTCGGCGGCGAAGGCGGGGTTGGCGTCGTTGTAGGCTTTCCGCCCGGCGGTCAACAGCTGGGCGGCCTGTTGGTCCGGGGTGGGAGGCTGGGCCGCCGCCGGGACGACCGCGACCGCCAGAAGGAAGCCGAGGGCGGCGGGGGTGCGGGTGGGCATATCGGGAGGCTCCCGGCGGGTGCCCGAGGGGGGCGGGGAGGGACTCCGCCGGCGGGGGGCTGCCGGGCGGAGATGAGAGGCATTTTCGCCGCGCGCGGAGGCGCCCGCAACAGACGGCCTGGAGAAAACGCCCGGCCTGGACAGACCGGCGAACCTGCCCGGGCGTGCCCCGGGTCCAGAGGCGGAGAGGATTCCGGACGGGTGAGAAGGTACTGGATTGGCGCCGGCGCGTCCGTTACAATCCATCCAACCGACGGGGACTAGCCCGACCCATCCACCCACTTATTCCCCCTGAGCTACCCGCATCGAGTCCTCAAAGGAAAGGGGAGCGATGACCTCCGAGCAATGGGCCATGTTCACCGCGATGGCAAGGAACCCGCGCCTGCCCACGACGCCGGCCTTCATCGACTGGCTGTGGCGGGCGGACGCGCCCGGCGGCCCCGCCCTCGAACGCGAGTTGAACAACGTCGCGTACATCCCGGCCAGCCACATCTACGGCCGGGAGGAGCGGACCGCCCAGGAGTCGTGGGAGCTGGTGAACCGGGCGGTCGGCATGATGCGGTCCCCCAACTTGCAGGCCGTGGTCGCCCGGTTGATCCAGCAGATGGCCCAGGAACTGGTGGCCGTGGTGGAGCAGACCGGCACCCCGGTGGAACGGCTCCTGGAGCCGGAGGAGATTTTCTTCGACATGGGCCGGGAGGCGCTCCTGCTCGAACTGGAACGCCTCTGCGGTCACATCCGCCGTCCCGAGTTGACCTGAACGCCCCTCAACCCCGCACGGAGCACCCCGATGACTGCGACCCTCGCCCGGTACGTCACGCGGACGGAGCCCCCCCCGACAACGGACACTCTCATCCGACACGTCCTGACCGGCGGCCCGGACGCGGACCTGGAGACGTACCTGGAGGCCCGCCCGAAACTCCGGCGGAGCCTTGAGAAACTCGTGGCGGGGGTGAGGGCCGACTTCCAGACCATCCGGTTCGCGGCCTTCCTGAAGTACGAAGCTCGGGTCCGATACCGGACCGGACCGGCTCACGGCCGGGACGTGAACGACTGGCTGGAGGCGGAGATGGAACTCTGTCGGACGGCCCAGGGTGCCGCCGGCCGGCCGGCGGTCCGGCTCCGGGCCTGACTCACGCGCCGTCCTCGACGCCCTCGCCGCCGAACCGCTCTCCTTCGGGGGAGAGACCCAGCGAGCGAAGGACACGCCCGATGTCCGGGTGGGCGTCGAGGTAGGCGATGACGGCCGGGTCGGCTTCCGCGGGCTGCTCCAGCGCCCGGTGGATGGCCTCGATCGTCGGGTTGGTCCCGCCCACCCCGAAGGGAGGGGCCAAGTATTTGCGTAGAATGTCAGACATTAACAGTGGGGTGTATGTCTCGCGGCCACGCACGGCCGGTTGATAGTTAGCCTAGCACGGAACCGGGCGCCGGGACGCCCGCCGGGCCGCGCCGCGCAGGGCGCGACACCCGACCCGCCGGCACACGTCCGGGAATCGCTTCCGCGGGCCCGACCGCCCCATTCTTCGGGCAACGACACCAATTATCAACCTGTGCGGTCGTTTGGTTTTCCCGACTTTCGACCCAAACCGAGCGGGCCGAACGGGTCCGGCGGTGGCAATACTTGACGACTTGGACCGCTCCCGGGTTTGGCCGGCCCGTCCCAGCCGGGTGTGAAGGCCGGTGTGCCTGCTCCGAACCGGCGTGAGTCGGCAGCACCCTGCGTGGCAGAGCGCCGCCGGCTCACGCCGGTCACGACTTGGACGTGTTGATGCGGGTTGGCGTGCGATGCATCTCGGCCCGAACCCGGCCTGCTACAAGCGGATGAGCGCCTTCTGGTAGTCACCCAACAGCTTCTTCGGGGCGACGACTTCCCCCTGGTATCGCCGATACCCCTTCGCCTCCCCGTCCGGCCCGGGCTTGAGCTCCGGGATGAACCCGCCGTGCGGGAGGTATCCGGTGAAGCGGATCGTCTCGAACCCCGCGTCGACACAGCACTTCAGCGCTTCGGTCGAGAACCCGCCGAGCTGGGCGTCGGGCGTAAACACCACGCGCAGGTCGCGCGGGGCGGCGGCGTCCTTCCGGACCCGGGTCAGGTAGGCCCGTACCCCGGCGGTCGCGGCATCCCGAGCGTGGGGGTAGGCGAGGTCGGTCTGTTTCCCATCTGCCCCCGCCAGGTCCGCCCCTGGGGTCACGCTCCAGAGAACCTGCCCCCGGGCGTCGAACTCGGTGAGCGTGTACGGCGAGCGCACGGGGTCCGGCCCGCGCACGGTAAGCACGATGTGTGGGGCGGCCGGCGCGGGGGACGAGGAGGGCACGGCAGCCTTCTCCTGCCCGGTGGCGTCGGGACTTTGCCGCACCGACAGGCCCGCGCCGAAGCCCACCCCGAGCAGGAGCAGCCCGACGAACCCGGCGGCGGTGGCCTTTCTTATCCAGAACATGCGGAGTACCTCACGGGTCAGGGCGACGACCGCGGACGGCGCGGCCGCCGACAGGGACGCGAGCCGGCTCGCCGCCGCCGACCGGACCGCCGCCTCCGCGACCCCCACGGGCGCGGCCGCGACCGCGGCGGCCAACACCGCCGCCGGAACCCGCCCCGCGAACCGCTCCCGCAGCTGAGCCAACCCGCGCGAGACGAGCGACGATACGGTCCCCTCCGGGCAGCCGAGACGGTCGGCGGCCTCGCGGTGGGTCAGCCCTTCGAGGTGACACAACAGGACGGCCGCCCGGCACCGGTCCGGCAGCCCGAGTAGGACCGCGTCGAGATCGACCGGCAGCGCGGGTGCCAGCTGGGGTGCCGGGGCGGAGTCAGGGAGTGACGTGAAGCGGGCGAGGCGGCGGGCGTTCTTGCGGCGGGCGTTGCGGGCCGTCAGCCTGGCGACCTGAAGCAGCCAGGGGCCGACGGTCGGGGCGGTGACCAGCCGGCGGGCGCGGCGGACGAGAACCAGGAAGGTGGCCTGGAAGGCGTCCTCGGCGTCGGCCGGGTCCGGGAGGGCGCGGCGGCACACGCCCCAGACAAGTGGGCCGTGGCGGCGGACCAGTTCGGCGAAGGCCGACTCGTCCCGGCCGGCGAGGAATGCGGCCAGGAGGTCTCCGTCGAGGCGTGGGTCATGACCGGCCCGGCGGAGCAAGGTGGCGAAGCGGTCCATGCCCTTATCATGTCGCCACCAGCTGTGGGACTTGCAGGAAAAAGTGGCAGGAGACGAGAGACAGGAGGCAAACGACACACATCGCCTGGGGGTAACCCCGGGCGTGTTTGTTTTCTGTCCCCTGTCTCGCCTCACGTGGGTGGGCCGGCCAGGGCGGCGCTGACGGCGGCGAGGAGTTCGGTCGGGCGGTAGGGCTTGTTCAGCAGCCCCACCGAGCCGTCGACGGAGGCGATGTCGTCGGCCGAGTAGCCGGTCGAGAACAGGACGCGGGCCGCGGGGTCGAGTTCCAGGATGTGCCGGAAGGCGTCCCGGCCGGACATCCGCGGCATGGTCACGTCGAGCACCACCAGCCCGATCTCGCCCCGGTGGGCGGTGAACATCTCGACCCCGGTCACCCCGTCGTCGGCCGTCAGCACCCGGTACCCGGCCCGCTCCAGCACGGTCCGCCCGAGCTCGCGGATCATCGCCTCGTCGTCCACGAGCAGGACCGTGGGCCGGGCGGGAGCCTCGGCCGGGTCGCCGGCCCGGGTGTCGGGGAAGGTGATCCCGGCGGGCGACGGCCGGGCCGGCGCGGCCGGGGCGGACGGGAGGTAGACGTCGAACCGGCTGCCGGCGCCGGGGGCGGTGACGACCTCGACCCGGCCGCGGTGCTGCTCGACGACCCCGCGCACCATCGGCAGCCCGAGGCCGGTCCCCTTGCCGACCTCCTTGGTGGTGAAGAACGGCTCGAAGATCCGGGCCTTCAGGTCGTCGGACATCCCGACGCCGGTGTCGGTCACGCCGAACCGGATGAAGGGCTCGGCGGCGGGGGCGTCCGGCGGGTCGTCCGGCCCGCGCGGGCGGGGCAGTTCGACCGGGCCGGCCGAGAAGGTGAGGGTGCCCCCGCCCGGCATGGCGTCGCGGGCGTTCATTCCGAGGTTGAGGAGAGCCTGGTGGAGCAGGCCCGCGTCGGCCAGGACCGGCCCGCACCCGGGGGCCACCTCGACCCGCACCGACACCCGCGGGTCGGTCCCCCGGCCGACGGCGGCGGCGACCGCCGCCAGCACCTCGGTCGGGTCCACCGGCCCGGCCGCCACCTGGTTCCGGCGGGCGTAGCCGAGGAGCTTGCGGGTGAGGTCGGCGGCCCGGGCCGCGGCCTGCTCGGCGGCGGCCAGGAGCGGCCGGCCCGGGTCGCCCTCCGGGGGCCGGGCCAGGGCCAGGTTCCCGGTGATGACGGTGAGGAGGTTGTTGAAGTCGTGGGCCACCCCGCCCGCCAGGTGGCCGACCGCCTCCACCTGCTGCGACTGCCGGTACTGCTCCTCCAGCCGGCGCCGGGCGGTCACGTCGATCGACACCCCGAGCCCGTACTCGTAGGCTCCGTCGGCCCCGCGGACGGCCGACAGCGACAGCTCCGTCCAGACCACGCCCCCGTCCGGCCGGACGTACCGCTTGGCCATGTCCAGCTGGTCGCGGGCGCCGGCGGTCAGCTCGCGCATCAGCGGCGCCTGCACCACCCAGTCGTCCGGGTGGGTGAGGCCCACCGGGGTGAGGGTGAGGAGCTCGTCCAGCGTCCGCCCGACGAGGGCGAGGAAGGCCGGGTTGGCGGCCACGAACCGGCCGGTCGGGTCGGTCAGCGAGACCCCCGCGGCGGCGCTCTGGAAGATGCCCCGGAACAGCCCCTCGCTCCGCCGCAGCGCCTCCTCGGCCTGCCGCCGCTCGGTCACGTCCTGGGCCAACACCAGCTCGGCCGGGCGGCCGTCGAACTCGAGGGCGAAGGACTCGACCTCGGCCTCGATGACCGCCCCGTCCCGGTGCCGGTGCCGCCACGGGGCGGGCGGGTCGAACCCGCCCTCCTCGGCGAGTGCGGGCGCCGGCCGCCGCGGGTCGTCGGGCGGGTGGAGGTCGTCCACCGTCATCCCCAGGAACTCGTCCCGGGAGTAGCCGTAGGTGCGGACCGCGGCGTCGTTGACCGCCAGGAACTGCCGGGTGTGCTGGTCGAACACCCACATCGGGTGGGGGTTGCGGTCGAACAGGAGCCGGTACCGCGCCTCGCTCCGGCGGACGGCCTCCTCGGCCCCCCGGCGGGCGGTCACGTCCGTCACCGCCCCGTTCCACACGCTCCCGCCGTCGGGCTGGGGGGTCGGGCGGGAGCGGGTGTGGAGCCACCGCACCGCGCCGCCGGTCGTGAAGCTGCGGAACTCGCACTCGAACGGCTGCAGGGCCAGGAAGCTCGCCGCCTCGGCGGCCCGGAAGCCGGCCAGGTCGTCCGGGTGGATCAGCCGGTGCAGCGTCTCGGGGTCGGCCTGGACCTCGGCCGCCGTCACCCCGAGGAGGTTGACGATCCCGGCGCTGACGTGCGCGAACCGGGGCGGCCCGTCCGGCGGGGCCACCACCTGATAGACCGCCCCGTCCGGGAGGTTGTCCCCGATCGCCCGCAGCTGTTCTTCCGACTCCCGGAGGGCCGACTGGGCGTCCTTCAGGGCGGACACGTCCAGCGACACGTTGACCAGCCCGCGGACCGCGCCGTCCGGCTCCCGGATCGGAGCCTTCAGGGTCAGCCAGTGGTGGGGCCGGCCGGCCGCGTCGGGGGTCGTCTCCTCATACTGGAGCGTCTCACCGGTTTCGACCACCTGCCGGTCGCGGGCGGCGGTGTAGGCTCCGTAGTCCGGCGAGATCAGGTCGGAGGCGGTGAGCCCGACCGCCCCCGCCGGGGTGGTGCCGTACAGGTCGGCCTGGTGCCGGTTCATCAGGAGGTAGCGCGAAGCCCCGTCCTTGGCCGAGATCAGCCCGGGGAAGGCGTCGATGATGGACCGGAGGAGCCGGGCGGTGTCCTGGTGGGCGTCGTCCGCCCGCCGCCGCTCGGTCACGTCCCGCTGGAGAAGCACCCAGTAGTCCGGCCGCGCCCCCGCCGCCCCGACCGGCACCAGGCTGACGTCGGCCCAATACCCGGACCCGTCCGGCCGGGCGAGCCGGACCTCGCCCTGGGCCGGCGCGCCGGCCGCCGCCATCTCGCGGACGGGCGGGAGCGGGAGGGGACGGCCGATCAGATCCCCCCGGGGGTGGCCGGTCATCTGACAGAATGCGTCGTTCGCGTACCGCACGGCCGGCCCGTCCGGGCCGGCGTCGAGGACGGCCACCCCCGACCGGGCGTTCACGACGACCGACTCGAACAGCCGGGCCGCGTCGCGTTCGGCGGCGAGGGCGGCGGTCGTGGCCCTCAGCTCGGCCAGCTGGCGGGCCGCCGCACGCTCCCGAACCGCCCCCCAGATGGTCAACCCGGCCACACCGGTCGTCAGAGCCGCGAGCCCTGTCCGGCCCGCCGGGCCGATTGCGTCCGGGGCGTATGCCGACACCGCCACCCCGACCGCCGCGACGAGGGCGAGTCCGGCGGCGAGGGCCAGAGGTGGGAACGGTGGTGGGTGGGCGGACGGCATCAACGCCACCGGAGCGGACGGCCGACTCGGAAAAATAGTCTCAGTCTGCCTGAACGATACGCTCCATCTGAACGACTTCCAGTTCATCCGACCGAAAAACCGGCAGGGTGATACCACCCGCGTCGGAATTCTCCGACCCCCGCCTGAGCTTGTCACGCAACAGTCGCAATTCCACGCCGGGGCCGTAACCGGGGAGTAAGGGTTAACCATAATCGGCCGGCGGCGGTTAGGTCCGGTCGCACCGACTGTGAGGGCGGGATGGGCTATCCGAACCTGCGGGCCTGCGTCGCCGACCTGGAGCGGACCGGCCAGTTGGTCTGCGTCCCGACAGAAATCGACCCGCACCTCGACGCCGCGGCCGTCCACCGCCGCGTCTACCGCGCCGGCGGGCCGGCGGTGTTCTTCGAGCGGGTGAAGGGGTCGCCGTTCCCGATGGTGTCGAACCTGTTCGGCACCCCGGCCCGGGCGCGGTTCCTGTTCCGCGACGCCCTCGCCCAGGTCCGCAAGCTGGTCGAGTTGAAGACCGACCCGGGCGCCTTCGCCCGGCGGCCGTGGCGTTATTGGGACGTGCCGTTCGCGGCCTGGCGGCTCCGGCCAAAGTTCGTCCGCCGCGGGCCGGTCCTCGCCCACCGGACCACGCTCTCTCACCTGCCGCAGCTCAAGTGCTGGCCGCTGGACGGCGGGCCGTTCGTGACCCTGCCGGCGGTCTACACCGAAGACCCGGACCGGCCCGGCTGGGCGCGGTCGAACCTCGGCATGTACCGGGTGCAGTTCGGCGGGAACGACTACGAGCCGGACCGCGAGTGCGGCCTGCACTACCAGATCCACCGCGGCATCGGCGTCCACCACGCCGCGGCCGTGCGGCGGGGCGAGCGGCTGCCGGTGAACGTGGTCGTCGGCGGCCCGCCGGCGCTGGCGCTGGCTGCGGTCATGCCGCTCCCGGAGGGGCTCCCCGAACTCGCCTTCGCCGCCGCAATCGGCGGCCGGCGCCTCGCGCTCGTCCGCCCCGGCGCCCTCCCGTTCCCGGCCGAGGCCGACTTCGTCATCAGCGGGTTCATCGACCCGGCCCGCACCAAGCCCGAGGGGCCGTTCGGCGACCACCTCGGCTACTACAGCCTCACCCACCCGTTCCCGGTGATGACGGTCGAGGCCGTGTGGCACCGGCCGGGGGCGGTCTGGCCGTTCACCGTCGTCGGCCGACCGCCGCAGGAGGACACCTCGTTCGGCGAGCTGATCCACGACCTGACCGGCCCCGTCATCCCGACCGTCATCCCCGGGCTCCACGCCGTTCACGCCGTGGACGCGGCCGGCGTCCACCCGCTGCTCCTGGCGGTCGGGAGCGAACGCTACGTCCCCTACGCCGAGCGCCGCAAGCCGCAGGAACTCCTCACCATCGCCAGCGCCGTCCTCGGGCAGGGTCAGCTGTCGCTGGCGAAGTACCTGTTCATCGCCGCGAAGGAGGACGCCCCCGGGCTGGACATCCACGACGTCCCCGCCTTCCTCCGACACGTGCTGGAGCGGGCCGACTGGAAGACCGACCTCCACTTCCACACCCGCACCACGATCGACACCCTCGACTACAGCGCCGGCCTGGGGCTGAACGCCGGCAGCAAGCTGGTCGTCGCCGCCGCCGGCCCGAAGCGGCGCGAACTCGCCACCGCCCTGCCGCCGGGCTTCACCCTCCCCGACGGCTTCACCGACCCGCGGGTCGTCCTTCCCGGCGTCGTCGCGGTGCGGGGGCCGCAGTGGTCGGCGGGCGGCGAGCAGCGGCCGGACGGCAACCCCGACGTCCTCCGCCTTTGCTCGTTCCTGTCCACCGCCCGCTGCCCACTGCCTACCCTGATGCTCGTCGTGGACGACTCTGACTTCGTCGCCCGGTCCGTCGCCAACTTCGTGTGGGTGGTGTTCACGCGCAGCGACCCGGCCACGGACGTCCACGGCGTCGGGGCGTTCACCCACCGCAAGCACTGGGGCTGCACCGGCCCGCTGGTGATCGACGCCCGGCTGAAGCCGCACATGCCGCCGCCGCTGGAGGACGACCCGGCCGTCGCCCAGCGCATCGACCCGCTGTTCGCCCGCGGGGGGCCGCTGCACGGGTGGGGGTGACGGCACTCCCCGGCGGCGGTGGCGCGGAGCTTTTCCGTTGCCCCCTCCCCGGCCGTCGCATAGTGTCAGGCTCCGCCCCTCCCCCCGGAGTCGCCGCTATGGCCGCACGCCGCATCGTCCTGTTCGCCGCCCCCCTGCTCCTGCTCCCGGCACTCGCCCCGGCCCAGCCGACGGACACGTCCAGGTTCGCCGCCATCAAGCCGGCGATGCAGCGGTTCGTGGACAGCGGCGACCTCGCCGGGGCGGTCACGCTCGTCGGCCGGTCGGCGGGGGTGGTCCACCACGAGGCCGTCGGCTTCCGCGACCTCGCGGCCCACGACCCGCTGCTCAAGGACACCCTGTTCCGCATCGCCTCCATGACCAAGCCGATCACCGCCGTCGCCGTCATGATCCTCGCCGACGAGGGGAAGCTGAGCCCGGACGACGACCTCGCCAAGCACCTCCCCGCCTTCGCCGACCTCACCCTCGCCGGCGGCGCGCGGCCGGCCCGGCCGGTGAAGCTCCGCGACCTCCTGACGCACACGTCCGGGCTGGCGAACTACCCGGCCGCCCTCGGCGACGTGTACGGCAAGCGCGACAAGACGCTGGCCGAGACGACCGCCGCCGTGGCCAGGCTGCCCCTGACGTTCGAGCCCGGCACCAAGTGGAGCTACTCGAACCCCGGCATCGACACGCTCGGCCGGGTCGTGGAGGTGGTGTCCGGGAAGTCGTTCGAGGCGTTCGTGAAGGAGCGCGTGTTCGACCCGCTGGCGATGACCGACACCCGCTTCTACCCGACCCCCGCGGACATGAAGCGGGTGGCCCTGACCTACGGCCCCGGCAAGGACAAGAAGCTGACGGCCGGCGCGTTCGGGCTGGTGGGTCTGCCGGAGAACCCGAAGCACCCGATCCCGGCCGGCGGGCTGATCTCGACCGCCGCCGACCAGGCCAAGCTGTACCGGATGATGCTCCACAAGGGCGCACTCGGCGGCAAGCGGGTGCTGAGCGAGAAAGCGGTGGCGGAAATGACCAAGACGCAGACGGGCGACATCAAGACGGGGTTCGTGGACGGGATGAGCTTCGGCTTCGGCTGGGCGGTGGTGAAGGAGCCGAAGGGGGTGACGGCGATGCTGTCGCCGGGCACGTTCGGCCACGGCGGGGCGTTCGGGACGCAGGGCTGGATCGACCCGAAGCAGGACGTGTTCGTGGTGCTGATGATCCAGCGGACCGGCCTGCCCAACGGCGACGCCTCGGAGTTCCGGCGGACGTTTCAGGAGTTGGCCGTCGCCGCGGTGAAGTGAGCGAGCGCGGGGGGCGTCCCGATCGGCACGCGCGGGAGCCCCGCAACGACACCCGACTGCCGGCGTCAGGCCGGCCCGTCGTCGGCCTGGGGGAGGGTCACCCGGAAGGTCGTCCCGCAGCCGAGCTTGCTCGCCACCCGCACCGTCCCCCGCATCGCCTGGACGAGGTGCTTGACGATCGCCAGCCCCAGGCCCGTCCCGCCCTCGTCCCGGCTGCGGGCCTTGTCCGCCCGGTAGAACCGCTCGAAGATGCGCTGCTGGTCGGCCGCCGAGATGCCGATCCCGGTGTCCTCCACCTCGAACCACGCCTGCCCCGCCCCGGCGCCCCACCGGACCGTGATCCGCCCCCCGTTCGGGGTGTACTTGATGGCGTTGTCCACGAGGTTGTCCAGCACCTGCCGCAGCGCGCCCGGGTCGGCCTGCACGGCCGCCGGCCGGGCCGGCGGCTTCTCCACCAGCGTCAGCGTCTTCGCCTCGGCCCGCGGCGCCTGCCGCTCCAGGCTGTCGGCGATGGCCCGGGCGAGCGGCACCGCGGCTGGTTCGAGCCCGAGCTCCCCCGACTCGACGCGCGCCAGGCTGAGCAGATCCTGGATCAGCGCCATCAGCCGGCCGGCCTCGTCCCCCACCCGGCCGAGGAACGCCGCGCGGGTCTCGGGGTCGTCGGCCGCGCCGTCCTGGAGAGCCTCGACGGTCGAGGAGATGACCGCCAGCGGCGTCTTGAGCTCGTGGGACACGTTGGCCACGAAGTCCTGGCGGAGGCGCTCCAGGCGGCGGAGGTCGGTGGTGTCGTGGACCACCACCACCGCCCCGGCCCCGGCCGGCCCCGGGAGGCGCGACACGTACACCGCCAGGCTCCGCCCCACCGGCCCCTTCCAGTCGAGCTCCTCGCGGTGCGGGACGGGGCTGCCGAGCCCCTTCCCGACGATCTCCTGGAACCCCCGCTGCCGGGCCACCTCCCACAGCGCCCGGCCGACCGCGGCGGCCGGGTCGAACTCCAGCAGCTTGCCGGCCCGGTCGTTGGCGAACACGACCCGCTGGGCCGGGTCGATGGCCACCACCCCCTCGATCATCCCGGACAGAATCGCCCTCAGCTGTTCCCGGTCGTGGGCGAGCTGGGCGAAGGTGGCGGCCAGCCGGCCGCTCATGGTGTTGAACGCGGCCGCCAGCCCCGCGTGCTCCTTGCTCCCGGCCACCCGGATGACGTGCCCCAGGTCGCCGTCGGCGAGCCGGGTGGCCCCGGCGGTGAGTTCCCCGAGGGGGCGGGCGAACCGCCGGGCCATGACGTAGGCCGGGACGGCGGCCAGCAGCAGCACGACCACCTCGGCCGCGGCCACGTCGTTGGCCATCTCGAAGAACAGGTCGTCGTTCCGGCGGAAGATGAGGAGCCCCACCAGCCCGACGGCGGTGAGGACGAGGAACAGGTAGGTGGCGAAGAGGCGCCAGAACATCGGCGGGCCGACCACAACGGGGAAGCGTTCGGCCCATTGTAGGCCGGCCGCCCCGGCGGGCGTGAAGACCGGGTGAAGGCGCCGCGGTCACACCGGCATCGGGTCGGCGTGGTAGACGAAGTGCGGGCGGGCCTCGACGTCGTGCCACGCGGCCGTCTTCGGGATGCCGAGGGCCGAGTAGATCGTCGCGGCGAAGTTCTCGGGCGTCTGCGGGTCGGTGGCGGGGTGGCCGGCGTTGCGGTCCGACGAGCCGACCACCCGCCCGCCGCGGACCCCGCCGCCGGCGAGGAACACGCTCTGCACCGCCCCCCAGTGGTCGCGGCCCGGACCCTTGTAGTGCTGCGTCAGCGTGCTGACGCGCGGCGTCCGCCCGAACTCCCCGGCCATCACCACCAGCGTCGAGTCGAGCAGCCCGCGGTCGCCCAGGTCGTCGAGCAGCGCTGACACGGACCGGTCGGTCGGCGGCAGGAGCTTGTCCTTGAGGTGCGGGAAGGCGTTCCCGTGGGTGTCCCACGTCTCGTTGTTGCCGAGGTTCACCTGCACGAGGTTCACGCCGGCCTCCACCAGCCGGGCGGCCATCAGGAGCGACCAGCCGAAGGCGTTCCGGCCGTAGCGGTCGAGGTCGCGCGGGTCGGCGTGGTCGAGGTCGAAGGCCCGGCGGACGCGGGCGTCGGTGAGGAGCGACACGGCGTCCTGCCGCGACCGGTCGAACGCCCCGGCCGCGGCGTCGAGCCCGGCCCGCTGGCGGTCGATGGCGGCGAGGAGGCCGCGCCGGGTGCCGAACCGCGTCGGGTCGATCCCCTCGGGGAGGCTCAGGTCGGGGATCGTGAACCGCCGCCGCTTCGCGGCGTAGTCGCGCTGCTGGTGGTCGAACTCGTGGGTCGGGTACGCCCCGTAGGCCTTCGACTCGAACGCCGACGCCTCCAGGAACCACGGGTCGCGGTGGCGGCCCATCGCCCCGGCGAACTGCCCCGGGATCACCCGGCCGGTGTTGTGGACGATCCGGTCCGGCAGCACCACCGCCGGCGGGAGGTTGTTCCGCGGTGCCGTCACGGCGCCGGCGATCGAGGCGATCGCGGGGTGGTCGGTCGGGTTCGGCCGGTTCGGGTTGAACCCGGTCGGGGCGTCGCTCCGGCCGGTGAGCATGATGTGGTGGCCGAGCGAGTGGTCGTTCGACCGGTGCGTGAGGGACCGCACCAGCGCCCACTTGTCCGACCGCGCCGCGAGCAGCGGCAGGTGCTCGGTGACACGGACGCCGGGGGTGCGCGTGGGGATGCTGCCGAACTCCCCGCGAATGCCGTCGGGGGCGTCGGGCTTGGGGTCGAAGCTCTCGTGCTGGGCCAGGCCGCCGGACAGGAAGATGTAGATGACCGCCCGCGCCGGCGCCCGCGTGCCGGCCGGCCCGGCGGCGCGGAGGAGCTGGAGTTCCGCACCGCCGAGGCCGAGCAGCCCGACCGCCCCGGCCTGGAGGGCGACGCGGCGGGTCGGGGTCGGGTGGGCGAAATGGAGTGGCGGCATGGCGAGAGTCCCGGTAGTCCGGGCAGGCGGGAAGGCGGGGTTGATGTGCCAAGTATCACCGAACGCGGGCGCGTTCGCAACCCGGCCGGGTGCGGAATGACCAGCGGCCGGGCGGGCCAAGGGCATTGCTTCCGACCGGACGGGCACGCCGGTAAACTGACCGACACCGCCGCCGGAGGTTCGCCCGTGCCCGTTACCCGCCCCACCGTTCTCTTGTCCGCTGTACTTTGGGGGAACCCCGCCCCCGCGGCCGACCCACCCACCCCGGAGGACCGCTTCGCCGCATCCGTACTCCTGCTCAGTGGGCACCAGCGGGAGAAGGCCGGCGATCTGGAGGCGGCCCTCAAGGACTTCAACGACGCCGTCCGTCTCAACCCCCAGTCCGACAGCGCCTACCGCGTGCGGGGCGAGGTCTGGCTCAAGAAGGGGAACCTCGACCGGGCGCTTGCCGACCTCACCAGGTCGATCGAGCTCAACCCGCAGAGCGGCCCCGCCGCCTTGGCCTTCTCCGCGCGGGGACGGGTGTGGGTTGAGAGGAAGGACGACTCCCGGGCGCTCGCCGACTTTGACGAGGCCGTCCGGCTCAGCCCGCAGAGTGCATTCTTCTACTTCTACCGGGCGGGCTGTTCGATCCGCCGCGGGGACACCGCCCGGGCCGACGCCGACCTCACCCGCTACGTCACGATGCAACCCGATGACCCCGAGGGGTACTTCCGCCGGGGGCAGGTCCGGCTGGCGGCGCGCGAGCATCACCGCTCGACGTTCGACTTCGACGAGGCCATTCGGCTGAAACCGGACCACGCCGACGCCTACTACGCCCGCGGGTGCGCCCGGAGTCGGATCCGGGAGTACGACCGCGCCATCGCCGACCTCACCGAGGCGGTCCGGCTGAGGCCGAAGTTGACGGCGGCGTACCTTGAGCGGGCGGCGGTTTACCAGAAGAGGGGCAACACCGGCCGGGTGATCGAGGACTATACCGAGGCGACCCGGGCGGACCCGAACTGCCACGAGGCGTACCACATGCGGGCGTGGCTCCGGGCCACCAACCCAGACGCGGCCGTCCGTGACGGGGCACTGGCCGCCGCCGACGCCCGGCGGGCGTGCGAACTCACCCATTGGGGAAACGGCGACTACATCGACACCCTGGCTGCGGCCGAGGCGGAGTGCGGCCGCTTCGCGGAAGCCATCAGGTACGAGAACCAGGCGCTTGGGATCAGCGAGTACGCCAAAAGTCCGCAGGGGCAGGACGCTCGGGTGCGGCTGAAGTTGTACCAGGAGGGGAAGGCGTACCGCGAGGGCGCGGCCGCCGAGTACCCGGCCGCGGCCGGTGGGGCAGAGGCGGTCGCCAAGACCACCCTCCAGGCCCGCCTCGTCATCGGGCTCGCCGCGGGCGCCGGGTTGCTGTTCGGGGGGTTCTTCTTCTACCGACTCGGCCTGTTCGGGATCTTCCGGCCGTCCCGGCCGGCCGGACCGCTCGAAGCGGCCGCTGAGCCCCCGCCAGACGACCCCGACGCCTGCCCGACCACCCAGAACCCCGCTTGACCGCCCCGCTTGCCGTGGTTATCTCCCCCGCCACGGTTCCCGCGGCGAGGAGGTAACATGCGCAGGTTCACACGCTGGACGGCCGCCGGGGTGGTGGCCTTCGGGGCGGCCGCCGGGGTGGCGAGCGGGTGGTCCCACCCCGCACCCCCCAACCCGTCCACGACCACCGCGCCCGCCACCCCCTCCCAGGCTCCCACCGTTCTCCCGGCTGTGGCGGTCGTTGCGGCCGACGTGCCCCGCCAGGAGGCGGCCGTCAGCCTCATCTGGCGGTCGCCCGTCGAGGGCCGCGTCGGCAAGGCGTCCCGGTACACCCTCACCGCCACCAACACCTGCAACCAGGTCGTCCAGAAGGTGACCGTGCAGGTCCGGGTGCCGGCCGGCGTCGCCTCGTCCGGATGTACCCCCGCACCGCGAACGGTGGACGGCGTGCTGCTGTGGGACGTCGGCCACCTTCGCCCGAACGAGGCTCGCGACCTCGTCATGGACTTCACCCCCTCCGCCCGTGGGCCGCTCGCCGCCGAGGCGTGGGTCACCTTCACCGGCACCGCGGCGGCGACGGTGGCCGTGAGGGAGCCGCGGATCGAGGTCAGCTGTACCGCCCCGACGGAGGTGCCGCTCGGCGGCTCCGTGCCGTACCGGTACGTCATCCGGAACACCGGCGACGTGCCCGTGACCGGCGTCCGCTTCGAGCAGCGTCACCTGACGCCGCCGCCGACCGGCGAACTCGGCGCACCCGGGACGCCCGCCGCGGGGGCCGTGTCCGAATCGACCGCGCCGCTGCTGGCCCCGGGCGCGGAGTACGTGGTCACGAAGCACCTGCCCGCCAACGGCCGGGGCGAGCTGCACGTCGGGTTCGACGTCACTGCCGACGACGGGCTGGCCGCCACCACGTCGAGCCGCACGAAGGTGACCGCCCCGAAGCTGGAGGTGGTGGTGACCGGCCCGGCGGAGGTCGGGCTGTCGAAGGCCGTGACCTACGCCGTGACCGTGACGAACACCGGCGACCTGCCGGTCGAGCGGGCGACGCTGACGTGCGAGGCCGGGGCCGGGATCAAGCTCGACCCGAACGTGACCCCCGCTGCGTTTTCGGACAAGACCCCGAGTCCAGCCCACACGCCGTGGGACGTGCGCCAGCTGCGGCCCGGGGAGAGCCGGACGTTCCGGCACACCGGGACCGGAACCCGGTCGGGTGAGGTGTTCTTCAAGGCCGTCGCCGTCGAACAGCTGCCGTCGCAGTCGGCCCGCCCGGCCGCGACCGCCGGCCGCGAGCACAAGACGGTCGTCCGCGGCGTCCCGGGCATCCGCATGGAGGTGACCGACTCCGTCGACCCGGTGCGGGTGAGCGGCGAGACGGTGTACGAGGTCAAGGTGACGAACACCGGCACCGAGGCCGACCGGAACCTCCAGCTGGCGTGCAACCTGCCGGCCGGGACCGAACTCCTGAGCGCCACCGGCCCGACGGCCTACCTGGAGCGGGTCGGGGTGGACTTCAACGCCCCGGGCCAGGCCCGGAACCAGCGGACGGTGACCTTCGAGCCGGTGCGGGAACTGGGGCCGCAGACGGAGGTCGTCTTCCGGGTGCGGGTGCGGGCGACGGCCACCGGCGACGGCCGGTTCCGCGCCGCCATCACCAGTGACCACCTGACCACTCCCGTGGTGCGCGAGGAATCGACGACCGTGTACGGGAACTGACCGCCTTTCCTAAAACACGCGCGACCGCCCCGGGCTCTCCCGGGGCGGTCGTCGTTTCCGGTCGCTTGTCACAATTCCGACCGAATGGCGTGAAGCCTACCCGTAGTGTCTGGCGTGAGGGGCGAGCGGCACGCGAGCCCCGGACGCACCTCCCGACGACCCGAACCGACTCACCAGCGGCGAAGGGAACCCGGCCCATAGGAGCCCGGGCGGGGGGCGCACGGACACTCAACACCATCTGGGAGGCACGGCGATGCGGAAGTTCATCCTGGCGGCGGTGGCGGGGCTGGTGGGTGCGAGCGGGGTCGGGTTCGCCGGGGCGGTCGGCGGCCCGCGGTCGAACACCACCCGGGTCAACGCCCGGGCCACCGACCAGTACACGATCGGCTTCCGCGGCGGGGAGGCGGCCCGAATCACCGTCGCGGGCGACGGGGACACCGACCTGGATCTGTACGTGTACGACGAGTTCGGCAACCTGATCGTGAAGGACGACGACAACACCGACTACTGCGTCGTCAGCTGGACGCCCCGGTTCACCGGCCCGTTCACCGTCCGCGTCGTCAACCGCGGCGGCGTCTACAACCAGTACCGACTCACCACCAACTGAAGCCAGAGTGGGGAGGGGGGGAGTGAGGAGGGTAGGTTTTCAGGCCCACCGCCCGCACACCCACCCCTCCTCACTCCCCCTCCTCCTCACTCCCCCTCCTCCTCACTCCCCCTCCTCCTCACTCCCCCTCCTCCTCACTCCTCACTCTGGCTTCCCCGTCTCCTACCGACTGTGTGTAGGGGTAAAGCAAAACCGCCCGGGGGAGTCCCCCGGGCGGTGGCGTTGCGCGGGCGGCGCCGCGTCAGGCGCTCTTCTTGCCGGGCTTCTTCTCGAACAGCTTCCGCTCGCCGCGGACCACGTCCGGGGTGATGACGTACTTCCCCTTGTGCTCCATGTCGGGGAGCTCGTACATCACGTCCATCATCACCTCCTCGACGATCGACCGCAGCCCGCGGGCGCCGGTCTCCCGGGCCTTGGCCAGCCGGGCGATCTCGGTCAGCGACTTCGGGTCGAACTCGACCTCGGCGCCTTCCATCTCGAACAGCTTCTGGTACTGCCGCACCAGGGCGTTCTTCGGCTCGGTGAGGATGCGGATCATCGCCTCCTCGTCGAGCGGGTCGAGCGGGGCCAGCACCGGCAGCCGGCCGATGAACTCGGGGATCATCCCGAACTCGATCAGGTCGTCGGCGGTCACCTGGCCGAGGAGCTCGGCCATGCTCCGCTCGCGCTGGGCCTCGTTCACCGCCCCGAACCCGATCGCCTTCCGCCCGAGCCGCCGGCTGATGGTGTCCTCCAGCCCGACGAACGTCCCGCCGCAGATGAACAGGATGTTCGACGTGTCCACCTGGATGTACTGCTGCTCCGGGTGCTTCCGCCCGCCCTGCGGGGGGACGTTGGACACCGTCCCTTCGAGCATCTTCAGGAGCGCCTGCTGGACGCCCTCGCCGGACACGTCGCGGGTGATCGACACGTTCTGCGAGGTCTTGGCGATCTTGTCGATCTCGTCGATGTAGATGATGCCGCGCTGGGCCGCCTCGATGTCGAAGTCGGCGGCGTGGAGGAGCTTCAGCAGCAGGTTCTCCACGTCCTCGCCGACGTACCCGGCCTCGGTGAGCGTGGTGGCGTCGCCGATGGCGAACGGCACGTCCAGCACCTTGGCGAGGGTCCGGGCCAGGAGCGTCTTGCCGCTCCCGGTCGGGCCGATGAGGAGGATGTTGCTCTTCTCGATCTCGACGTCCCGCACCCCGGTCTCGCCGAGGCTGAGCCGCTTGTAGTGGTTGTGGACGGCCACCGACAGGCACTTCTTGGCCCGCTGCTGGCCGATCACGTACTGGTCGAGCCGCTCCTTGATGGAGCGGGGGGAGGGCGTGTTGGAGGCCGCCTGCTTCGGCCCGCCGCGCCGCTTCTTCTCCTGGTCGATGATCGACTGGCACAGCTCGATGCACTCGCCGCAGATGTACACGTCGCCCGGCCCCTCCACGAGGGGGCCGACGTCGCGGTGGGAGCGGCGGCAGAACGAGCAGTAGGCGTTGCGGTTCCGGCCGGCCGTGCCGGGCGGCTTGCGGCCGCCGGAATCGCCGGGTGTGCGGTCAGCCATGCGGGCTCCCCAGGGGCTGGGACGTCGAGGACGGTTGGGGCGGCCGGGCCGGCCGCGGGTGGTTCGGCGGACGGGTCAGCCCCGTCTTCAGGCTAATCATACCGCGACCGATTTCCGGCGCGACACGGGTTCTGAATAACTGTCGCAACCCGCCCGCGCCGACGGCCCGACCCTGCGGGTTCTGCGCCGGGGGGCGGATGCCGGAGTCATCCGGGTGGGGGCGGTGGGGCCGGGGGTTTCGGGTCGTCGAAGTAGTCGTCCGGGAGCGGCCCCGGCAGCGGCGGGGCGGCCGGGGGGAGTGTCCCGTCGGCCGCGACCGGACTCGTGGGGGCGGCCCCGCCGCCCGCCGGGGCGGCGCCGGCCGGCCCCTTGACCCGCGTGGCCACCTTCTGCCGGAGCCGGTTGTACTCCGCCTCGGTGATCTCGCCGCGCTCGTACATCCCGCGGAAGCCGGACAGCTCGACGACGCCCGCCTCGCCGGGGCCGGTGCCGCGCTTCCGCCACCGGTCCACCAGGAAGATGACGAACCCGCCGGCGAAGAGGGCGGCGGCGAGGGCGAGGGAGCCGTAGAGGAGCTCGGGCCGGTCCCAGGGCGAGCCGGCCGGGCGGCCCTGGGCGAACAGACACGACGACAGCATCCGGACGCCTCGACGCGGGGGAGGGCGTGTCGCCCTCAAAGGTAGCCCATTTTGCCCCGTCGGGGAAGACCGGCCTCCCGCGGGAGTTGAACCGCTACGCCGTCGACGATGCCCGGTGCGGGTTGAGGTTGCCGCCGTCGGCCCGGCCCGCAGGCGGTAGCGGGCGTGCTACACCGTGCGGCCCCGGTACAGCGGTCGGCCGACGGCCGGGTCGCGGGAGGTGAACGGGCTGTCGGTCGTGTCCCCGGCGAGCGACCGGGCGTACACCTCGAACCGCCCGTCCAGTTCCGCGGCGTGGTGGACGATCAGCCCCTCCGGGACCGCCGGCAGCCGGGGTGAACCCCGCTCCGGCTGCCGGACGTGGGTGTAGATCAGGTGGCCGAGGAGCCGCACCAGCTCCGGGTTCAGGCCCGGCACCTCGCGGGCCGCCTCGCGGACGAGTTCCACCCCCAGCAGCAGGTGGCCGAACAGCTCGCCGTCCACCCCGGCCCGGGCCGCCACGCCCGGGGCCGCCGGGTCCAGCTCGCGGACGCGCCCGATGTCGTGCAGTACGGCCCCGGCCAGCACGAGGTCGCGGTTCAGCGGCGGGGTCAGGTCCGGGTAGAGCTCGGCGTACCGGTCGGCGAGGAAGGCGGCGTGGCGGGTCACGCTCAGGGTGTGGTCGAGCCAGCCTCCGGGGTACGGGTGGTTGCGCTGGGCCGACCCCGGCAGCCCCCGCAGCCGGTCGGCGTGGGCGGCGAGGATCGTGCGGACGAGGGTGCGGAGGGGCTCGTCCGCGATCCCGCCGACGAGCGCGTCGAGGGCGGCGACGGCCTCGTCCGGGTCGATGCGGGGGCGGTCGGCGAAGTCGGCCTCGTCGAACCCGTCGGCGTGGTCGCGGTCGGTGGTCGGGCGGACCTGCTCGATCTCGATCTGGTGGCCGTACTTCTCGTGCTCGGTGTACCGCCCGCGCAGTTTGAAGAAGCCGCCGGGCTGCCAGTGGGTGCGGCAGTCGTCGAAGAACGGGCTGTCGGCCCAGATGGGGACGGCGGCGGTGCGGCGGGGGTCGCGGAAGCGGCAGGCGAAGTACGGCTTGCCGTCGCGGGTGGTCTTGGACGCCTTCTCGACGAGTTGGGCGAAGAAGTCGGCGTGCTGCCCGGGGCGGAGCTCGGACAGCCGGGGGAGTGTGCGTTTGGGGGTGGTCACGGCGGCGTCTCCGGACGGTACAAGCATCGTACCACACCGGCGCCGGGGTACTACACGGCCGGGCGCCCTGGTCCGCGGCAGCGTGCCGGGCGCCCGGCACGCTGCCGCGATCCTCTGTCGATCGGCGATCGCTACTTCACGCCGCTCTTTTCACGTGCCGGGCGGAACTCGTCACCGGGGTTCCACGTCGGCAGCCGGTCGGCGTCGGCGACCGAACGGGCCACGTCCGTGGCGAACCGGGCCAGCACCGGGAAGCCCGAGAAGTCCCAGTCCGGCCGCAGCTCGTCCTGCGGCGAGTGGTAGGCCTTGTCGTTGAACTCCTGCAGCGCCGTGCGGGCGAACCCCTCCGGCTTCCCCTTGATCTTCATCCCGGCCCCGACGGAGAACGCCGGCACGCCCGCCCGGGCCAGCGAGAAGTGGTCGGAGCGGTAGAAGATGCCGAGGTGCGCCCGCTGGTCGGCCTCGACCTCCAGCTTGTTCCGGGCGGCCGCCGCCCGGACCGCCGGCCAGGCCGTTGTCCGGTCCGCGCCGGTGACCACGACCGACTCGGGCACGCCGAGCGGCAGGATCATGTCGAAGTTGAGGTTGAGGGCCGTCTTGCCGAGCGGGACGAGCGGGTGCTGCGCGTAGTACTTCGAGCCGAGTAGTCCCTTCTCCTCCGCGGTGACGGCGAGGAACAGCGCCGACCGCTTCGGCTTCGGCGACTGTGCGGCCCACGCGCGGGCGAGTTCGAGGAGCAGGGCGCAGCCGGTGGCGTTGTCGGCCGCCCCGTTGTAGACCGCGTCGCCGACGACGGCCCGGCCGACGCCCAGGTGGTCCCAGTGGGCGGTGAAGACGACGGCCTCCGCCTTCAGGGCCGGGTCGCTCCCCTCGACTAGCCCGGCGACGTTGTTGCTGGCGATCCGCTCGACCCGGGTGGGGATATGGCCCTTCAGCGTGACGCCGAGCGGGTAGGCCCGGAAGCCCTTGGTGTCGGCCTCCTTCAGGGCCGCTTCCACCGTCTTACCGGACATGGACAGGAGCTTTTCGCCCGCCCCGCGCGACAGCCAGCCGGCGAAGGCGAGCGCCGGGCGGCCGGGCTCGCGCCTCAGCTGGGCGCCCTCGATCGGCCGGACCACGGAGTACGGGTAGCCGGCCGTCTCGGTGGTGTGGATGATGAAGCAGGCCCGGGCGCCGCGGCGGGCGGCCTCCTCGAACTTGAACGTCCAGCGGCCGTAGTAGGTGAGCGCGGTGCCCCCGAAGAACTTGGGGTCGGCCGAGGGGGGCTCGTTCGTGAAGCAGACCACGACCTTGTCCTTCACGTCCACGCCCTTGTAGTCGTCCCAGTCGAACTCGGGGGCGGTGATGCCGTGGCCGACGAAGACCGCCTCGGCGTCGAACTCTTCGAGCTCCTTCTGCGTCTGGCTCGTCCCGGAGAAGCCCTCTTCGAGGGGGATGTCGAACGCGGCGTCCCCCTTCGCCGCCCGGAGGGTGGCCTTGGGGCTGGTGACGACGCGCACCAGCGGGACGGGCTGGAAGTACGTGCCGCCCTCGCCGGCGGGGCGGAGGCCGGCCTTCTTGAACTCGTCGGCGAGGTAGTCCGTGGTCAGCTCCTCGCCGCGGGTGCCGGGGCCGCGGCCTTCGAGGCGGTCGCTGGCGAGGAAGGCGACGGCGGCCTTGACCCGGTCGGCGGAGAACGCGGGGGGCGGGTCGCCGGCCCGCCCCGGCAGGGCGGCGGCCAGGACGGACGCGCAGAGGACCGGCAGCACTCGGTGTCCCACGGGGAATCCTTGGCGGGTGGGTTGGCTGGCGTGAGTGGAGAGGCGGCTCACCCCGCCATTATGCGGAGGCGCGGACGGCCGGGGGGAGGCGCAGGCGTTCACGTAGCGACCGTCGGTCGTGCTGTCGGCAACCGAGGAGCCCAGGCCGGCGGGTTCGGAAGCACGAGGGGGACCACCTCGGGCCGTGGGGCTTCGGCTACCGGGCTGAGGTGGAGGTGGGTTTCAGGCTAACGGCGTGTTGTCTGGAATACCGGGACAACACCCGGATGGGGTTTGAGCGAGCGAGGTGGTGAATCGTTGGGGTTGGCTGAGAGAGGGCGACCGACCGGGTCGGGGAGGTATGGGCTTACAGGGCGGCCTCAAACCCGACGCGGGCGGTGGTTCCGAAGGCGATCCGGAACCGGTGGCTCAATAAGTCCCGGACGATGGGGCGTCCGGGACAAATCGCCGAACCGGGGCGACTGCTGGGCGATTCTGGGCGAACGGTTTGGCGATGCGTGGGAGCAAAGCAGGGCGGGTGCCGATCCGGAGATTTTTCCTCAAGAATCCCGCAAGAGCCTTGCGTATGAACAGCTTATGGAGAATCTTGTCGCTGTCGGACTGCCGGGCCGGACGCCGGTAAGCTGTCGGGAACCCGGACACGTCGGCTGCGACCGTCGGAATTCTCGGCACGACCCATTTGCTTTCCGCGGGTCGTGAACCATATACTTCCTTCAGACCGGCCGCGGCCTCCCGACTGAATGGGCGACAGTCAGGGGACCAGCGGCCGGTCTCTTTTTGCGCTGCCTTACCGGTGGCGGTGAATCACTTCGATGCGGGCGTCCCGCCCCTGCCGCTCCAGCCGCCACACCGCCCGCCGGGCGTCGTCGTAGTTGTCGAAGACCCGGTAGCGGTCCCAGTGCCCGCGGTGGCGGACCAGCACCGCGTAGTCGTGGCGGTCGCGCTCCGGGAAGCGGGGGCCGTGCGGCTCGTGGCGGCCGGGGAACGGCGGCTGGGCGGCGGCGGTCGCGGGGGTAGCGGTCAGCCCGGCCGCGGTCCCGGTGGTCATCACGGCGGCCAGGATCAGTTTGCGGAACATGGCTCGTCTCCTCTTCGGGGTTTCTCTCGTCCGTCCCTTACGTCGGTGGAACGCCCCGACGGGTCGGACTTGCACCCCCGAAGCGACCTCATTCGGGTTTCATTTCCCCGACGCTCCTGCCCCGAACCACGACCCGACTCCGGGCCGCCCACGCGGCCTCGGGTAAGATGCCCCCGCTCTCCGCCGTGAACCCGAGCAACGGACCGACCCCCGCGACCGCCCGGAGGAGTACGACATGGCATCCCCGCTGATCGGCGACCTGCTCGACGTCCTCGACAAACTTTCCGGGGGTGTCCACCCCGGCTTCCGCCCGGCCCACGCGAAGGGGACGATGTACGCGGGGATGTTCACCCCCGATCCGGCCGCGGCCGCCCTCACCCGCGCCCCACACGCAACCCGGGCCTCGACGCCGGTGACGGTGCGCTTCTCGGCGTCGGCGGGGCTCCCGGCCGTCGCGGACAATGACCCGAAGGGGTCGAGCCCGCAGGGGATGGCGGTCCGCTTCCACCTGGCGGACCACGTCCACACGGACATCGTCGCCCACTCGCACAACGGCTTCCCGGCCCGCACGGGGGAGGACTTCCTGGCCTTCCTCCGCGCCGCGGCGGCCAGCGGCCCCGGCGCGCCCGAGCCGCCGCCGATCGCCGCCTTCCTGGCCACGCACCCGGCCGCGAAGCGGTTCGCCGAGGCGCCGAAGCCGATCCCGACGAGCTTCGCCCGTCAGGCGTTCTTCGCCGTCACGGCGTTCACGTTCACCAACGCCGCCGGGGCGAGCCGGGTCGGCCGGTTCCGCCTGGTGCCGACGGCCGGCACAGAATTCCTGACCCCCGAACAGGCCGGGAAGAAGACGGCCGACTTCCTCGCCGCCGAACTGTCCGACCGGCTGACCCGGGGGCCAGTCGAGTTCCGCATCGTGGCTCAGCTGGCGGGGCCGGGGGACGAGGTGGCGGACGCGACTGTGGTCTGGCCCGATGACCGGGAACTGGCGCCCTTCGGCACCCTGACGATCACCGAGCGGGTGGACGAACTCGACCCGGAACAGCGGAAGGTGATCTTCGACCCGGTGCCGCGGGTGGACGGGATCGACCCGGCCGGTGACCCGCTCACCGAGGTGCGGTCGGACCTCTACCTGCTGAGCGGCCGCCGCCGGCGGGCGGCCGCGGCCCAGTAACGATTCCGTCGGCGTGACACCCGACCGCCGCACTCAGGTGATAACGGTTGTCACCCGAGCGCGGCGACCGGCACCGCCCGTCGGCGTGTGACCCGGGGGCGGACCAGCCAGGACGCGAACCCCGCCGCGCCGCCGATCAGTGCGCCGGGCAGTAGCCCCATCCAGAACAGGAACACCGACACCCCGAGTGCCGACACCCCGGCGGCTTCCCACCCCGGCGGGAGTTGCGCGCTCGGGACGCCGTTGTGGTAGCCGTAGTACCCGCCCCACCCGGCCAGGGCCAACATCCCCGCGATCATGCCGACCGCGGTCCCGACGATCACCCGGATCATCTCCCGTCCCTCCGCGGACTGGTTCCCCGTCGAGCCAACCGCGGGGGCGCCGGGGGGCACAACACGGTCGTCGCCGACTCGCGGACTCGCCCGGCTTCGTGACGACGAGGGCGGGGCCGTTTTCGGCGGTGGCGATTCCGTGCCCGCGAAAGGGCTCCGACTCAACGTCAGCTGGGGCGGAGTACGACCTGTCCTTCCCGGGCTGGAAGCTGTTCGACCGGATGAAGGGGCTGGTCCCGGATGTGAAGGCGGAGCTGATCCCGGGCCGCTACTGCACGCCCACCACGGACGAGCTCCGCCGCTGGACCGCCGACCGGGTCGGGCACTTCGTCGGCGGGGCCGTGCGGGTGTGACGGCGGTGTCAGCTGCGCCGGCCCTTGGTCCCGTACCACCGCTCCGCGATCCGGTCGAGTTCGGTCAACACGCCGTCCAGTTCCATCACCTTCTCGGTCAGAGCGTAGGTGACCTGGGGCGGGACGGTCGGCTCGTAGTGCCGGGACAGCCACCCCTCCGCCTCCAGCATCCGCAGCCGGTCGGTCAGCGTCTTCGTCGAGATCGCCCCGAGCGCGCGCTTCAACACGCCGAACCGGGCCGGGCCACTGAGGTGCAGGTGGTGGAGGAGCAGCATCGTCCACGGCCCGGCCAGGATGCCGACCAGCTTTTGCAGCGGCTCGTGCCGGTTCGCGGGGGGCTTCGCCCGGGCCATGATTTCCTCTGGTAAAGCAGCTTCACATTCGGAACCTACTTTACCGAGTGAAGTGACTCCGGTACAGTTCCCCGCGGCCAAGGCCCGGCCGGACGAAGGGGGAACACACGATGCCCGCGTACGCGATCTTCATCCGCGAATCGACCAAAGACCCGGCCGAGATGGCCGCCTACACGCGGGCGGCCGGCCCGACGCTGACCGGGCACCCGGCCCGCGTCCTCGCCGCCTACGGCCGGCAGGACGTGCTCGAAGGGCCGCCGCCCGAGGGGGTCGTGGTGGTCGAGTTCCCGACCGTGGAGGCGGCCCGGGAGTGGTACGACAGCCCGGCCTACCGCGCGGCCCGGGAGCACCGGTTTCGGGGGGCCGAATACCGGGCCGTCGTTATTGAGGGCGTGTGACTGGGGGGCGGCTCACGGGCCGCCGGCGCGGCCAGACGAGCAGCATGACCCCGAGCACGACCAGTGCGGCCGCCAGGGCGGTCCGGCCGGTCACCGCCTCCCCGGCCGCGGCCCAGCCGAGGAGGACGGCCACCACCGGGTTGACGAAGGCGTAGGTGCCGACCAGGGCCGGGGAGGTGGCGGTGAGGAGCCAGTTGTAGGCCGGGAGGGCGACCAGCGCGACCGCGATCAGGTACGCCAGCGCGCCGACCGACACCGCGGACACGGCCCCGGGGTCGAACCGTTCGCCCTCCCCGAGCGCCAGCCCGACCGCGACCATGATCGCCCCGCCCGCGAGCATCTGCATCCCAGAGGAGCGGACCGGGGACGAGGGGAGGTCGGAGTAGCGGTTGAACAGCGACCCGATCGCCCACCCCACCGCCGCCGCGAGGAGGACTGCGGTGCCGACGGGGTCGATCCCGCCCGGCGCGGACAGCGCCGCGACCCCCGTCAGCCCGAGGGCGATCCCGACGACCTCGCGCACCCGCGGCCCTTTCCGGCCGCCATAGCCCCAGTCCAATACCAGGAGCCACGCCGGGAGGGTGGCGATCACCAGCGCCGCCGCGCCGGTCGGCACGGCCTGCTCGGCCCACGTCACCCCGCCGTTGCCGATCACGAACAGGAGGACCGCCCCGGCCGCGGCGTTCCGCCAGTGCAGTCGGGTGGGGTGCGGCAGCCCCTGCCGTGCCCCGACGGCGTACAGCACGGAGCCGGCGGCCAGGAAGCGTGCGCCGGCCATCAGGAACGGGGGGATGGTGTCGATCGCCAGCTTGATGGCGAGGTAGGTCGAGCCCCAGAGGACGTAGATCGCGGCGAAGGCCAGGAACAGCTTCACGCGGGAAGGCGGCGGTTCGGTCCCCATCTCACTCCTTGTCCTGACGGGCCGCGCCCCGGGCGCCCGCCCGGGGCAACGGACACCCCGGTGGGCCGGAAGGTTCGATCGGGCGCCGGCGGCGCTCGTTACGGTCCCGTGACAGCGTTTCCGGCGCAGGTTCGGTATAGTCGGCGGCGTCGCCCCACCCGACGAGGTCCGTCGATGAGTCGTGTGATCCCGCCCGCGGTCGCGCTGCTCCTGCTCGTGCCCGCCGCGTCCGCCGTACCGCTCGTGCCGTTCTCCGACACCGACGACTTCGCCCGGCGGGCGACCGAGGTCGTGGTCGCCGACTGCCTCGACCCGGACCCGGACCCCGGCCCGCGGTTCGGCGTCTCCGCCGTTGCGGTGGACGTGGTGCGGGTTCTCAAGGGCGACCGGAAGACCGGCCGGGCGAAACTGGCGACCACCGGGCAGCCGATGGAGAAGGGCCGGCGCTACCTGATGACGAGCTTCGGCGGCTCGGCCCTCGGCACCACCTTCGTCGCCAACGCCCAGTTGGCCGTGGTCGAAGTCCCGCCCGGGTTCGACCTGAAGACGCTCGACGGGAAGACCGTGCCCGAGCAGATGCAGCTCGTGTTCGACACCCGCCGCGAGCAGGTGCGCGTTCAGCTGATTCGGCTCGGGCAGGAGAAGGCGGCCCTGGAGAAGGCCGTCCGACAGCCGGCCGCGCTGGCCCCGCCCGAGGTCAAGTTCGCGGGCGTCACCCGCCGCGACGGTGACGACGTCCTAGCGTTCGACGTCGTGAACCCGAATGCGGCCCCCATCCCTTATACCGGCTACACCCCCGACTCCTTCAGCCCCCGGCTCGCGGAGGGCCGGATCTACCCGCTACACCGGGTCGAGTTCCGCAAGGGCGGCGAGTGGAAGGAGAAAAAGCTCGGGTGGTGCGGCACGGGCGTCGGCCCAGTGTCGGTGGCGAAGGGGCAGAATGCCCGGTTCGACGTCCCCGTGCCCGAGGCGGGCGACTGGGACGCGGTGCGGATTGGGGTGAGCTGGTCGCCGGGCGCGCGGGCGCACGAGGTCGCCTGGAGCCGGCCGATCACGGCCGCGGAGCTGAGGAAGGGCGACTGAGCCCGGCGGCTTGGCGGCTGGAGGAACCCGGCGGGCGGGCGGTGTGAGCCGGCGGTTTCGGGGCTCGTGTGTTTTGGAGCCCGGTAGGGCGTCGGCGTGTAGCCCGGGGTGGAACCCCGGGCGGCGTCGGCGGTGTTATTGGGGCCGTGCCACTCGATCTCCGCCGAAGGCCCGCCCGGGGTTCCACCCCGGGCTACACGCCGACGCCCTACCGGGCTCCAAAACACACGAGCCCCGAAACCGCCGGCTCACACCGCCCGCCCGCCGTTGGCGTCCTGGCCGGTCAGACCATGCCGCCGTTGGCCCGGAGGGTCTGCCCGTTCACCCAGGCTCCGTCCGGGCCCAGTAGGAACGACACGACGCGGGCGATGTCGTCCGGCTCGCCTAGCCGCTCGAACGGGTTCAGCTTCGCCAGCCGGTCGATCTGCTCGGGCGACTTCCCCTCCAGGAACAGGTCGGTGCCGACCGGCCCCGGGGCCACGGCGTTCACGGTGACGCCGCGGCCGCGGAGCTCCTTGGCGAGGATGGCCGTGTACACCTCGACTGCGGCTTTCGACGCGCAGTAGGTGGCGTACCCCGGCAGGCCGAGCGGCGTCGAACTCGTCGAGAAGTTGACGATCCGCCCGCCCCGCGGCAGCCGCCGGGCCGCCTCGCGCAGGGCCAGGAACACGCCGCGGACGTTCGTCGAGAAGACCCGGTCGAACGTCGCGTCGTCGGTCTCGGCCACCGGCTTCGTCACCATGACGCCGGCGTTGTTCACGAGCGCATCGACCCGCCCGAAGGCTCGCTCCGTCTCGTCGAACAGGCGGACCACGTCGTCCGCCTTCGCCACGTCCGCCCCGACCGCGACGGCCCGGCCGCCGGCGGCGGCGACCCGGGCGACGACCTCCTCGGCGGCCGCGCGGTTGCCGGCGTAGTTGACGGTGACGGCGAACCCGTCCGCCGCCAGCCGGAGGGCGACCGCCCGGCCGATCCCCCGCGACGACCCCGTGACGATGACCGAACGGCCCGTGTCCTGGCTCATGACTGGTTCTCCGAAGTCGGGGCGGGCGGCCGGTGTCAGCCCTTCAGCGACGCCATGTCGATGACGAACCGGTACTTCACGTCGCCCTTCAGGAGCCGGTCGTAGGCCTCGTTGACCTTCTGGATGGGGATCACCTCGACGTCGCTGCCGATCCCCTTCTCGGCGCAGAAGTCGAGCATCTCCTGCGTCTCGGCGATGCCGCCGATGGCCGAGCCGGCGAAGCTCCGCCGCGGCAGCAGCAGGTTGAACGCGGCCACCGGCAGCGGCTTCTCGGGGGCGCCGACCAGGCAGAGCGTGCCGTCCAGCTTGAGGAGCGAGAGGTAGGCGTTGACGTCGTGCTCGGCCGACACCGCGTCGAGGATGAAGTCGAAGCTCCCGGCGTGGGCCTTCATCTCGCCGGCGTTCTTCGACACGACGACCTCGTGCGCCCCGAGCCGCTTGCCGTCCTCGACCTTGTTCGGCGAGGTGGTGAACAGGACGACGTGGGCGCCGAACGCCCGGGCGAACTTCACCCCCATGTGCCCGAGCCCGCCCAGCCCCACGACCCCGACCTTCTTGCCGGGGCCGGCCTTCCAGTGCCGGAGCGGCGAGTAGGTGGTGATCCCCGCGCACAGCAGCGGGGCCGTCGCGGCGAGGTTCGCCTTGTCGGACACCTTGAGGGTGAACGCCTCGTCCACCACGATGGCGTCGGAGTAGCCGCCGTAGGTGACGCCGCCGGAGTGCTTGTCGGGGCCGTTGTAGGTGAACGCGGGGAAGGTGAGGCAGTACTGCTCCTGCCCGGCGGCGCAGTTCGGGCAGGTGCGGCAAGAGTCGACCATGCAGCCGACGGCCGCCAGGTCGCCGGCCTTGAACTTCGTCACGTCCTTGCCGACCTTCGTGACCCGGCCGACGATCTCGTGCCCGGGGACGCACGGGTAGGCGGTGGGGGCGAACTCGCTCCACTCGTTCCGGGCCTGGTGGAGGTCGGAGTGGCACACCCCGCAGTACAGGATGTCGATGGCCACGTCGGTCGGGAGCGGGTCGCGGCGGGTGAGCGAGAACGGCGCGAGCGGGGTCGTGGCGGACTGGGCGGCGTAGGCTTTGGTCGGCATCGTCGGACTCTCCTCGGCGCGCCGGGCCGGGCCCGGGTCTTCGGTCGGGAATACTGGGCGGGGGAGGCCGACACCGGGAGACGCGGCCCCGACCCGCCAGGGGATAGTAGGGGTCGGACTACCCACCCCGGTAACACGATCGTCGCGGCGGATTGCCCAATCCTCCACGCCACGGCGGACCCGCGTCGGCCGGGCCATAGACTGACCGTGTCCGGCCGGGGCGAAGGAGGCGGGCGGTGGGCGCGACCAGACTGGACGACCTGGCGACGACCGTCGGCCGGCACGCCCCGGCCGACGGCGTTCACGGGACCGCGGTGCCGGAGCTCACCCTGTTCCGGTTCTCGGCCCCGTCGGAGCCGGTCGCGGTGGTCTACGAGCCGTCCCTGTGCATGATCGCCCGGGGGAGCAAGGAGGTCCGGCTCGCCGACGAAACCTACCGGTACGACCCGGCCCACTTCTTGCTCGTGTCCGTGGACCTGCCGGTCGCCGGCTGCGTGATCGAGGCGTCGGCGGGCGCCCCGTACCTCGGCCTGCGCGTGTCCCTCGACCCCGCCGTGATCGGGGAGTTACTCGCCGACGGCGCGGGCGCGGTGCCGCCCGCCGCGGCCCCCGCCCGGGGGCTGGTGGTGAGCCCGGCCGGGCCGGAGCTGCTCGACGCGGTGACCCGGCTCGCCGCGCTGCTCGACACGCCCCGCGACGTCGCCGCCCTGGCTCCGCTGGTTCTCCGCGAGATCACCTACCGGCTCCTCACCGGCGAACAAGGCCCGCGCCTCCGCCAGATTGCCGCCGCCGGCGCACCGGCCCAGCGGATCGCGCGGGCCATCCGCTGGCTGCGGGACCACTTCGCCGAGCCGCTCCGCGTCGAGGCGCTGGCGCGGGAGGTGCGGATGAGCCCGTCCGCCTTCCACCACCACTTCAAGGCGGTGACGGCGCTGAGCCCGCTCCAGTACCAGAAGCGGATGCGGCTCCAGGAGGCGCGCCGGCTCATGCTCGCCGAGGGGCTCGACGCGGCGGGGGCGGGGTTCCGGGTCGGGTACGAGAGCCCGTCGCAGTTCAGCAGGGAGTACCGCCGGCTGTTCGGCGCGCCGCCCCGGCAGGACGTGGCGACCCTCCTCGCCGACGGCCAGCCCGCGGGCGTGTAGGGGCGGGGTACGGCCCGCGCGGTCAGGCCAGCAGGTCGCGGACGACGTCGGCGCGGGTGACCGCGAAGTCCGTGAGGGTGTCGTCGCGGCCCTCGTGGGGGAACGTCAGCCGGGTGTGGTCCAGGCCGAGGGCGTGGAGCAGCGTGGCGTGGAGCGCCGGGACGCGCACGACCTTCTCCACCGCCCGGTAGCCGAACTCGTCCGTCCCCCCGTGGACGTAGCCGCGCTTGAACCCGCCGCCCGCGAGCCACAGGGAGAAGGCGTGCCGGTTGTGGTCGCGGCCGTCGCCCCCCTGCGAGATCGGCAGCCGGCCGAACTCGCCCGCCCACATCACGACGGTCGAGTCCAGGAGCCCCCGGCGCTTCAGGTCGAGGACCAGCCCGGCGCCCGGCCGGTCGGTCATGGCGCACAGGTTCCGCAGGTTCTCGGCGTTCTTGCTGTGCGTGTCCCACGGCTGGCCGCTCAGGAAGACCTGCACGAACCGCACGCCGCGCTCGACCAGCCGGCGGGCCAGCAGGCAGCGCCGCCCGTACTCCGCCGACTTCGGGTCGTCGATGCCGTAGAGCCGCCGCGTCTCCTCCGTCTCCTTCGACAGGTCCAGCACGTCCGGGACGGCCAGCTGCATGCTGGCGGCGAGCTCGTAGTGCCCCAGCCGGGCCGCGAGCTCGGCGTCGCCCGCGTGCCGGCCGAGGTGGGTCGTGTTGAGGCTCCGGAGGAGGTCGAGCTGGTTGCGGCGGGCGGCGGCCGGCACGTCCGCCGGGGTGGCGAGGTGCGCCACCGGCGTGCCCGCGGCGCGGAACGGCGTGCCCTGGTACGCGGCCGGGAGGAAGCCGCTCGACCAGTTGTTCGCCCCGTCCACGGGGAGGCCGCCCGGGTCGGACAGGACGACGTAGGCGGGCAGCTCCTTCCGCGCCGTGCCCAGCCCGTACAGCACCCACGACCCCCACGCCGGCCGGCCGGGGAAGACCTTGCCCGAGTGGATGACCCGCAGCGCCGCCTCGTGGTCGACCGAGTCCGTCGCCATCGACCGCACGAGGGTGATGTCGTCGGCGACGCCGCCGGTGTGCGGGAGGAGCTCCGACAACTCGACGCCGACGCCCCCGCGCCGCTCGAACCGGAACGGCGACGCGAGCAGCTTCCCCTGCTGGGTGTGGAAGTGGACCTCCAGGCGGTGCGGGTGGGGCTGGCCGTGCCGCCGGGTGAGCTCGGGCTTCGGGTCGAACAGGTCCATCTGGCTCGGCCCGCCGTGCTGGAACAGACAGATGACGGCCTTCGCCCTGGGGGCGTGGTGCGGCCGCTTCGGCGCCAGCGGGTCGGCCGGCGGGCGGGGCTCGTCGGCCCGGGCCTCGGCCGCGAGGTGGGCCAGCGCCAGGGGGCCGAGCCCGCCGGCGTAGCGGCCGAGGAACGCCCGCCGGTCGAGGGCGAAGCCGGGGTGTCGCACGGGCGGCCTCACTCGACGTAGAGGAACGCGTTACTCGCCAGGATCATCTGGCACAGGTCGGCCCAGGTGCGGGTGGGGCCGTCGGCCGCGCCGGCGTACACGCCGCGCTGGCGGGCGAGGAAGGTTTCGCACGCCGCCCGCTCGTCCGGCCCCGGCGGGCGGCCGCACGCCAGCTGAAACGCGAGGGCGAGCCGGCGGGCGGGGTCGTCCCCGGCCTCGCGGGCGAGCCGGGCGGCGAACCCCCTCGCGCGGGCGCGGGCGAACTCGGAGTTCAGCAGCGCGAGCGACTGGAGCGGCACCGTCGAGGGCGACCGCTGCCCGCAGGTCGTCGTGATCGCCGGCGCGTCGAACAGCTGGAGGAAGGTGACCACCTGCGTGCGCCGCTGCTGGAGGTAGAGCGACCGCCGGCGCGCGCCGGGGGCGGTTTCCGCGACCTCGACCGTCCCCTCGGGCGTGCGCCTGCTCGGGACGTATGGCCCCCCGGCCCGGGTGTCGAGCTGGCCGGCCACGTGGAGCATCGCGTCGCGGACCGCCTCGGCGTCGAGCCGGCGGAGGGGGAAGCGGGCGAGCAGGCGGTTGTCCGGGTCGGCGGCGGCGAGCGCCGGGCGCGGCGCGCTGCTCTGGCGGTACACGGCCGACCGGAGGATCAGCCGGTGCACGGCCTTCACGCTCCACCCGGCGGCGACGAACTCGGCCGCGAGGTGGTCGAGGAGGTCCGGGTGGGACGGCCTCGCGCCCGAGGCGCCCAGGTTGTCGGGGGTGGCGACGAGGCCGGTGCCGAAGTGGTGCTGCCAGATGCGGTTCACCATCACCCGGGCGAACAGCGGGTTCTCCGGCGACGTCACCCACCCGGCGAACGCGGTGCGCCGGCCGGAGGAGACGCGGCCGGCGGGGCGGGCCTCGACCCGGAACGGGTTGCCGGGAGTGGCGAGCGCGGCCGGCACGCCGGGCGGGGACTCGTCGCCGGGTTGGGCGTGGAGCCCGCGCTTGAGGAGGTGGTGCGCGGGCGGGTTCGGGTCGGTTTCCACGAACGCCGCCAGCGCGTCGGCCGGCGGCGGCCGGTCCTTCTCGCGCTCCGCCACGGTCTGCTTCACCCGGTCGCGGAGCGCTGCGTACTCGGGGAAGCGCTTCGCCAGGGCGTCGTCGCCGACGTCCACCGCCTTGGCGTGCGCCTTGAGGAGTGCCTGTTGCGCGGGCGACCGCTTGTCCTTCGCGGCCTTTACGGCGTCGACGACCTCGGCCCGGGCCGCCGCCGGGAGGTCTTTCAGCCGGTCGTCGAGGAGCTGCTCGCGGAGCGGGTCGGCGAACGCGGCCAGCCCGTCGCGGGCGGCCTTCACCTGCCGGTCGATGAGCGCGTTCCGGCGGGCCCGCTCCGCGAGCTCGGCCCGGGTTCCCACCGCCACGACCCGCTCGTTCGGCTTCGCCCACCGCCCCGGGTTGTAGACCGGGAACAGGATCGCCTGGAGCCCGTAGTACTCCATCTGGCTGACCGGCTCGAACTTGTGGTCGTGGCAGCGGGCGCACTGCACCGTCAGGCCGAGCAGGCAGTTCATGAGGTTCTGCACGTTCCCTTCGAGCACGGTGAACCGGTCGGTGCGGACCTCGTCCGGGTTGCCGTCGCTCTCGCCGGTGCCGTCCGGGGCGTTGCGGAGGAAGTGCGTGGCGGTGAGCGGCTCGACCATCGCCGGGGTCACGTCGCCGCCGGGGGCGTAGCCGGCCAGCTCGTCGCCGGCGAGCTGCTCGCGCACGAACCGGTCGTAGGGCGTGTCGGCGTTGAACGCCCGCACGACGTAGTCGCGGTAGCGCCAGGCGAGGGGGCGGTCGCTGTCGGCGTTGAAGTAGCCGTTGCTGTCGGCGTAGCCGGCGGCGTCGAGCCAGAACTTCCCCCAGCGCTCGCCGTAGGCCGGCGCGGCGAGGTAGCGGTCCACCATCGCCTCGTAGGCGCCCGGCGACCGGTCCGCGACGAACGCCTCGACCTCCGCGGCCGTCGGCGGCAGGCCGGTCAGGTCGAAGCAGACGCGGCGGACGAGCGTGGGGCGGTCGGCCTCGGGGTTGAGCGTGAGCTGCCGGGCTTCGAGGGCCGCGAGGATGAAGCGATCGACCGCCGTGCGGGCGGGGCCGCGCACGTCCGGCGCCTTCGGCCGCACGACCGGCCGGAAGGCGGGGTGCGTCTCCGGCCCGGGCGGCTCGTCGGCCGCGGCGGCACGGACCAGCGCGGCCGCGGTCACGATGCTCAGGGCGATGCGCGGGGCGGCGAACATGCGACCGGCCTCGGTCCGATTCGGCGGGAACCCTACTGTAACCCGGCCCGCGCCGCCCCGTAAAGTCGCTACCGCGAAACAGCGTCGCCAGCGGTCTGCCACGGCCGTGGTGTTGCGACCGCGGCGGCCGCCGCCCGCATCGTGAGTGGTCCGCCCGGTGTCGCCGCCCCCTCGCCGACTGGCCGGGGTTGGGGGAGAATGCGGGGATGCACGCCACTCGATCGATCCTCGACCGGATCGGCCGCACGCCGCTGGTTCCGCTCAACCGGCTCGCGGCCGGGCTGCCGGTCCCCGTTCTGGGGAAGTGCGAGTTCCTGAACCCGGGCGGGAGCATCAAGGACCGCATCGCGGTCGCCATCGTGGACGACGCGGAGCGCGGCGGCCGGCTCGCGCCCGGGGCGACGCTCGTCGAGGCGACGGCCGGGAACACCGGGGTCGGCCTCGCCCTGGTGGCGGCCGCGCGGGGCTACCGCGTCGTGTGCGTCATGCCGGAGAAGATGTCGGCGGACAAGCGGGCGGCCCTCGCCGCCGCCGGGGCCGAGGTCGTCGTGGTCCCCAACGCCCCGCCGTCCGCGCCCGAGAACTTCCAGAACGTCGCCCGCCGCCTGGCCGGGGAGCGGGGCTGGTTCCTGACCGACCAGTTCGCCCACCCGGCCAACCCCCGTATCCACGAGCTGACGACCGGGCCGGAAGTCCTGGACCAGTGCGGCGGGCGGGTGGGTGCGTTCGTGTGCGGGGTCGGGACCGGGGGGACGATCACCGGGGTCGGGCGGTATCTGAAGGCCCACTGCCCCGGCGCCCGGGTGGTCCTGGCGGACCCGGTCGGCTCCCGGCTGGCCCACCTCATCGACCCCGCCCACCCGGACCTGGACGCCGCCTATCAGGTCGAGGGGATCGGCGGGAGCGTGATGCCGGCGGCGTGCGACCCGGCCGTCATCGACGCGGCCGAGCGGGTGGCGGATGAGGAGTCGTTCGCCGTGGCCCGTCAGCTGATTCGGGAGGAGGGGCTGCTCGTCGGCGGGTCGTCCGGGACGGCGGTCGCGGCGGCGCTGCGGGTGGCCGCCCGGGGGTGCGACGGGCCGGTCGTTGCCGTCCTCGCCGACTCGTGGGACCGATACCTGTCCCGGCCGTGGCTGCGGCCCGGGACATCGCAGTAAGGTCGTCGAGGTTGGGTGCGGAACGCCGCACCCGGACGACCGGGCTGGCTGAAGCGTCGGTGAGGTGAAAACGGTTATCGCCTCGTGACCGGACCACAAACCCGCACCGCGCGAGGATCGACGCCCGATGGAACCCTCTCCCGCACCCCCGACGGCGCCTGTGCGGACCGCCCTCACCCGTGCCCCCGGCCCCGAGTTGGCCCGCTGCGAACTCACCCACCTGTCACGACAGCCGATCGACTCGGCGCGGGCACTGGCCCAGCACCGGACCTACCAATCGGCCCTCCGCGACGCGGGGCTGCGCGTCCTCGAACTGCCGGCCGACCCCGCCTTGCCGGACGGGGTGTTCGTCGAGGACGCTGCGGTCGTGCTCGACGAGGTGGCGGTGTTGACCTCTCCCACGCCGGCGTCGCGGCGCGGGGAGCGGGCCGCGGTCGAGGCCGCGCTCGCCCCCTTCCGCCGGCTCGTCCGACTGCCGCCGGATGCGCTTCTGGAAGGCGGGGACGTCTTCCGCCTCGGTCGGACCCTTTACGTCGGGCTGTCCGGGCGGACGGGCGAGGCCGGGCTGCGGGCGCTGGCGGAGGCGGTCGGGCCGTTCGGGTACGCCGTCGCGCCGGTCCGGGTGACGGGTTGCCTTCACCTCAAGAGTGCGGTCTGCCCCGTGGACGATGAGACGGTCCTGGTCAACCGCGCGTGGGTGGAGGCCGGAGCGCTCGCCGGGCTCCGGACGGTGGACGTGCCCGCTGCGGAGCCGTTCGGGGCGAACGTCCTTCGCCTCCCCGGGCTGGTTCTCGCCAGCGCCAGCTACCCCGAGACGGCAGACCGGCTCGCCCATCTGGGGTATCGGGTCGTCACGGTGGACGTGTCGGAACTGCACAAGGCCGAGTCCGGGGTGACTTGCATGAGCCTCGTCTTCGCCGGTCACCCCGGCGGCGGGCCTCGGCCGGGGTTCGGGGGGTGATGCCCGATCCGGCGGCGGGTCGGGTGGTAGCGGCTGTCACCGGACCCGACCCGAGTCTGGTGCGAGCCGCCACCCGGGCCGGGGACCGGGCGCGGCTAGAATGGGGCCGCCGGGGTGTTTCGAGCCGGGGGAGCAATGGTCGAGGAGGAGCAGCGAGAGGGGGGCGACCGGGGACAACTCCGGACCAGCGTGGGAGTCCCAACGCCGGGTGTCGGCGGACTGACTGCGGGGCGCATGACCGGCCTCACCGACGCCGAGTTCGCCGCCCTCTGGGCGTCCGCCGGGACGCTGGCCGAGGTCGTCACCGCGGTCGCCGCCAGGACGGGCCGGCCCGTCCCCCGCTGGGCGGTCCTGGCCCGCGCGACCGCCCTTCGCCGGGGCGGCGCCCCGCTCTGCTCCCTTCCCGACGAGTCCCCGCCGGTCCCGGTCCTGACCCGGGTCCGGGACGCCGCCCTCCGGCTGCTGGCGGCCCACGGCCTGACCGGGTGGGAGTTCGGCTTCAACGCCAACGTCCGCCGGGCCGGGGTCTGCCGCTACCCGGCCCGGGGGCGGCCCGGCCGCATCGAACTGTCCCGGCACTTCGCCCGGGGGAACCCCGAGGCCGAGGTGATCGACACCATCCTTCACGAGGTCGCGCACGCCCTGGTCGGCCCCGGCCACGGGCACGACGACGTGTGGAAGGCGAAGTGTGTGGAGGTCGGCGCGCGGCCGGAGCGGTGCTACGGGGCCGAGGTCGAGATGCCGAAGGGGCGGTGGCGGGCGACCTGCGGGGGGTGTGGGCGGGAGCACGACCGGCACCGCCGACCGGCCCGGATGACCGGGTGGCACTGCGCGCGGTGCGGGCCGGACCGGGGCGTGCTGCGGTGGGCGGACACCCGCTGACCCGGGACACCGCGCTCGCTCGTGGGAGACCCGCCGGTGGTTCGTTGTAGCTGGTCGGATTCGGTGGGATCGGTGGCCCGCCGGTCCCACCAGAGCCAGAGGCCGCGGGTCACGCAACCCGGGCGGCTACTTCGCCAGCTGGTCGCGGAGCCAGCCCGGGCGGTCGGTGGTGATCCCGTCCACCCCGAGGGTCACCATCCGCCGGGCCACGGCCGGGTCGTTCACCGTCCACACGTAGAGCTTCAGCCCGGCCGCCTTCACCGCCCGGGCGAACGCCTCGTCCAGGGTCGGCGTCGCCGACAGGTCGAGCCCGTCCGCCCGGACCTGCTTCGCCCGGGTGATCAGCTCCGCGGCCGTGGGGGGCTTGGCGTTCTTGCGGTCGAGGCTGACCAGCCAGTACGCCGGCAGGTCCGGCCGGGCCGTCTTCACCGCGGCGACCACCTCCGCGTCGAAGGCGATCACCGGGGTCTGCTCCGGCCGGAGCTTGGAGGCGGCCAGCACCCGGCTCAGCTCCGGGACGATCTCGGGGCCGCACTTCACCTCGACGAACGCCCGCTTCCCGGCCGGGACCGTGGCCAGCATCTCCTCCAGGGTGGGGATGCGCTCGCCCGCGAACTTCGCCCCCTTCCACGCGCCCACGTCCAGAGCCCGCAACTCCGCGAGCGTGGAGGCGGCCACCAGTCGGCTCACCCCGGCGGTCCGCTTCGTGTCCTTGTCGTGCAGGACGACGATCTTGCCGTCCTTGGTGAGGAACACGTCGAACTCGGACCCGTCGGCCTTCTGGTCCCAGGCCAGCCGGATGGCGGCGACGGTGTTCTCCGGGGCGTCGTGGGACGCGCCGCGGTGGGCGACGATCTCGACCGGTCGGTCGGCGGCCGCGGCGGCGGGCAGGGTCATGAGCAGGAGCCCGAGGGTCAGGCGGAGCATCGACGTCCTCAGTCGGCGGCGCGGGGCGACCGGGGTGATGATAGGGCCGGCCGGGCCGCGGGGTGACACCCGCCCTCGCCCCGCGGATTTCCGTTGGACGCTGCCCCGGGTGAGTCGGATGATGCCGTCATGCCACCCGTGCGCACCGGCCTCGATGCTCTCCGCGACCAGAATTACGATGGGCTCCGCGGCCGGCGGGTCGGGCTCGTCTGTCACCCGGCCTCCGTCGATTCCGAGCTGCGCCACGCCGCCGACCTCCTCGCCGCCGCGCCCGGCGTCCGGCTCGCCGCCCTGTTCGGCCCCGAGCACGGGTTCCACGGCACCGCCCAGGATCTGATCGGCGTCGCCGACACCGTCGCCGTCCACTCCCTGTACGGGGCCACCGTCGCCAGCCTCCGCCCCACCGCCGACCAGCTCCGCGGGCTCGACGTCCTCGTCATCGACCTTCAGGACGTGGGGAGCCGCTACTACACGTTCCAGGCCACGATGCTCTACTGCCTGGAAGCGGCCGCCGCGGTCGGGCTCCCCGTCGTCGTCCTCGACCGGCCCAACCCGCTCGGCGGGGTCGCGGTCGAGGGGCCGACCCTCCGGCCCGGGTTCGACAGTTTCGTCGGCCCGCACCCGGTCGCCATCCGCCACGGGATGACGGTGGGCGAACTCGCCCGGTTGTACGTCGCGGAGCGCGGCATCGGCGTGGACCTGACGGTGGTCCCGTGCGCCGGCTGGCGGCGCGGGATGCTGTTCGCCGACACCGGCCTGCCGTGGGTGCTGCCGTCGCCCAACATGCCGACGCCCGACACGGCCGTCGTCTACCCCGGGCAGTGCCTGCTGGAAGGGACGAACCTCTCCGAGGGCCGCGGCACCACCCGGCCGTTCGAGCTGTGCGGGGCGCCCGATGTGGACCCCGCGAAACTCGCCGACCAGCTGGGGGCCGCCGGGCTCCCGGGGGTGCGGTTCCGGCCGGCGTGGTTCCGGCCGACGTTCCAGAAGTTCGCCGGCCGGGACTGCGGCGGGGTTCAGCTGCACGTCACCGACTCGGCCGCGTTCCGCCCGGTTCGGACCGGGCTGGCGGTGCTGGCCGTCCTGCGAGAGGCCGTGGGCGAGCGGTTCGCGTGGCGGACCGAGGAGTACGAGTTCGTGACCGACCGCCCGGCCATCGACCTGCTCTTCGGGAGTGACCGGGAGCGGCGCGGGCTCGACGCCGGCCGGCCGTGGGCCGAACTGGCCGCAGCGTGGGAGCCCGAGGAGAGCGAGTTCGCCGCCCGCCGGCAGCCGCACCTGCTGTATCGCGGGGAGTAATTTAAAATGCAAAAGGTAAAATGTAAAAAATGAAGAATGCCATGCTGCCTGTCTTCATTTTTTACATTTTACCTTTTGCATTTTAAATTACTCCCCGCGCTGGCCGGTATGCCCCAATTCCGTACCGCTGACCTCATCCCCGGCCCCGGAGCCCGCCCGCCTCTATGTTTCGCCCCCGCACGTTCCTGCTGCTCGGCGTCGCCGCCTACCTGTTGACCGGGGTGGCCCAGGTCCGGCCGGAGGAGCGGGCCGTGGTCCGCCGGTTCGGGCGGGTAGTGGCCCGGCCCGGCCCCGGGCTGTGGGTCGGATTCCCGTGGGGGATCGACCGCGTCGACCGGGTGCCCGTCCGCAGCGTCCGCCAGGTGAAGGCCGGGTTCGTCCCCGAGACCGCCTCCGACGCCCCAGGCACCCCGCCCGGTCAGCTCCTCACTGGCGACCAGAACCTCGTCAACGTCGGGCTGGTGGTCGACTACGCCATCGGCGAGGCCGACCGCGACCTGGACGACTACGTGGCCCACCAGGACCGCGTGGACGTGGCCCTGGCCCGCGAGGCGGAGGCCGCGGCGGCCGAGTGGGCGGCCGGGCGGGGCGTGGACGAGGCGCTGCTGGCCGGCAGCGCCGAGCTGCCGGCGTGGGTGATGGCCCGTCTCCCGGCCCGGGCCGAGCGGCTCCGGCTCGGGGTGCGGGTGCAGCGGGTGAGCCTCGCCGCGCTCGCCCCGCCGGACGAGGTGCGGGCGGCGTTCGAGCAGGTCACCCAGGCCCAGACCGGCATCCGCACGAAGGAATTCCAGGCCCGCCAGGAGGCCGAGCAGCGGCGGCGGCAGGCGGACGCCCTGAAGTACAAGTTCGAGCAGGAGGCGACCGTGTTCCGCGACGGCCAGCTGCGGCAGGCCCGGGCGGACGCCGCCGACTTCCTCGCCCAGCTGGCGGCCTACCGCACGCTGAAGGCCGCCGACCCGGACGCCCTGACCGTGATCTGGTGGGCGGAGATGCACAAGACGCTCACTGGTGTCCGCTCCCGCGGTGGTCGGGTGGAGCCCCTCGACGCCCACCTCGGCAAGGACGGCCTCGACCTGACCCAGTTCCTCACCCCGCGGAAGCGGTAGCGGGGAGCCCCAGCCCCGCGAGCTTCTCCCGGATCAGTGCCGCCACCACGTCGGGCACGAACTCCAGGGGGAGGAACAGTTCCATGCCGTCCGGCACGCCGATGATCCAGAACCCCGGAGCCTCGCGGAACGACCGCACGTCGGCCCACGGCAGCGTGCGGGTTCGCTCCGACAGCCGGGTCTCGAAGCCCTCGTCCGTGAACGTCCAGCGGACGGTCGGGTCGGTCGCCGACAGGTACGCCTCCCGCAGCTGGCGGCTTCGCAGCCAGCGAACAAACTCGTGGAACAGCACGTGAAGGGCGACCATCAGGACGAAGAACCCGCCCACGACCCCCAGCAGGACCGTCATGGTGGACCGGAACCTGTCGCCCGCCCCGCCGCGGGTGACGAAGAGGGCCGCCCCGCAGACCACCGCGTAGAGGAGGAAGCCGCCGAGCGGCTTCCAGAGCTTGCGGCGGAGGTCGCGCCGCTGGCGGCGGACGTAGGTGTCCGCGGCGGCGTCACCGAGGGCGGAGGTGAGGACGTACTCGACGGACGGGTAGGCGGGCACGGCGACCTCGCTGGGCGGCTCCCCTCACTGTAACCCGGCTTCGGCTTCCCGGCCGGCCGGCGGGTGGTAGAATCGCCCGGAACCCGCCCGCGGAGGCTCCCATGTTCGCCCGGCTCTACCTGCTGCTCGGGACGTGCCTGCTCGGGGCGTACTCGGCGTCGTCGTTCATGGGCTGGGAGCTCGGCGGGTACGGCCGGGAGACGGCCCAGCAGTCCACGGCCCGGCACTCGTCCGGCGGCCACCGCTCGGTCTGGATCTCCGGCTACCGCGGGGGGAAGTGATGAACTGGGACAAGCTCGCCGGCCAGCTCGTCACGATGGTCGTGGCCGTCGGGGTCGGGCTGGCCTTCTTCGCCGCCGCCTTCTGGGTGATCTCCCGCGTCACCCCCTTCTCGGTCCGCAAGGAGATCGAGGAGGACCAGAACACCTCCCTGGCCATCCTGATCGGCTCGGTCATCCTCGGCATCGCCGTCATCATCGCCGCGGCCATCCACGGCACCTGAGCCGGGCCTATTGGCCCGGGAGGATTCGGGATTCAGGATTCAGGGAAGGCAGAGCCGGAAGAGCACTAGGGGCTGGGCGATCCCGGCCTCAGCCTAACCGTCTTCCCGGTCCCGCACCGCCTCTCTTCCTCCTGAATCCCGAATCCCAAATCCTCCCGGGCCAATAGGCCCGAACCGCCGAACTGGCCCGAAGATGAACCGCACCCCGGTCCTGTTCCTGAACGTCCTGGTGGTGGCCACCTGCGGGCTCGTGTACGAGCTGCTCGCCGGGACGCTCGCAAGCTACCTCCTCGGCGACTCGGTCACCCAGTTCTCGCTCGTCATCGGCATCTACCTGTCGGCCCTCGGCGTGGGAGCCTGGCTGAGCGGGTTCGTCGGCGACAACCTCGCCCGGGTGTTCGTCGAGGTCGAACTCGGGGTCGCGCTCATCGGTGGGGCGAGCGGGCCGCTCCTGTTCGTCGCCTACGGTCAGATCGGCTACTTCCAGCTGTTCCTCTACGGCACGGTATTCTTGATCGGTGTCCTGGTCGGGCTCGAACTGCCGCTGCTGATGCGGATCGTGAAGGACGAGCTCGAGTTCAAGGAGTTGGTCGCCCGCGTGCTGGCGTTCGACTACCTCGGGGCGCTGTTCGCGTCCGTGCTGTTCCCGATCCTGCTGGTGCCGAAGCTCGGGCTCACCCGCACGTCGCTGGTGTTCGGGATGCTGAACGCGGCCGTCGGGCTGTGGGCGACGTACCTGCTCCAGCCGCTCATCCCCCGCGGCGTGTTCGGCCTCCGCGCCCGCGGCGTGCTGGTGCTGGTGTTGCTCGCCGTGGCGCTGGTGAAGGCCGACGCCCTCACCGCGTTCGCCGAGACCCAGCTGTACTCGGACGAGATCGTGTACACGAAGTCGAGCCCGTACCAGCGGATCGTGGTGACCCGCGCCCGGGCCGGCTTCAGCCTGTACCTGAACGGCCACCTCCAGTTCGCCTCCGCCGACGAGTACCGCTACCACGAGGCGCTGGTCCACCCGGCGCTGGGGCTGGGCCGCGAGCCGAGGCGGGTGCTGGTCCTCGGCGGCGGCGACGGGCTGGCGCTGCGGGAGGTGCTGCGCTGGCCGGGGGTCGCCGCGGTGACGCTCGTGGACCTCGACCCGGCGATGACGGGCCTGTCGGACGCCTACCCGCCGCTCGCCCGGCTGAACGGGAACGCCTTCGCCGACCCGCGGGTGACGGTCGTGAACCGCGACGCCTTCCTGTGGGTGGACGAGCCCACCGGGCCGTTCGACGCGGCGGTGATCGACTTCCCGGACCCGTCGAACTACTCGGTCGGGAAGCTGTACACGACGCTCTTCTACCGCAAGCTGACGGCCAAGCTGGCGCCGGGGGCGGGGGTGTCGGTGCAATGCACGTCGCCGCTGTTCGCCCGCACCTCGTACTGGTGCATCGTGCGGACGCTCGAAGCGGCCGGGTACTTCGTCCGCCCGTATCAGGTGGCAGTCCCGTCGTTCGGGGTGTGGGGCTTCGCCCTGTGCCGGCGCGAGCCGTTCCCCGTGCCGACGGCGATCCCGCCGGGGCTGAAGTTCCTGACGCCCGCGGTACTCCCCGGCCTGTTCGAGCTGCCGCCCGACCTCGGCCCGCTGCCGGTCGAGGTGAACCGGCTCGACAACCAGGTTCTCGTCCGCTACCACGAAACCGACTGGCGGACCTACGAGAAGTGACGCCGCGGGACTCCGATGCACTACCTCCTCTTCTACGATGTGGTCCCCGACTACGCAGCCCGGCGCGAGGCGTACCGGGCTGAGCACCTGGCCCTCGCCCGCGCCGCCCAGGCCAGGGGCGAACTCGTCCTCGGCGGGGCGCTGGCCGACCCGGTGGACGGGGCGGTCATCCTCTTCCGCGGCGACTCCCCGGCCGCGGCCGAGGCGTTCGCCGCCGCTGACCCCTATGTCCGGAACGGGCTGGTCACCCGCTGGCGCGTCCGCCCCTGGACGACGGTGGTGGGCGACGGCGCGGCCGTTTCGGTGCCGACGGGTCAGTCGGGGAGGGCGTGAATCGTGTTGTGGATCACGCCCGCTACCGGCCGGTTGTCGGCCCCTTTCAGGCGGTAGCGGACCTCCATCCCCTGGGTCGGGGCCAGCCCCGTGATCTCCAGCCGGGCCGTCTTCCCGTCCGCGGCGAGGGTCGCCCGCGTCACCGCCAGCGGCCGCTCGTCGACGTGCTTCGAGCCGTAGTTCTGGCTCCGCCGCAGCCCCCACACCTTCACGTCGTAGTTCTTCACGTCGGCGGCCGCGGTCGGGTCGAGCGGGTCGGTGAACGTCACCTCCACGCCGCCGGCCCGCGCCCGCAGGCCGGCCGGCAGGCCGGCCGGCTTACCGGTGTGGCGGACCCGGTAGAAGCCGCCGGCCCGGGTCTGGTTCCCGGCCCAGGCGAACATGCCGCAGACGTACAGCTGGCCGTCGGCCGGGTGGAAGCGTGGCCGCATGATGCCGGTCGGGAACGCCGGCAGCGGCAGGGCGCACATCCCGCCCTGGGCCTGGCCGTTCACCGTCTCGTGCGGCACCACATACAGCTTCCCGGTCCCGTAGGACGTGTTCAGGAGCGAGCCCTTCAGCGGCCCCCACTTGTCGCTCGTCACCCACACCAACTCCGCCGGCGAGCGGTCGAAGTCGTTGGTGACCCAGCAGAGCGGCTGCTTCATCGCGTCGTCGGACGGGTCGGTGACGTCGGTGTAGCCCCACAGGTTGCCGTAGAACCCGCCCTTCGTGACGAGGTTGATGCGGTTCTTCGGCGTCCAGAAGCCCTCCTGGTCGGTGACGAAGAAGGTGCCGTCCGGGTTGAGGCAGACGCCGTTCGCGGCCCGGAAGCCGGTGGCGAGGATTTCGGTCGCCGCCCCGTCCCGGCTCACCTTCAGGAGGGTGCCGTGGTGCGGCACCAGCGCCGGCAGGGCGTGGCGGCCGCTCTTGGCGTAGTAGAAGTTGCCGGCGGCATCGGTCTGGAGCCCCATCGCGAACTCGTGGAAGTGCTCGGTGACCTGGTGGTCGGCGTTGAAGCACTCGTAGAAGTCGGTCTCGCCGTCGCCGTTCCGGTCGTGCAGGCGGACGATCTGGTCGCGGCAGCACACAAAGATCTGCCCGTCGCGGACCTTCAGCCCGAGCGGTTGGAACAGGCCGGAGGCGATCCGCTGCCACGTCAGATTGCCGGCGGGGTCGTCGAGGCCGGACACGAGCCACACGTCGCCGTCCCAGGTGCAGACGGCCATTCGCTTGCCGTCCGGGAGGAAGTCGAAGCCGGTGAGCCGCATCTGGGCGTTCCACGGGTTCTGCTCCGGCAGCCCGAACGTGTCCGCCGCGAACGGGCCGTCGTCCTTGCCCGCGGCGACGGTCGTCTTCAGCACCTCGGGCCAGCGCCGCGGCCCGCCCTCGGTGAGGGGCTTCAGCGGCCGCGGCGGGGCGGTCGTCTGCGCGGCGGCCTGCGCGGCGGGCCACGTCTCGGCCATCAGCACTTTCAGCTGAGTCGGGGTCGCCGCGGCCGGTATGCGCAGGACCGAGAAGCCGTCCTTCTCCTCCAGCACCGTCCCCGCGCCGCCCAGCACCGCGAGGCCGACCCGCTTGGCCGCCAACCGGAGGAGCAGGTCGCGGGACGACTTCCCGACCTCCAGCGTTCGGGTGAACGCCTCGCCCTCGGCGCCGAGGGCTTCGAGGACCGCCGCGTCGCCGACCGTGTACGAGAGGATCGTCTGGTCGCCGAAGGCGTAACTGCCGCGGAACTTCGCCCAGCTGGGGGGCAGTGGCCCGTAGGGCCGGCCGTCGCGGCCCTTGAAACGCGGGTCGGTGAAGTTCCCGGTCGCGGGGTCGGCCCAGCCCGGACCGACCGGGTTGGCCACCTTCACGTCGCCGGTGATCTTCGGGTGGACCTGGTGCTGGCCGTTGAAGTGGATGCCCTTCCAGTCGATGAAGCCGCCGCCGGTCCAGGCCGCGGCGAGCCGCATGGTGTCGAGGTCGAACACCGCCCAGCGCTTGCCGCGGGACACGCCGCCGGGGCCGGGGTCGAGGCGGACGGCCAGCCCCTTGTACGCGAAGTTCGGCGCGCCGGGCGGGGTCGCGCCGCCGACCTCGTAGGTGTTCGTCAGGCTGGGACCGTAGTCCATCGCCACCCACGGCTCGACGGCCGCCGGGGCGGGGCCGAACGCGCCCGCCTTCCCGGCCGGGAGTCTGGTCAGGTAGCCGTCGTCGGCCCGGGCGTACTGGCCCGGGTTGTGGGTCCGCAGGTACGCCTCGCGGAGGTAGTGGACCACATCGTACTTCTGCCGCGGCACCATCCACGTCTGCGGGGCCATGAGCCCGTAGCCGCGGGTGAGCGTCTGGTACAGGCTGTAGGGGTCGCCGCCGTTCTTGAAGACGTGGGCGGCGAACCGCGGCGACGTGGGGAGCGAACCGGGCTGGTCCTTCGTGCCGTGGCAGTTCGCGCACACCCGGGTGTAGATCGCCTCCCCGCGGCGGAACGCCTTGTCGTCGAGCCCGCGGATCAGGCCGGCGTGGTCGAGATCCTTCTCGTACTCCGGGATCACGAGCGCCGTCTGCGCCGGGCGCAGCTCGCGCGCCCGGGCCGGCCCCTGCTCGGCGACCTCGATGAGGTAGCGGACGAGGTCGAGGAACTGCTGCCGGTCGGACAGGAGGTTCGCCAACCCGTCCGGCATGAGCGACTGCGTGCCGGCCGCGCGGCGGACGACGTCGCTCTTGGCGACGACGACCCGCTTGCCGTTGGCGGCGGGGTCGAGGAGGGTGATGGCGTCCGCGGTTTCGGCGGCGACGAGGCCGGTGACGGTCCGGTCGTCGGCCGTCGTGACCGTCACCGTCTCGTAGCCCTTCTTGACGGCCCTCGACGGGAACAGGACGGACTCGACGAGGTACTCGGCGGTGACGTCCTTGCCGGCGGCGAGGTCCGGGCCGAGTTGGGTGCCGGCTTCGGCGTCGTGGCACCGCGCGCACGTCAGGGCCGGCTGGAAGAACAGGGCGGCCCCCCGGCCGGGGTCGCCGCGCTCGCGGGCGGCCTTCGCCAGGTCGGCGGCGGGTTCACGGGCGAGTTGCTGGTGGAGCGGGGGCGGGTCGGCGGCCGGGGCGGGGGCGGCGAGCGCCAGCGCCAGGAGGGCCGCGGGGGTGAAGCGGCACGGCATGTCGGTGGCCTCGAACGTCCCGGCGCCGCCCCGGGCGGGGCGGCCGGCGTCCGTGGCAGTCTGCGGATTCGGAGTGCGGAAGGCAATCGGGCGGGCCGGGCGTGACCCGCGTCGATCGTTAGAAGCGCGGGCGGGCGGCGGCTCCGGGCAGCACGCCGGGGGTGTCGTCGTCCGGGAGGGGGGCCAGGTTCTTGGTCATCAGCCGGGCGGTCATCGACGAGCCACGCTGCTGGGGCAGGGCGGGCTTGGCCGGCGCCTTCTTCTCGGACTTGGCGGGGACGTACACGAAGCGGGGCCGCTTCGGCGGCTTGCGGTCCCGCTTCGACGGCCTATCCGATGCCGGGCCGGTCAGCTCCTCGGCCTCCGCCTCCAGTTCCGCGGCGGCCTTCTCGGCGGCGGCCTTTTCGGCAGCCTCCAGTTCGGCAGCGGCCTTCTCGGCAGCCGCCCTCGCGGTCGTCGCTTTCTCGGCAGCCGCCCTCGCGGTGGCCGCCTGCACGGCGGCCTTCTCGGCGGCCTTGGCCGCCTTCTTGGACGTGGGCTGAGCCTGACCTTCGAGCTCGCGCAACCTCTTCGCTTGCCGAGATAACGCCATCGAACACCTCGTGAGGGGGGGCGAATCACCCATTCTAGCAGATACAAACGAGCCGAGGAGGGCTGTCACCAAACGAATCGGCCGCGGGCCGGCCGATTCTTCCGGCTTTCGTGCCCTCCCCGCGTGGCTGCTCGCGTTTACTCCCGTAGACACCCCGGGGGCCGTGATGGGCGAGCTGAGCAACTTCCCCGAACTGACGTCGGCCGCGGTCGCCGCCGCGGACCTGGTCCACGGTTACGACCCGGCGGCTCCGGGGCACGGAGCCTGGATCCCGCTCCGCCCGTCGGAGGAGTGGCCCGTCCCAGGCGTTCCGCGGGTGCTGGCCGTCGTGGTGGCGGTCGGTCAGTGGGACGAGTCGGTTTCGGCCCTCGCCCGGCGGGTGGCGGAGTGCCGACAGTCGGTGGTGGGTAAGCACGGGAGTGCGGGCGGACCGGGGCGCGGGCGAGAACCACAACCTTACCAATAAGCGATGCCGGTGCCGCGCGACAAGCCCACCTGCTAAAGTCGGAAGCTCGAAGCGCGAAATTCAGAACTCGGGTCGGCCTTCATTCTTCGAGTTTTGAGCTTCAGGTATTGGCCATGACGATCGTTGGATTGATCGCGGCTCACGCGACCGTCCGGCTCCCGATCCCGCACCGTCCCCACCACGTCCACGACGTCGTCCCGGTGCGGCACCTGGAGCGGCCGGGACGCCTAGATCGAGGTCGTCCACCGGCGCTCGTAGGGCGGCGGGGGTTCAGCCGGCCGCGAGGGCGGCACGGAGGGTAGCTTCGGGGGTCACGCCCGCGAACCGCCGAACCACCCGGCCCTCGCGGAACACGAGCAACAGCGGAATCGCCGACACCCCGAACTTCGCCGCGAGCTGCGGGTTCGACTCGGTGTTCACCTTGCACACCTTGAAGTCCCGGGCGACGGCCGCCAGGACCGGGTTCATGGCCCGACACGGCCCGCACCAGGCCGCCCAGAAGTCCACCAGCACCGGCCCCGGGTCGTCCAGCACCTCGTGCTTGAAGTTGTACTCCTCCAGTAGCATCGCTCGCCCTCCGGTCGCGGTGTCGCTCTCCCCTTTGAGGGTAGCAGGGGCGGCCCGGTTCCGGCGGTTGTCTGTGGCGACAAGACAGTAGTCATGTTGACCCGCAGCAGCGCCCGGGGCAACTAGCGGATTGCAAACGTGATAACCCGTTAACTTGAAGGGAGCCCGCGTTCCGGCCGGATTTCGGGGTGATGACGCCCGGAAGGAGTCCACTCGTGGGTGCGAACTCGTCATCAACGCCGCACGCATCACCTTCCGCCGCCAGCAGAAGGAGCGTTTGAGTCGGTTGAACGCCCCGGGCAGCCGGCGGATCGACCCGGCCCCGTATGAGAGACGCGACCCGAACGTCCTGGCGTCAGCCGACGAACACCCCGCCGAGCAGGATGCCCCCGCCGTACAGGGTCACATCCTGGAAGGCCGTCGGCTCCGCGGCGGCGGTCACGTTCTTGCCCAGGTAGACCCGCAGGCCGCCGGGCCGGCCGTCGCCGCTCGCGGTCACCACGTCGGCCTTGTTGTCCCCGTCCAGGTCGGCCGCCGCCACCCGCACCCCGCCCCGGTCGGCGGTGCGCCCGCCGACGAAAAAGTTGGACACCGGGGCCGCCTGGGCGCCCGCCACGTTCCCGGCCGCGACCAGAGCCCCGCTCAGAGCGAACACCCGGGGCGCGCCGCCCGGCCCGCCGCCGAAGATCAGTTCGGCGAAGCCGTCGCCGTTCACGTCGCCGGCCGCCACGAAGGCGCCGTTGCGGAGGTCCACGGCGTCGGTCCCGGGGAAGGCGAAGAAGTCGCTCACGAGCCGGGTCGGGGTGCCGAACACGGTCGCCCCGTTGAACACCGCCACCCGCGGGCCGCCGCCGAACCCGGCCGCCACGACGAGTTCCGGCCGGCCGTCGCCGTTCACGTCGCCGGCCGCGGCCCGCACCCCGCCGCGGAAGTCGGGGTCGTCGATCCCGAAGAAGTTGGCCCGGAGCGTGACGCCGGCCGCGAGCAGCGAGAACACGCTGACGCGGGGGCCGCCGCCCTGGTCGGGGGTGATCACGAACTCGGCCCGGCCGTCGGTGTCGAAGTCCCCGACGGCGACGAACCCGCCCCCGGTGAAGTCACCGCCGAACGGGTCGAACGGTGCCACCAGGAGGGTCGAGTGGTCCACCCCGCTGATCACCGCCACCCGGATGGGCGTCCCCGGGCCGGTCACCAGGACGGAGTCGGGGACGCCGTCCCCGTTCACGTCACCGGTCGCCCCGCGGAGGGACACGGCCACGTCGCCGAACGGGCCGAGGAGCGCGACCGCGGTCTCGGGCACGACGCCCGCCGCGCTCGGGACGATGACCACCGCCTTGCCGTCGGGGCTGCCGCTCACCGCCAACTGAGGAGCCTTTTCCACGCCCCCGATGAACCGGGCCACGACGACGTTGCCGTTCAGGCTCGTGGTCCCGGCCACCACCACCCGGCCGTTCCCGTCCAGGGCCACGGCCGCGCCCGACTCCTCCCCGCCGAAGTCGGCCTGCACCTTCCCGCCCGTCCCGAACGACTGGTCGAGCCCCGACCCGTCCGCCAGCACCCGGGCGACCCCGACGTTGTCCGTCCCCGCGGCGGTGTTGTCCGTCCCCCCGACGAGGACGACCCGGCCGTCGCCGTCGAGGGCGACCGCCCGGGCGGCCTCGGCCCCGCCGGGCACGGACTCGTTGAACGAGAAGGCGAGCTTCCCGGTCCCGGCGAACGCCGTGTCGAGAACCCCGAAGAACGTCAGCTGGGCCACCGCGAACCGCGACTGCGTGCCGTCCGTGGCGCCGGCCAGCACCACCCGCCCGTCCGGGCGCACGGCCACGGCGTAGGCCACGTCGTCCCCGCCGAAGTCCACCGTCGCCTTGCCGTCGGTGTCGAAGGTGGTGTCGAGGGAGCCGTCGGTGGCCGACAGGCGGGCGGCCGCGAACTCGTGCGCCCCGGCCCCCCCCTCGGCGTAGCCGGCAACGACGAGCCGCCCGCCCGGGGACACGGCCACGGCGGTGGCCCGGTCCTCGTTCGCCCCGCCCAGGTCGAAGGCGACCGTCCGCTTGCCGTCGGTGTCGAAGGTGGTGTCGAGGGCGCCGGTGGCGGTGAGGCGGACGATCCCGAAGTCGGTGTTGGCGGCCGCGGCCCCGACCTGGACCGACCCGACGACCACGATCCGCCCGTCCGCCTGGAGGGCGACGGCGGCGGCCCGGTCCTCGTTCGCCCCGCCCAGGTCGAACTCGACGACCACCTTCCCGTCCCCGTCGAACGAGGGGTCCAGGCCCGAGCCGTCGGCGAGCACCCGGGCCACGGCGAACCCGGCCGAGCCCCCCACGTCCGTGGAGCCGACCACCACGAACCGGCCGTCGGCCTGGAGGGCGATCCCGGCGGCCGTGTCGGTGCCGCCGAACCCGAACGTGAACGTCCCCGTCCCGCCCCCGAACGTCGCGTCCGGAGTGCCGTCCGGGTTGTACCGGGCGAGGACGATGTCGTTGGTCGCGCCCGACGTGCCGACGACCACGACCTTGCCGTTCGGCTGGACGACCACCCCGGCCGCGGACTCCGTCCCGCCGAAGTCGGCGACGACTTGCCCGGACGTGCCGAACGACGGGTCGGGCGCGCCGACGGTGGCGGGCACGTCACGGGCTTCCAGCGACTCGACGCGGAGCGGGGCGGGCGGGCGGGACATCGGTGACCCTGGCAGGGCGGGCGACGCATTCGGGCTGCGTCATTGTCTTATCGCCCTTGAAGATGGCGGGACACCACCGGATCGGGAAGGAAAGTTAAATGGGAATTCTGGGAAAGATGCAGCGATTGCTCCGATCGTGCGGGTATTGCCGCACGACCGGACCGTCCGGCCTCAGCCGACGAACACGCCACCGGTCAGGGCGCCCCCGCCGAAGAGGCTCAGATCCTGGAACGTCGCCGGCTCGGCCGCCGCGGTGATGTTGGCCCCCAGGTAGGCCCGAAGCCCGGCCGGGCGGCCCTCCCCGCTGCCGGCGATCAGGTCGGCCCTGTTGTCCCCGTCCAGGTCGGCCACCGCCACCCGCACCCCGCCCCGGTCGTCGGCGTTCCCGGCGACGAAGAAGTTCGCCACCGGGGCCGCCTGGGCGCCCGTCACGTTCCCGGCCGCGATCAGCTGGCCGCTGAGGGCGAACACGCGGGGCGCGCCGCCCGGCCCGCCGCCGAAGACGAGTTCGGCGAAGCCGTCGCCGTTCACGTCGCCGGCCGCCACGAAGGCGCCGTTGCGGAGGTTCACGGCGTCGTCGCCGGGGAAGGCGAAGAAGTCGCCGACCAGCCGGGTCGGGGTGCCGAACACGGTGGTGCCGTTGAAGAGGGCCACGCGCGGGCCGCCGCCGAACCCGGCCGCCACCGCCAGGTCGGTCACCCCGTCGCCGTTCACGTCGCCGACCGCGGCGCGGGCGCCGCCGCGGAAGGTCGGGTCGTCGATCCCGAAGAAGTTGGCCCGGGTGGCCAACGTGCCGTCGGCGTTCCGGCTGAAGACACTGACGCGGGGGCCGCCGCCCTGATCAGGGGTGACGACGAACTCGGCCCGGCCGTCGTTGTCGAAGTCGCCGGCGGCGACAAACCCGCCCCCGGTGAAGTCGCCGCCGAACGGGTCGAACGGCGCCACCAGGATGGTGGTGTTGTCGGCCCCGCTGACCACCGCCACCCGGAGCGGCACCCCGGGGCCGGTTACCAGGATGGTGTCGGTGAAGCCGTCGCCGTTCACGTCGCCGGTGGCGGTGCGGACGTTGGCCGTGCTCGCCCCGAAGGCGGCCAGGGTCGCCGTCGCGGCGGCCGGCAGCACCCCGGCCGCGCTCGGGTCGAACACCCCGGCCGACCCGTTGGTCGGGCCGCCGACCGCGAGGACGTCCCCCTTCTCGACCGTGCCGGCCAGCCGGGCCACGGCGAAGTCGTTGTTCACGTCGCTCCGCCCGGCGATGATGATGCGGCCGTTGCGGTCGATCGCCACGCCGGCCGCCTCGTCGTCGCCCGTGAAGTCGACCGTCTGCCGGCCGTCGGTGTCGAAGCTGGTGTCGAGGCTGCCGTCGGTGTTCAGCCGGGCGACGCCGAAGTTGTCGGCCGCCCCCGGCCCCTGGTCGGTGAACCCGACGACCACGATCTTCCCATCGTCCTGGACCGCCACCGCACGCCCCAGGTCCGTCCCGCCGAACGTGACCGTCCGCTTGCCGTCCGTGTCGAAGGTGGTGTCGAGCGTACCGTCGGTGTTCAGCCGGATGACGGCGAAGTCGTTGTTCGACGAGGTCGAGCCGGCGACGACGATCTTCCCGTCCGGCTGGAGCGCCAGCCCCGTGGCCTGGTCGTCGCCCCCGAAGTCCACGATCTGGTTGGTGTTGCCGTCGAACCCGGGGTCGAACACGCCGGCGGACGTGAACCGCATGACGGCGAAGTCGTTGGTGCCGAACCCGTTGGTGAAGCCGGCCACGACGATGTTGTTGGCCGCGTCGATCGCCACCGCCCGGGCGATGTCGGTGCCGCCGGCCGTCCGGTCGAAGCTGGTGTCCACGGTCCCGTTGTCGTTGAAGCGGACCACCCCGAAGTTGATCCCCTCGCCCCCGCCGTGGTCCGTGGACCCGACGACGACGATCTTCGGCGCCCCGCCCACCACCTGGGTGGTGACCGCGAAGGCCACGTCGTTGTCCGTGCCCGTGCCGTTGAAGTTGAAGCTGGCCTTGCCGTCGCCGCTGAACGTCGTGTCCAGCGAGCCGGCCGTGGTCAGCCGGGCGACGATGAAGTCCTGGTCGCCGCCGACGGTGGCCGTGCCGGCGATCACGATCTTCCCGTCGGCCTGGATGACCACGCCGGCGGCGGTCTCGTCGTTGGCGGCGAACCCGAAGTCCACAATGGCCTTGCCGTCGCCGTCGAACGTGGTGTCGAGGCTCCCGTCCGGGTTGTACCGGGCGATGGCGAACTGGCCGGGGGTGGTGCCGGCGACGACGATCTTCCCGTCGGCCTGGACGGCGACCCCGGCGACGGTTTCGTTCCCGCCGAAGGTGGTGCGGAGGATGCCGTCGGCGTCGAACGACGGGTCGAGGGCGCCGACGGTGGCGGGGACGTCGCGGGCTTCGAGGTCTTCAAGCCGGAGGCGGCGGGGAGAGCGGGTCATGGCGCGTCCTGGGGTTAAGGTGGTTCGGGTGCGACTGGGCGAAGGGGTATGCAAAGACCCCGGGCAACCCGGACACGCGGGCGCGAAGAATTCGCGCGGGGTGTGAGTCTAGGGGAAATCGGGAAGCGGGGAAAGCAAATCGGGAGAGTGTTACGAACGCCCGGGTGGCCCGTGTCAGCGGATCTGGTGGGACCGGCGTCCCACCAGATCCGCTGACACGGGCTACGATGTGCCGCCCGCACCGATCACCGCCCCGCACCCAGGACATCGCTCCGCCTCCCTCTCTGGGACAGACCGGCCCTGTCACCCCATCCCGGGCGTTAGCTCCTGTTCAGCAACCCCGGGGTAGGGATAATGTCGGTGTAGTGGCAGCCGAACGCTGGGACGAAGCACAGGGCAAACGCTGGGAACCCGGCTGGTGACGATCGCCACGTTCGACCTGGCCGTCCGGCCCGACTCGCCCAGAACGCACTCCGGGCCGCCGGGATCGACGCGGTCGTGACCGACGAGACGGTGGTGGCGATGGAGTGGCTGCTGTCGGCCGCGGTCGGCGGGATCAAGGTCCAGGTCCGGGAGGAGGACGTCGAGCGGGCCGTGGCCGAACTGGAACGGGCGTTCGGGGCGAACGGGGAGGGGTTCCCCAAGACTGGTGACGAGCCCCCGGCTGTTGGGGACGAAGCCGGCGCGGAGGACGACCCGCCCGAGGAAGAGGCGTTTGCCACGTCCACGGGCGCGGCGGACGCCGACCCCGACGAGCCGACTCCCGAGCCCACGGAGCGAGAGCAGTACGCCCGGCGAGCGTTCTACGCCGCTCTGTTCGGGATCGTGATGCCGGTCCTGCTCTTCTACGCCACCTAATCTGGTCCTGGTCACCTTCTTCACGGAGGGCCAGTTGGATGCACGCGGTCGGCGTTGGGCCTGGACGGCACTCGTCCTCACGGCCGGCGGAATGGCCGGGTGGTGGTGCTGGACCCTGTACTGTCCGAGTGACTTCCTCTTCGTGATGTGACCAGCCATGTCGTTTGAGAGCGTTGTCACCCCGCACCCGGACGACACTATCGTCGCGGTGTCATCCGCCCCGGGGGCGGGGGAGCGGGCGATCGTCCGCGTCGGCGGGCCGCGGGCGCGGGAAGCGGTCGGGCGGGTGTTCGCAGCGGAGAACCCCGAGCCGCCCGCCCGCCGTCTCACCCCAGGGCACCTCACGCTCTCGGGGGTGCATTCGCCCGTACCGGCCGACCTGTACGTCTTCGCCGGACCGCGCTCGTACACCGGGCAGGACGTGGCCGAGCTTCACACCGTCGGGTCGCCGCCGCTCGTCGAACGGCTCGTCGCCGACCTCCTCGCCGCCGGGGCGCGACCCGCCCGGCCCGGGGAGTTCACGCTGCGGGCATTCCTCGCCGGGAAGCTCGACCTGCCGCGGGCCGAGGCCGTCCACGCCGTCGTCGCCGCCGGCACCGACGCCGACCTCACCGCCGCCCTCGCCCAGCTGGCCGGTGGGGTGACGCAGCCGTTGCACGCCGTCCGCGACGACCTACTCAACCTCCTCGCCGACCTTGAGGCCGCCCTCGATTTCGCCGACGAGGACATCGAGTTCGTCGGCAAGGGCGACGCGATGCTGCGGGTGTCCGCCGCGCTGGCCCGGCTGGCGAACCTGCGCCGCCAGCTGGACGGCCGGGAGGTGAGCGGCCGGGCCGTGCGGGTGGCGCTGGTAGGGGCGCCGAACGCCGGCAAGAGCAGCCTGTTCAACGCCCTGACCGGGAACGCCGCCGCGCTCGTGAGCCCCGAGGCCGGCACCACCCGTGACTACCTCACCGCCCCGCTGGCGCTCGGCGGCGTGGACGCGGAACTGATCGATACCGCCGGCTGGGCCGCGGCCGCGGGTACGATCGAGGCCCAAGCCCAGCGGCTCGGCGCGGAGCAGGTGACGCGGGCGGACGTGGTCGTGTGGTGCGCGGAGCCCGGCACCGCCTTCGACCCGGCGGACGCGGCCCGGTTGGCGGCGACCGGTGCGGAAGTGATGCGAGTGCGGACGAAGGCGGACTTACTCCCCGTGGGGCCGGGCGAGGTGGTGTCGGCGTCGGTCGTGCGGCCGGCGGGCGTGGACGCGCTGCGAGAGGTGTTGACCGAACGGGTGGGAAGCCTGGCCCGCCCGCCGCTGGCCCCGAGCCAGAGCCGATGCCGGCATCACCTCGACGCCTGCGCGGCCGACCTGCGTGTAGCCCACCGCCACCTGGCTCTCGACGACCCGCCGGAGCTCACCGCCCTGGCCGTCCGCGGGGCCGTCGGCCAACTCGGGGAGCTGGTCGGGGCCGTTTACACCAACGACCTCCTCGACCGCATCTTCTCCCGCTTCTGCATCGGGAAGTGATGAGAACCGCTGCACAATAGAGCGTCGAGCCCCTGGGCTCACCGGACGAGCCACACCGACCGCCTGAAGCGATGGCGGAGACTCCGCCAGTTCACCAGGAGGAGAGTTGTACAGGTGGTATTCTGGACAACCTTCGGCGGCGTGATTTAAGGACTTACGGCGACGAAATTCTTACCCAGTGTCCCAACTGCGTAACGCCTATCGGTATCAGTACTCCTGCACCAGCATCTCCCCGTCGGCCGCGAACCAGCCCTGGCCGTCGATCTGGTACACGCCGTCCGTCTGGGACGCCAGAAAGCGGCAGGTCGCAATCAGCAGGTTCTCCAGCACCACCTCGTCGCTCGCGTCCACAGGCTTCCGCAGTACCACCAGCTGGCTCGTCAGCGCGACGTGTTCCACCAGTTTCGGGGCGTTCGGGCTGTAGTCACAGGTCTCCAGTTCGGCCGCGTGGGCGTTCAGCTGGTCGCGGATGTCGTCCTCGTCCGCCAGGTAGCGGTCGAGCGTGACCGGCGTGTTCAGCCCCGGGAGGCGAAGCTCGCCCGACGTCCAACCGAGGTCGTCGCCCCGGAAATGCGGTTCGACCGGTAACCCTGCCGCGTGCAGGTGTTCCGCCAACGCCGACGGCGGCACTTCCCCTTCTCCCCGCCCGAATACCCGATACCACATGGTGTTACGCCTCGACCACGAGCTGACGTACTCTCATTCTAGGGAAACTGGGGTAATCCTGACGACTCGGCTGGACGCAGTTAGACTGACCGGTCTAGAATGAGAATCTCGATCTAGACTGACCGGTCTAACTCGCCCGGAGACGTGTTCCCGGAATGACCGATCCGTTGGCCGATCCCGCTCTGTTCCCGCAGCAACCGGGTTGCTCGTCCGGCTTCGACCTGTGCGGTCCGCCGGCGCCGGGGGGGCTATCGGACGTGGCCCAGAAGCGGCGCGACCAGATCATGGACGCTGCCGAGGCGATCATCGCTGGTGAAGGAATTCACAAACTATCCCTCGGCCGGATCGAAGAGAAGCTTGGCGGCATGAGCCGCGGCCAACTGACCTACTACTTCCCGAACAAGGAGTCGATCCTTCTCGCAGTGTACGAGCGGATGCTGCGGCGGATGATCGTCCAGGTGTGGAGCGGCGACGGCCCGAAACCGATGACCGGGCGGGCCTGGGACTGCATGAAGCACGCGGTCGCCGGCCACCTCGCCCCCGACTGGCCGCCCCCCGAAGCGGGGAACCTGTTCAGCCTGCTGTACACGTTCCTGGCCCAGATGGGGCACCGGCCCGACTACCGCACCCGACTGTCCGAGATGTACGCCCGCTGGCGGGCTGTGTTGACCGCGGACATCGCGTCGAGTGCCCCCGGCCCCCGCGCGGTGAGTCCGCGGACGGCCGCCAGCCTGTTCCAGGCGGTAATGCACGGGCTCGGGATGCAGTTGATGGTGGACCCGGCCGCGTTCGACCGGGCCGAGATGCAAACCGCCTGCGAGATGGTGTTCGCGCCGCTGGTGAAAGGGCCGGAGGAGCCCGGCGCCGGGTCGAGTGGAACACCGAGGGCAGGCGGCGAGTAGAGACAGGGCGCGGACGTCGCAACTTCGGCCCCGCCGTGACCCGTGGTGAATCCTTCGCCCCCAACCCATCTGGTGACGTGATGCCGGCGACCTTGAACGGGGAACTCGTCAACCGGGTGCAGCAACTCCGGCTCGACGGCCAACTCGGCGCCGCGACCGGCACCGGCCGGCGGGGCGGCGGCTCGTGGCTGCCGTGGGTGCTGTGCGGGCTGCTCGCCGTCAGCTGGGCGGGCGTCGGGGTGCGGTGGTACCGGTCGGCCGGCCCCGCCCGGCCGGCCGAAACGGGTGAGGCCGGCGCGAAGCCGCCCGGGGCGGCCGCCCCGGCGCCGAGCGGGGGCGGCGGGGCGGCCACCCCGGCCGCGGCCCCGGGGGAGATCGTCCTCCAGCTCAAGGGGAACCTGATCCCGTTCCTCCAGATCGCGGTCAGCCCGCGGGACGTGGCCGGCGAGCTCACCGGCATCACCTTCTGGGAGGGGAAGCTGGTCAAGCGGGGCGACACGCTCGCCACCCTGCTCGACTCGCAGTACGCCAACCGCTTCAACACCGACAAGGCGTCGGTGCTGTCGGCCGAGGCCCAGGTGGCCAAGGCCGAGGCCGGGGAGGTGGCGGCGGGGGTGCGGGTGGCCAAGGCCAAGGCCGCGTTGGCCGCGGCCGAGGCCCGGGTGACGCGGGCGGTGGCCATGCAGGACCGGGCCTCGAAGGACTTCGAGCAGGCCCGCCAGCAGCGGCTCGGGAACGCCATCTCGGCCCAGGAGTACCAGAAGTTCGAGGCCGACAAGGCCGTGACCGACGCCGACACCGTGGCCGCGCGGGCCGACGTCGAGGCGGCCCGCCGCGAGATCGAGGCGACCGAGGCCGAGCAGCGGACGAGCAAGGCCAACGTGCGGGCCGCGAAGGCCGAGGCCGACGCCGCCGCGGCCCGCCGCGACGAGGCCAAGCGGCTGCTCGACAACTGCGTCATCGTCGCCCCGATCGACGGGACGGTGCTGACCAAGAAGGCCGACCGCGGCAGCCTGGTCAGCCCGGCCGCGTTCAACGTGTCGGCCAGCCTGTGCGAGATCGCCGACCTGACCAAGCTGGAGGTCGAGGTGGACGTCCCCGAGCGGCAGATCAAGCGGATCCGCCCCGGGCTGGAGTGTCAGGTCGTGGCCGACGCCGACCCGGCCAAGGTGTACCGGGGGGTGGTCCACCGGGTCATGCCGATCGCCGACGACAGCAAGAACGTGATCAAGGTGCGCATCCGGGTGTTCCTCCCGCGGGGGGAGGAGGCCGGGTCGTTCCTGAAGCCGAAGATGAGCGTGGTGGCGACGGTGGTGAACCGCCCCTTCTCGGCCACCCCCGGCGACCAGTCGTGGGAGTAGCGGCCGCACCCGACGGGCCGCGACCGAGAGGGAGCGGCCGCGGGACACAGGAGCCGCCCCTCCCGGTCGCGGCCCGCCCAGCCCTTGATGCCCGGAGTGCCCGATGCCCACGATCGTCGAGGTCCGCGACCTGCACAAGTCGTTCACCCGCGGCACCGAGACCATTGAGGTGTTGCAGGGGCTCACCCTGGACGTGGGCGAGGCCGAGTTCCTGGCCCTGATGGGGCCGTCCGGGTCGGGGAAGACGACCCTCCTGAACCTCATCGCCGGGCTCGACCGGCCGACGAGCGGGACGATCACCGTCGGCCCGAACGCCATCTCGGCCATGTCCGAGAGCGAGCTCGCCCGCTGGCGGACCCGGCACGTCGGGTTCGTGTTCCAGTTCTACTACCTGCTGCCGGTCCTCACCGCCTACGAGAACGTCGAGCTGCCGCTGCTGCTGCTGCCGCTCACGAAGGCCCAGCGGCGGAAGCAGGTGGAGACGGCGCTCGACCTCGTCGGGCTCACCGACCGGATGGACCACCGCCCCGGGCAGCTCTCGGGTGGCCAGCAGCAGCGGGTCGGGATCGCCCGGGCGCTGGTGACCGACCCGACCCTGATCGTGGCCGACGAGCCGACCGGCGACCTGGACACGAAGAGCGCCGACGCCATCCTGACGCTGCTGGAGGTCGTGCGGTCCCAGCTGAACAAGACGATCATCATGGTGACCCACGACCCGAAGGCGGCCGCCCGGGCGCAGCGCACGCTCCACCTGGAGAAGGGCCAGCTCGTCCACGACACGGCCGCCGACCCCCTCCGGCCGAACGACACCCGGGTGGACGTGGCGACCCACTGAGCGACACGGTGAGCCTGCCAATGGCTCGGGGCTGAGGAGCCCGGAGGGCGTCGGCGTGTAACCCCGGGCGGACGATAGCGAAAGTCGCATCGCCTCGGCCACGGCGACACCGCGGACGCCGCCCGGGGTTGCACCCCGGGCTACACGCCGACGCCCTCCGGGCTCCTCAGCCCCGAGCTGAAGAAACGATCGGCTCGTACCACACCACTCGTCCCCCCACAGAATTGCGGTTGCCTTCCCGGCAGGCGTTGGGGCACAATCCCACCCGCACCCTGGGGAAGGAGTCCCGTCATGCGCTCGCTGCGCGTCGCCGTGTTGGACGAAGAACTGCCCTTCCCGCTCACGTCCGGCAAGCGGATTCGCACCTTCAACCTCCTGGCCCGCCTCGCCGACCGGCACCGGGTCACGATCCTGTGCCACCGCAACCCGGACCCGGACGAGGCCGCCGCCGCCGAGGCCGCGTTCGGCAAGCTCGGCATCGACACCGTCGTGGTCGAGCGCACCGTCCCGCCCAAGTCCGGCCCCGGCTTCTACGCCCGGCTGGCGGGCAACCTCCTCTCGCCCCTCCCCTATTCCGTCGCCACCCACGCCAGCCCGGCCCTCGCCGCCGCGGTCCGCACCCTCGCCGGGCGGGTGGACCTGTGGCACTGCGAGTGGACGCCCTACGCCCAGGTGCTGCGCGACGCGCTCGGGACCGACCTGGATGCGGCCCGGTGGGTGGTGATGGCCCACAACGTCGAGTCGGTGATCTGGCGCCGCTACACCGAGGCCGAGGCGAACCCGGTGAAGCGGTGGTACGTCCGCCGGCAGTGGCACAAGTTCGAGCGGTTCGAGCGCTGGGCCACCGCCGCCGCCACCGCCGCCGTCGCCGTCAGCCCGGACGACGCGGCCCTGATGCGCGAGGGGTTCGGGGTCGGGGCACCGGCCCTGGTCGAGAACGGCGTCGACACCGCCTACTTCCGCCCCCAGCGCGACGTCGAGCGCGACCCGGGGCGCGTCCTGTTCCTCGGCAGCCTCGACTGGCGGCCCAACCTCGACGCCGTCCGGCTCCTGCTCGACGACATCTTCCCGCAGGTCCGCGCCCGGGTGCCGTCGGCGACGCTCGCGCTGGTGGGCCGGCACCCGCCGGACTGGCTCCGCACCCGGGCCGCCGCCGCGCCGGGCGTTCAGCTGGCGGCCGACGTGCCGGACGTCCGGCCGTTCCTGGCGACGTGCGGGATGCTCGCCGTGCCGCTGCGGATCGGCGGCGGCTCCCGGCTCAAGATCCTCGAAGCCCTGGCGACCGCGACCCCGGTGGTCAGCACGCGGGTCGGCGCCGAGGGGCTGACACTCACCCCCGGCCGCGACCTCGTCGTGACCGACGGCCCCGAGGGGATGGCCGACGCGCTTGTCGCCGGCATCCGCCGGCCGGACGAGATGCAGGACGCGGCCGAGCGCGGGCGGGCGGCGGTGCTGGCCCGCTACGACTGGGGGCCGCTCGCCGACCGGCTCGACGCGGTGTGGCAGGCGGCGGCACGTCACGAGCCTGTAACGACCCGCCAACGCCGGGCTGGCACGGTCGTTCGACCCGGGTAGAGTGGCGTCGCGGTGTCACCCGCACCGCGCCCCCCCGAGGATTCTCCCATGCTGCGTCGGAAGCTGTTGTGGAGCGTGCCGCTGGCCGGGGCCATCGGGAGCGGCGTGGCCGCCGACCGGTGGCTCGCCGCCGAGGCGGCCGCCGAGGCCAAGCAGGATCTCAAGCCGGCCGTCACCCTGCCGGTCACCCGCGTTGTGATGTTCAACAGCGGGGTCGGGTACTTCAGCCGGGGCGGCGAGGTGGACGGCGACGCCCGGGTCGACCTGGCGTTCCAGGAACTCGACATCAACGACCTGCTCAAGAGCATGGTCCTTGAGGACTTCGGCGGCGGGCGGGTCGCGGCCGTGTCCTACGACAGCCGGGAGCCCATCGAGCGGACCCTGGCCAGCTTCTCGATCAACCTCAACGGCGAGCCGTCCTTCGCTTCCATCCTCCAGCAGGCCCGGGGCGAGCGGGTCGAGGTGACCACCGCCCCGACCGCCCAGAACCAGCCGGGCAAGCTCACGGGGGCCGTCGTCGGCATCGAGATGCAGGCCGTCGCGGTGGGTCAGACGCAGATGCCGGTGCAGGTTCTGAACATGTGGTGTGCGGAGGGGATGCGGTCGGTGAAGCTGCAAGAGGTGCAGCAGCTACGGTTCCTCAACCCGGTGATCGAGAGCGAGTTCCGCCGGGCGCTGGAGGTGCTGGCCCGCAACCACGACGCCGAGAAGAAGGCCGTCACCGTCCACTTCGCGGGGGACGGGAAGCGGCGGGTGCAGGTCGGGTACGTGATCGAGTCGCCGATCTGGAAGACCAGTTACCGGCTCGTGCTCGACGCCCAGGGCAAGGGTGCCAAGCCGTACCTCCAGGGGTGGGCGATCGTCGAGAACACCACCGACGAGGACTGGAACGGGGTCCGCATGGCGCTCATCAGTGGGCGGCCGATCAGCTTCAAGATGGACCTGTACGACCCGCTGTACGTGCCCCGGCCGACGGTCGAGCCCGAGCTGTTCGCCTCCCTCCGCCCGCCCACCTACGACGGCGGCTTCGCCCAGCGCAACTCGCGGATGTCTCCGGCGGACTACGCCGCCAACAACGCGGTCCAGTTTGCCAACCCGGCCCTCGGTTTGGCCGCGGGCGGCAGCATCAACGGCAACTTCGCGTACCAGAACGGCGCCTTCAACTTCGCCGCCCCGAACGGGGGCGGCGGGTTCGGTGGGTTCGGCGGTGGCATCCAGGGCGGCGGCTTCGGGAACAACCTGAACCTCGCCCAGCCCGCGGGACAACCGGCTCCCCCCGCCGTCGTCATGCAGCAACTCGCCAACGGCCGCAACATGCGGCTGGCCGAAGCGGAACAGCTAAAGGCGCGGGCGGACGCCAAGCAGAACGCCGCGATGCTCGGCCGACAGCTGACCGAGCGGCTCGCCACCGGGGCCGTCACCGACGCGGCAACGGCCGGGAAGCTGGGGGACTACTTCCAGTACGCGATCGACCACCCGGTCAGCCTTGCCCGGCAGAAGAGCGCCCTGCTCCCCATCGTCGGCAAGGACGTGGAGGGCACCCGGGTGAGCATCTACAACCCGGCGGTTCAGGCCAAACACCCGCTCCTCGGGCTGCGGTTCAAGAACACGTCGGGCGTCCACCTGTCGCAGGGGCCGATCGCCGTGTTCGAGGGCTCGACCTACGCCGGCGACACCCGGGTGCTGGACGTCCAGCCGGGTGAGGAGCGACTCGTCTCCTACGCCATCGACCTGGGCACCGAGGTTGACCTCCAGAACGGCCCGGGCACCAGCCGGATCACCAGCGTCCGGGCGGTGAAGGGCGTGGTGCGGACGGTGACGAAGGTGCGGGAGGAGAAGAAGTACCGGATCGCCAACCGGAGCCAGACCGACCGCACGCTCGTGATCGAGCACCCGAACCGGACCAACCAGCAGTTCAAGCTGGTCGAGACGGAGCGGCCGGTCGAGGACACCAAGGACGTGTACCGGTTCCAGGTGGGGGTGAAGGCAGGCGAGGAGAAGACCTTCCCCGTTACCGAGGAGCGGGACGTGGCCACCTCGGTCCAGCTGACGAACAACCCGGACCAGCAGATCCGGTTCTTCCTGAGCTTGAACGAGGCTGCCCCGGCCCTGAAGCAGAAGCTGGCCGAGGCGCTGAAGCTGAAGGCGGCGTGGGACGGCCAGCAGAGGGATCTGGCCCAGGTGAAGGCGGACCTCGCCCGGGTAGGGGCCGACCAGGATCGCATCCGGAAGAACCTGGCGGCGACGCCGCGGGAGGCCGAGGTATACCAGACGTACCTGCGCCGGCTGGCCGACCAGGAGCGGGAAATCGACGGCCTGACCGCCCGGGAGAAGACCCTCATGGCCGCCGAGTTCGCCGCCCGTAAGGGGTTCGAGGACTACCTCGTCAACCTGACGGACTGACCGGCCTGCGGGACGGTTGCTGATCTGTGGTGGCGACTCATTGGTGTGTCGACGGACACCCGTCCGTTCGGCCGTGGCACTGGCAACCGCTGCCAGTGCCACGATTAGTGCATCGGCTCCGGCCCCGGACGGTCTGTCCGGAGGGCAACTCCACCCGCTCATCCCAGGTCGCGTGCGTCCGCCCGCATCGATCCCGGTGCCTGGGATGAGAACCGTTATCACCTCCACAGGCCCGGACGGTCGGGGCCGGGTCAGTCGAGGTTGGCCACCTCGCCGGCCTGGGCGGTGACTGCCGCCGCGAACACCGACATCGGGACGGACTCGCGCACGAACCGGACCGACCCGTCGCACAGGCCGACGTTGATGCCACCCGTGTGGAACGAGTACGGCTCGCCGTCGTTGTGGCAGTTCATCGTCTGCGGGCCGTCGTTCCCGCCGTTCCCGCTGTTCTTGGTCGGGTCGCAGCCGTTCAGGCCGATCTCGGCCGCCTCGTCGCACCACGCCGCCCCGCGCCCGACCGCGTTGGCGGTGACGAGGTTCTTCCGCGGGCCGTACCGGTCCGCGCGGCCGGCGGCCTCGACGTAGAAGAGGGTGTTGGACAGGCCGTCCGTCACGCTGGCGAAGCTGAACACCCGGAACGTGGACCCGGAGTTGTACGAGTGCGGCCCGACCGGGCTGGCGAGGGTTTGGGCACTCGCCCCGGCGGCCCCGGCCTCCACCAGGCGGAGGACCGTGTAGTCCGCCACCGCCGCCTGGTCCACCGTGAAGCCGCCGTGGGAGAACGTCGGCGCCACCCGGTCCGGGCTCGGGGTGGACGGGCACTGGAAGACGTTCACCTTGGTGCGGACGGCGGTCAGGTTGTTAGCGTGCCCGAAGTGGAGGGTGGTGCTGTAGATGTTCCGGATGTTCTGCTGTTCGAGGTAGGGCAGGAGCCAAACCGCCCACCCCTGGTAGGCGTTGGCCGGCACGCCCAGCTTGGGGAACCCGCCCGACGCGACGCGGCTCGGCGGCGTAACGTTGTGGGTGTCGTGGAAGTTGTGGCAGGCCAGCCCGAGCTGCTTGAAGTTGTTGGAGCACTTGGCGCGGGCGGCGGCCTCGCGGACCTTCTGAACGGCGGGCAGGAGTAGGCCGATCAGAATGGCGATGATGGCAATAACAACCAACAGTTCGATGAGCGTAAAGCCGGTCCGGAAACGCGGGCGGGACATGGGTTCCTCGGGAGAGAAGGGAGCGGGGGGCAGGAAGAACGCACCCCCTTGGGCAGGGGCGGCCGGCGGGTCGGGCGGGCGCAGGTCAGCGGGGGTTCGCCCGACCGGCGAGGCGGTGTGAAAGATATGTGATGAATGCGTGAAGGGGCAACGGCCAACTTCTGACTCTTTCGCCTGGCCGCGCGCGGCCGCCCGTCCTATCGGCCTTAACGATCCCGTGTGTTCCCCCCGGGCGGTGGAAACCCGCCCGGAGGTCGCTAATCATTCTGACGTGAGCCGGGCCGGGGGGAGTTGCCCCACGGCCCCCACCCGAGGAGTGTAAGCGATGCCGGCCCAGGTTCAGAAGGAAGCCCCCGACTTCACCGCCACCGCCGTGGTGAACGAGGAGTTCAAGCCGATCAAGCTCTCCGACTACCGCGACAAGTACGTCGTCCTCTTCTTCTACCCGCTCGACTTCACCTTCGTCTGCCCGACCGAGATCGTGGCCTTCTCCGACCGGGTCGCCGAGTTCGAGCAGCGCAACTGCCAGGTGCTGGGCTGCTCGATCGACAGCCAGTTCAGCCACCTCGCCTGGATCCAGACGCCCCGCGCCCAGGGCGGGCTCGGCGGGCTGAAGTACCCGCTCGTCGCCGACCTGACCAAGAAGATCGCCGCCGACTACGGCGTGCTGCTCGACGGCGGCATCGCCCTCCGCGGCACCTTCCTGATCGACAAGGCCGGGGTGGTGCGGGCGGCCACGGTCCACGACCTGCCGCTCGGCCGGAGCGTGGACGAGGCTCTCCGCGTGCTGGACGCCCTCCAGTTCTTCGAGAAGAACGGCGAGGTCTGCCCGGCCGACTGGAAGCCCGGCGCCCTGACGATCAAGCCCGGGGTGAAGGAGTCGAAGGCGTACTTCGAGAAGGCGGCGGCGAAGTAACCGGCGAAAGCACGAAACTCGAAATCCGAAGTCGGAATCCGGTACACCCGGGTTCCGACTTCGGATTTCGAGTTTCGTGCTCCGAGTTTCCGAAGCCGAACTTCGACTCAGGTCACTACCGGGCGCCGAGCGGGCCGCCACCCTCGGTCTGGGTGATCTCCTCCTCGGCGTTGATGATGATCCGCGGCGTCACCATGATCATGATGTGGGTCGTCTCCCGCCCGATCCCGACGTTCTTGAACAGCCGGTTCAGGTAGGGGATCTTGCTGAGGAACGGCGGGCCGAACTCGTTCCGGCTCTCGCCCAGGGTCTTCAGCCCGCCCAGCAGCACCGTCCCGCCGTCCGGGCACACCACCGTCGTCTGGACGGCCATGGTGGTGAACGCCGGCTGCTGGAGGAACTGCGTGAACGGGATCGGCTGGCCCTGGCTCCCGCCCTCGAAGATCGGCGTGATGAACGTCGTGATCGGGAACAGCGGGACCGTCGCCCCGGTCTGGGCGGCCATCGTGATCGGCAGGTTGAGCCGGACGAACCGGCGGTCCGCCGACACCACCGCCTGCACCGAGATCGCCACGTTCGGCGGGCCGGTGAGGATCTGCCCGGTCGGGTCGATGACCGTCGGGGCCACCCCGGCGGGCAGCAGGGTGTTGTTCGGGACGAACACGATCTGCCCGTTGACCGAGAACACCGACACGCTGGTCACCACGAACTGCGAGTTCTGCACCGCCAGGTTCGCCGTCTGCCCGTTGAAGAGGGTGATCTTCGGAGCCTGCATCACGTTCACCCGGCGGTCGCCCTGGGCGGCCTCCATGAACATGAACACCTGGATGTCGTTGAGGAACGCCAGCCCGAGGCTCAGCCCGCCGTTCATCCCGGGGTTGTTCGGGTACCCGCCGAACCCGGGGATGGCGTAGTTGAAGCTGGTGCTCCGGATCGGCACGTCCAGGTCCGGGGTGAAGTTCCCGGCCGGGCTGAGCCCGACGGTCGTCCCCTTGGCGTTGATGTCGTTGATGAACGGCTCCGGGCGGAACTGGTTCGTCGTCAGCTGGGGCTCGAACCGGGTGTTGTGGGTCTTGATGTTCATCGAGAAGTCCACGCCCATCCGCTCGAAGAACGTCTCCGACAGCGAGATGATCCGGATCTCGACCGCCACCGCCAGATCCTGCAGCTGGCGGAGCGACCGGAGCAGGTCGTCGATCTCGCGGATCACGTCGGCCGTCTGGTTGACGACCAGGGCGTGGCCGATGTCGAAGTACTCGATCTTCCCCGGGCCGCCGGCCGGGCCGTCCCAGGTGTGCGGGCGGACCAGGGTGGTGATCAGCCGCTTGAGCTGCTCCTCCTTCGTCCCGCCGTTCGGGGCCAGGTTGGCCGACCCGTACAGCGGCTCGTTCTGGAGGCTGCCGCGGTCGGTCCCCAGGACGCTCCCGCCGGCGATCCCCGGCATGGCCGCCTGCGACCCGCTGACCGCGCTCCCGCCGCCGAGCCCGCCCCGGACGTTCGCCGGGCCGGCCGGCCCGGTCAGCCCGGGCATCACCACGTTCCCGGAGTTGAGGGCGTTCTTGTTGAGCATCTTGTCGAAGTTGGCGAAGTCCGGGAGCGCGAAGTTCGGCACCGGGGTGACCAGGTCGGCCACCGAGAACACCTTCGTGTACAGCCGGCCCTTGGCCTTCTCGGTCGTGGTGACGCGGACCGTGTCGTACTCGATCACGAAGCTCAGCTTCGCCTTGTCGAGCAGGATGGCGAGCGCGTTGCGGGCCGAGATGTTCCCGATCCGCTCCGTCACCGGGATCGCCAGGCTCACCCCCGCCTTGGTGATCGAGTCGGTGTCCCACGACACCGGCAGCCCGGTCAGCGAGCGGACGTTCTCCACCGCCTCCGACAGCGGCGTCTGGACGAGGTCGAGCGACACCTGCCGGTCGAGCTTGAGCTCGATCTCGTACTCGGCCGGGGTGCGGGTGCGCTGGTACGAGTCGTCCAGGCTCCCCCGCTTCCGGGCGCGGAGGGTGGCCTCCAGCCGCAGGGCGACCGGATCCTGGGTGTCCACGAACGGCCCCTGCCGTTCCGCGGCGGTCAGCCCGTCGTAGACCATCCGCTCCTTCTCGTTCTTGACCTGCTCGACCTCGCGGACCCGGCGGGTCATCTTGGCCATGTGGGCCAGGGCGGCGATCCCGGGGTCGTCCGGCTCCAGCTGCTTGGCCTGGAGGGCCACCCGCTCGGCGGTGGCGAATTCGCTCCGCTGCACGAGGGCGTGGTACTGCGTGACGAGCCGCTTCACCTCGGCCTTCCGCTGCTCCTCGGCGGCCCCGCGGCCGGACACGAGTTCGCGGGCCTCGCGCCGGTCGGTGCGCTCGCGGGCCAGGGCGTCGGCCTGCCCCTTCATCACCCGGAACATCTCCAGCCGGCTGTCCACCGGGCGGAGCAGCAGGGCGGCGCTGGCGCCGTCGAGGTTGGCGCCCCGGACGCGGGTCGAGTAGTCGGTCAGCATCTGGATGGCGAGGTCCGTCTCGCCCCGGCCGAACGCGGCCTGGGCGTCGGCCTGGATCTTCAGCCCGTCCGACCGCAGCTTCTGGAACGCCACCTTCCGCATCGCCTCGGCCGACCCGGCCAGGCTCTCCGGGCTGCCGGCCTTGCCCGCGTCGGGCTGGATGCGGGCGACGCCCGGCGGGTTCGCGGCGCCCATCGGGCTCGGCGCCCCCATCGGGGCGTCCGGGGTCGCCGGCAACTGGGTGGCGGCGGCGGTCACGACGCCCGCCCCACCGCGGTCGAGTTCGGCCTTGCAGGCGTCGATCAGCGCGGCCCGGCGGGTCTTCGCCTCGGCCGGCAGGAGGTTCGGGTCGATCAGCACCAGCACCCCGAGGGCGTGCCCGTGGTTCTTGTGCTGGACGGCGTCCGCGGCGGCATCGAGTGACCGGGCGGCGGTCCGCTGCTTGGCAGCGTAGACCTCGGCGTCGATCTGGTTGAGCAGCCCGTGCGCCTCCGCCTGGGCGCCGCCGACGTTGTGGGCCTGGAGCGCGATCCGGCGGGCGGCGTCGAAGTCGCCCTGCCGGAAGGCGAGGGTGGCCTGGTCGAGCAGCTGGCGGCCGGTCACCGTGGCGCCGGTCGGGGCCGGGGCCGCGGGGGACATCGGGGCTCCGGCGACGGAGGCGACCCCGGGGGCGACCGGCGCGACCGGGCCGGCCGCGCGGACCAGCGTTTCCGGGCCACCGGCCGGGGCGAGGCCGCCGGGCGGGACGCCGCCGTGGGCGCCGTTCGAGGCCACCCGCAGGGCGGTCTTGGCCTCCTCGATCGGCCGCGGGAACAGGGACAGGGCGGCGGCGATGTCGCCGGCCGCGTCGAGGGCGGCCTCGGCGCGGGCGAAGTCTTTCTGGGCGGTCTTGGCGTTGGCGTCGCGGACGAGCCGGTCGATGGCCGCCGCCCCGCGGGCGTTCAGATCCTGGAGCGCCAGCCCGGGGTTCGGCTCGGTGGCGGAGAACACCGCCCCCATCCGGACGGCCTCGGTCAGCTTGGCGTGGGCGCCGGCGAAGTCGCCGCCGTCGGCCTGCTGCTTGCCTTCGGCCATCAGCCGTTGGGCGGCCGCCTTCTTCGGGTCAGCCGCGACGGCCGGGGCCGCGGGCGCGATCGGCGCGGCGGGGCCACCGACCGGGGCCGCCGGCATGACCGGCCCGGCCGGGGCGCGGGGCGCCGGCGGGGCGGTGGCCACGGCCGGGGTCACGCCGCCGGGAACCTGACCGGTGGCGCCCGCGTTGGTCACGCCGGTCGGGCCGCCCGGGGTGTTCGTCCCGACCGCCGGGCGCACCCCGGCAGTCGCGGCCGGCGCACCCTTGTTCCACGCGTTCGCGGCGGGGGCCGGGGTCGCGGCCGGCACCTTCAGCTTGGACCGGGCCGCCTCGATGTCCTTCACCAGCCGGTCGGGCCGGTCGCCGAGCTCCAGCACCGAGTAGCTCGGGCCGTGCAGCTGGTCGGCCCGGCGGGCGAGCTGGAGCGCCTGGTCCAGGTTGCGGGCGCGCTCGGCGTCGTTCGCGGCGGCGCGGGTGAACAGGGTCTTGGACTGCTTGGTCAGGTTGTCGACCTCGGCGTCCTTCGCGCGGGCCTGACCGGCCTCGATGTCGCGGCGGAGGGAGTTTGGGGTGTCGTCGAACAGCCCCCACTTGCCGGTCGGGTTGCTCGCTTCCGCACGCTGCGCGATGTCGCGGGCGTCGTTGAACCGGCCTTCGCTGAGAGCCTTCCGGCCCTCCTTGAGCATCGCCTTCGGGTCGCCGCCGGGGGCGGTCATCCCCGGACCGGACCGCGGCGGTTGGGCGGAGGCCACGGCCGCGGCCCCCCCGGCCAGCGCCGGGACGAGCAGCAGCCGGGCTGCGAACCGCCTCCAGCCCGACGTCGTTGCCTGGAACACCATGGCCTCCTTCCCCTCCGCGTAGGCCCGCACCGCGGCCCGACCGACGTCCCCCGACGTCGACCCGGACGCCGCCCCGGCCGGGCCGGCCGGGGGCACGGGGCCAGCGGCCCCCGCGTCGAGAGTGTGTGAGAAAGCGGGGGGGCCATAACCAGGGCGCGCGGACGGGTCAAGCGAAAAGCTCAAGTCCGGCCCGAATCTGCGCCCGCGTCGGGGGAGGCTAAGCGAGGAGGGATGGCGCGGCCGCGGGGAGGTGGGGGACCGCACTCGGCGGTCCCGGCCCGCCGCCCGGGGCGTGAGTGGCGGGCGGCGGGCGGGTGCGACGCGTGGCGCCTACTTCGCCCCGACCGTCAGCTTGAACGGGGCGCTCGTGACCGTCACCATCCCGAACCCGTCGCGCTCCTTCGCCCCCTTCGGGACCGGCTGGACGCCGGTCTGGAGCGTCGCCGTCAGCTCGTAGTCGCCGGGGCCGGTCCAGTAGCTGTAGTGCGTCCCCCCCCGGTGGCCGCTCTTGAGCGCCTTCACGGCGAAGGCGTGCGACTTCCCCGCGTCCAGCTTGACCGCCTCGGGGATGCGGAACTCCAGCGTCATGGCGACCGGCGGGTCCACGTTCACCGCCCCCTTCCCGGACAGGTTCAGCGTCAGCACCACCGGGTCGCCCTTCGCCCACACCGCCACCGGCCCGGCGGACGTGTTCTTCAGCTCGACCGTCAGGTCCACCGCCGGCGGGGCCGGGATCTTGGCCCCGAACGGCTTCTTCGGGTCCGGCTTGGCCAGCCCCTCGATCAGCTTCTTGTACGCCTCCGGCGTCAGCGTCCCCGGCTCGAAGGGGTACGCGGCCTTGCCGCTGACCGTAAGTGCCAGCGGCGTGCCCGGCGGCACCGCCTTCCCGCCGGCCTTCGGCTCGTCGGCCGCGCCCGCCCCGGTCACCACCCCGACGGCCGCCACGGCCGCCGCCACCGCCCCGCGAATCCGGCCTGCCATCACAGCCCTCCCACTCGCCACGGGCGAACGCCACGCGGTTCAGACTATCGAGCCGGCCCGGGGGATTGTCACGGGATCGTCACGACCGCCCGCGGCCGGCCGCGGCGGCCCGGGTGTCCCGGCCGGCGACTCTGCTCTATATTGGAGGGTGGCGGGTGGGAGCACCCGCCGCACTTCTTCCCCCCGGGCGGTGACATGGCCGAGTTGCACCACGAATGCGGCGTCGCCGCCCTCTACCGGCTTCCCGGGCCGGTGGACCCCGGCCACCGGGTCTGGGGCGGCGAGCCGGACAAGGTGTCCCGGCTGATGCCGCGGATGCTCCTCGACCTCCAGAACCGCGGCCAGCTCGCCGCCGGGATGAGCACCTACAACCCGGCCCGCGACCAGATGGTGTCGACCTACAAGGAGGTCGGCACCGTCATCGAGGCGTTCAAGATCAACCGCCCGGAGAAGTTCGAGGACGTGATGAAGGAGCACGGCGGGCGGGCGGCCATCGGCCACACCCGCTACGCCACCTGCGGCCCCACCACCCGCCGCTACGCCCAGCCGTTCGAGCGGCGGCACGGGTGCAAGTGGAAGTGGTTCGCCTTCGGGTTCAACGGCCAGCTCACCAACTTCGCCGAGCTGCGCGACCAGCTCCTCAAGAACCACGACTACCACCTGGCCAAGGAGAACGACACCGAGGTCATCATGCACTACATCGCCCACGAGATCCGCGGCGACGACCGCCCGGACCTCGTGGACGTGTTCCGCCGCCTCAGCCGGAAGTTCGACGGGGCGTACAACATCGTCCTGCTGAACGCGATGGGGGATATGGTCGTCCTCCGCGACCCGACCGGGCTGCGGCCGCTGACCTACGCCGTGAACGGCACCATGTTCGGGGCCGCGAGCGAGAGCGTGGCCCTCCAGAACCTCGGGTTCCGCGACATCCAGTCGCTCGCCCCGGGCGAGATGGTCCTCATCCAGGACGGGAAGCTCGCCGTCCACCGGTTCGCCGAGCCGCGGACCCCGAACCACTGCTTCTTCGAGTGGATCTACTTCGCCAACGTGTCCAGCACGCTGGACGACCGGAGCGTGTACCTGAGCCGGGCGCGCCTCGGGCAGGAGTTGGCCAAGCAGGAGCGGGTGCTCGGCCGGGTGCCGCTCGACCCCGACGATACGGTGGTGGTGCCGGTGCCGGACACCGGCAAGGCCGCGGCCGACGCGATGGCGTTCGCGCTGGGCATCCCCTGCGTGGAGGGGCTAATCCGCAACCGGTACATCGGCCGGACGTTCATCGAGGGGGCGAACCGGGCCGACAAGGTCCGGCTGAAGTTCACGCCCCTGCGGGAGGTGATGTCCGGGAAGCGGGTGCTGCTCGTCGAGGACTCGATCGTCCGCAGCACCACCCTCCAGCACCTGCTGAAGCACGTCCGGGAGCAGGGCGGGGCGAGGGAGGTCCACGTCCGGGTGGCGTGCCCGCCCATCCTGGCCCCGTGCTTCTACGGCATCGACATGAGCACGGTGACCCAGCTGTTCGCGCCGAAGTTCATGGCCGGGCTGGTGCCGAGCGTGGCCGAGCAGGACGCGATGGCGCGGGAGCTGGGGGCCGACAGCCTGTTCTACCTGCCGGCCGAGTCGATCGCCCGCTGCATCGGCCTGCCGGCCGACCGGCTGTGCCGGGCTTGCATTACCGGCGAATACCCAACCCCGCCCGGGCAGAAGCTCTACCAGCTGGCGCTCCACAACCACGCCTCCGGGGCGACGCCCTCCGGCCGGACCTACGAGGCTCCGGTCGCCCCGCCGCCCGCGGCGTGCGGCCCGGGGGCCGTGCGGGCATGAGCGCCGCGCACCCGACCCGCCGCGACTTCGTCGCCGGGGCGACGGCCGTCGGGTGCGTAGGTACGGGTGCCGCCGCGGCCGACGACCCGCCCGGGCCGCCGGACCGCCCGTTCCTGACCCCGGCGGCCGACTTCCGCGACGTGTCACGCGGGAACCCGAAGCCGCACACGCTCCGCGGCGCCGCACAGGAAGCCGCCCGGCTCACCCCGGCGACGTGGCGGCTTGAGGTCACCGCCGACCCGTTCGTCGAGGAGCCGCACACGAAGGTGCCGGCCACCCTCTACCGCGGCTTCCACAACAACGACCCGCGGCAGGTCTTCCAGTCGTCGGTGGACTACGCGCACGCGATGGAGACGCCGCCGGGCGAGTTACCGGTCTTCCCGGGGTGCCGGAGGTGTTGGCTCCGTTCCGGACGACGTGCGCCCCCGAGCACCGGGGACATGGCGGGATCGGGGCCGGGTCCGCGGCCGAGTTGCTCATCGGGTCAGAGTAGGACCGTGCCACCGCTCAAGCCTCTACCCTCCTTCGGGTTGACCGTCCGCAGGACCGGCGTCACCCCGGTCTTCCCCGTGGCGAACCGGTTCTTGTAGAGCCAGCCGTCGTCGATCGTGAACGGCGCCACCCCGCGGCAGACCGGGTGGTCCGGGAACGTCTTGAACGTGTGGACCCAGTGGGCCCGCTGGCCGGTCCCCTTCTCCCACGCCCCGCCGGCCCACGCCCGCGCCCGGTCGCCGAAGTCCTTCGGGTCGTCGGCGACTTGGTGCAGCTGAACGAGCCCGACGCCGGCGTCGACCAGCTTCTGCACCTCGGCCGCGCGGTTCCCCTGGAGGGCCGCGTGCTTGTCCCCGCCGTCCACGAACAGGACGACGACCTTCGCGCCGGCGAGGGTCTCGGCCTTCGTGGGCCAGTCGGCGGCGATGACCGGGGCGACGCCGGGGGGCTGCTTGAGCAGGTCGGCGAGCACCGCACACCCGGCGAGGTAGTCGTGTTCCCCGGCCTTGAGGTAATTCGACCCGCCGACGAGGACGACCTTCGCCGCCCCGGGGTCGGTCGGCTGTTGTTCGAGCTTGTACCCGGCCGGCAGCGGCGGGTCGGCGGCCGGGGCGGGGAGGGCGAGTGCCAGCGCAGCCAGGACCGGGAGAGGACGCATCGAGACCCTTGTTCAGAGTTCAGAGTTCAGAGTCCTCCAGTGCGGCCTATGGTCCCCGACTCTGAACTCTGAACTCTGAACTCGAAACTACTTCGCCCCCAGCCAGCGGACGCAGAACGCGACCGCGGCGGCGTGGTGCTCGGACGTCACTTGATGGGCCACCCCGTCGGCGACGCGGGCGTCGAACTTCTCGGCCGCCCCGGCCCGGGCGTAGGCGTCGCGCCCCGCGGCAATGGCGAGGCGGGCGCCCTCGACGGGGCAGTTCGGGTCGTCGGCCCCGTTGGCGACGAACAGCGGCCGGGGGGCGAACAGCGGGATCAGGTTAGGGCAGTCGAAGTCGGAGGTGATGCCGGGGATCACCTTCCCCCACAGTTCGCGGCACACGCGCCGGTTCACGCCCGGCTCGCCGAGATCCTTCGCGGCCGCCTCGTGCGTCGCCTGGATGGTCCGCGCCCGGCCCTGCCAGCGGTCGTTCTCCAGGCTCCAGCGGAAGCTCTGCACCCCGATCAGCGGGGCGGCCACCGCCACGCGGTCGTCCACCGACGCGGCCAGCCACGTCTGGATGCCGCCCATGCTGATCCCGAGCATGCCGACACGCCGGGGGTCGATCCCGGGGGTGTCCTGAAGCACGTCGAGAAGCCGCCACAGATCCCAGACGGTGTCGTAGTAGAAGGGGTGTTCCATCGGCGCTCCGGCCGGCGTCTTCCACGCTTTCGTGATGGCCGCGACGTAGGCGGCAGACCCGGGCGGCCCGCCGCTCCGGCCGCCGTGGTAGCGAGCGTCGATGGCGATGCCGACGACCCCCTTCGCGGCGAACTCGGCCAGCCAGGAGGCGACGCCCTCCTTGCTCCCGCCGGTGCCGTGGAGGACGATCACTGCCGGCAGCCGGCCCGTCGCCCCGGCTGGGCGGACGGTCAGCACCGGGACGCGCTCGACGGCGCCGTCCGCCTTCTTCTCGCTGGCGAACGACCAGCGGCGGTACGCGAGCCCGTTCCGGGTTTCGGCGGGCGCATCGTCGCGGACGTCGGCCGGGACGCGGGGCCGGTCGAGGAGCTTGAGGAACGCCGCCTTCGCGGCGGGCGGGGCGAGCGGCGGGCGGTCCTGGGCGGGGAGGAGTGGGGCGAGGAGCGCGACGGCGGCGAGCGGGAGGAGGCGGTTCATGGCGCGAGGCTACCCCGTGAGGACGGCCGGGTCAACCACCAGGAAGAGGAGTTCCCCGACGCCGAAGGAGGCGAGGTTGGCGACGACGACGGCGGCGAGGTCGCGGGCGGTGGCCCGGCGGTCGGGCGGGAACGGGCGGACGAACGCGACCCAGAACAGGACGCACTCGGCAGCCGGGGCGAACGTCTCGGCAGCGACGAGGTAGGCGGTGCGATCCGCAAACACAGCTGGGAGGACGAGCCAAACGACGGGGTAGGTGCAGGCGGTCAGCCACGCCCCGGCGAACAACTTGGCCCGGACCGGGTGCCGGCGGGACAGCCCGACCAGGAGGACGGTCGTTTCGACGGCGACCGTGAGGGCGCAGCCGGCGAGCATCAGGAGCAAGAACGACCCACCGAACACGCCCCGCCTCCGCCAGGGAAGTCGATTCTCCCACTACGGCGTGGCGAGCAGGTCGTCCCACCCGCTCGCGGCGAGGAGTCGCTTCGTCATCCGCTCCAACCGGGCCGGGTCGGCGACGACTCGGAGGGCCGATCCGGCGGGCGCCGGCGCCGGGCCGAACCGCTGCTCGCCCAGCAGCAGCAGCACACTTCGGGCTCCTTCGACCTTCCCGGCCGCGATCCCCTCGGCCTTCCCGGCCGCGATCCCCTCGGCCTTCCCGGCCGCAATCCCCTCGGCCTTCCCCAGGCCGAGGATCTCTTGGTACAGAGGCGAGTCCTCCATCACGCTACGCCCGCCCATGACCAGCCTCCGGAAGTCGGCGGCATCGTACCGCAGCGCGCCGAGTATGGACGTGTACAGGAGCAAGTCTTTCTCCACGTTAGCCGGGAGGGCGTCTGCCTGCAACCGGGCGTGGAAACGGGCCACGGCGGCGGGGAGGTCGGCCGCGGCCTCGTTCGTCAGCAGCGCGAGCGGGATCAGCCCCGGCCCGGCGCTCAGGAGCGGTTCGAGCGGCTCCTGCCACAGCCGGACGACGGCGTACCGGAACGTCAGGTACACGGCGCCCGCCGCGTCCGGGAGGTCGAGCCGGCCCGTCAGGTCGGTTGCGGTCGCCTTCGGACGGAGCATCACCACGACCGACTGCACCGGCAGCCCGGTGGTCTTCCGGGCCGCGACGTTGTACCGCAGCAAGTCCTCCGGGATGCCGAGCCGGCCACCCGACTCCAGTTCCAGGTGGAGCGCGAACGGGACCGGGCCGTTGATGCGGAACAGGCGGTCGGCCTGGCGGGTGGTCGACAGGTCGGTGTCGAGCGGCTCGGCCGGACCGCCCGGGAGCCCGAGCCTGGCGGACAGGTAGGCGGCCCAGTCGGCCAGGTGGGCGTCGATCAGGGCGTTCAGGTCGGCGTCGAACGGCTTGGTCACGGGCGGCCCCCGGGGTCGGGTCGGCCGTCAGTGTACCCGGGTAACAGGTCGCCCGCCCCCTTGCCCGGCCCGCCGGCGCTTCCCATCCTGACACCGTAGGTGTCCCTCCCCCGGCCCGGCCGGGACCGGCCGCCGCGGAGGTCGCGTTGCTCCCCGCTCTGTTCGCGGCCACCCTGTTCGTCGGGGCCGCTCTGCTCTTCCTGGTCCAGCCGCTCGCCGGCAAGCTCCTCCTCCCGCTGGTCGGCGGCACCCCCGGGGTGTGGAACGCCTGCATGGTGTTCTTCCAGGTGCTGCTCCTCGGCGGCTACCTGTACGCCCACCGGTCGGTCACCCGGCTCGGCGTCCGCCGGCAGGCCGGCCTCCACCTCGGGTTACTGCTCATCGTGCTGCTGGCGTTCCAGGTGGCGGTCTCGACCGGCGGGTCGCCGGTGCCGGTGTTCGCGTCCCTCGTCCCCGACGACGCCGACTACCCGACCGCCGGCGTGGTGGCGCTGCTCGCCACCGCCGTGGGGGTGCCGTTCTTCGTCCTGGCGACCACGTCGCCGCTGCTCCAGCGTTGGTTCGCGGCCACCGGCCACCGGACCGCCCACGACCCGTACTTCCTCTACGCCGCCAGCAACGCCGGCAGCCTCCTCGGGCTGCTCGCCTACCCCCTGCTGATCGAGCCGCGGGTGTCCGTCGCCGACCAGCGCTGGGGCTGGGCGGTGGGCGTGGGCGCGTACCTCGGCCTCGTGGCGGTGTGCGCCCTAGTGGTGGTCCGGGCACGGGGGGGGAGTGAGGAGGGGGGAGTGGGAAGGGTCGAAGCGGAGCCCGCCTCGGCCGGTCCGGAACTTCCACCTCCTCACTCCCCCCTCCGCCCCCTGCGCTGGGTCGCCCTCGCCGCCCTGCCGTCCAGCCTACTCCTCGGGGTGACCACGCACGTCTCCACCGACCTCGCCCCCGTCCCGCTCCTGTGGGTGGTGCCGCTGGCGCTGTACCTCGTCAGCTTCATCCTGGTGTTCGCCCGCTGGCCGGACCGCGTCCACGCCGCCGCCGGCCGGGTCACGCCGATGCTGGTGCTGTTCGTCGTCATCAGCCTGCTGACGAACGCCGCCGAGCCGCTGGGGCTGGTCGCCGGGCTGCACTTGGCGGCGTTCTTCGGGGTGTGCCTCGTCTGCCACGGGGAGCTGGCGAAGGACCGGCCGCCGGCCCGCGAGCTCACCCGCTTCTACTTCTGGATGTCGCTCGGGGGCGTGGTCGGGGGGATGTTCAACGCCCTGATCGCGCCGGTCCTGTTCCACCGGGTCGGGATGGCCGAGTACCCGCTCGTGCTGGTGCTGACGGCGCTCGTGCGGCCCGGGATGAGCCGCGACGCGGGGCCGGTGCTGAGGCTCGGGGACATAGCCCTCGTCGGCGGGCTGCTGGCGGCGGCGGTAGGGCTGGTGGTGTTCGTCCCCCAGCTGGTGGGCCTCCCGACCGAGTTGGACTCGCCGGACGCGCTGGTCGCCCGTCTGACTCGGGGCGGGCTGATGTTCGGGCTCCCGGCCGCGGCGGCGTTCGCACTCGTCCGCCGGCCGGCCCGGTACGCCCTGGCGCTGGCCGCACTGCTCGCCGCGGGCGCCCTCGACGCCGGCCAGCTGGGCCACACCCTGCACATGGAGCGAAACTTCTTCGGCGTGGTGCGTGTCACCCGCTCGCCGGACGGGGGGTTCATCCGGCTCGTCCACGGCACCACGCTCCACGGCCAGCAGCGGACGGACGAGCCCGGCCCGCCCCGGCCGATGACGTACTACCACGAGAAGGGGCCGGTCGGCCACCTGTTTCGCACCCTGCCGGCCGAGAAGGTGAGGCGCGTGGCCGTGGTCGGCCTCGGCACCGGGGCGGTGGCCGCCTACGCGAAGCCCGGGCAGGACTGGACCTTCTACGAGATCGACCCGGCGGTGAAGCGGATCGCCGAAGACCCGGCCTACTTCCGCTTCCTCGCCAGCTGTCGGGCGGCGCGGTGCGACGTGGTCCTCGGCGACGCCCGGCGGATGCTGGCCCGCGCCCCGGACGGGGCGTTCGACGTGATCCTGCTCGACGCCTTCAGCTCGGACGCAATCCCCGTCCACCTCCTCACCCGCGAGGCGCTGGCACTGTATGTGCGGAAGCTGGCGCCGGGCGGGGTGCTGGCGATGCACGTGTCGAACGTCCACCTCGACCTGCCGCCGCTGGTCGACCGGCTGGCGGCCGACCACGACCCGCCGCTGGCCGTCCGCTACTGGAACGACTACCCGACCGAGTCCGAGAAGGCGGACGGGAAGACGGCGTCGCAGTGGATGGTGCTGGCCCGGGCGACGGCCGACTTGGGGGTAATGGGCCGCGGCCCGCACTGGCAGCCGGTCCACGCCCGCCGCCCCGGCCCGGTCTGGCGGGACGACTTCGCCAACATCCTCGCCGTCTGGAAGCGTGAGGACGAGGACAACTGATACCAAGTTGCGTTGATCCGTAATCACCCGAGCGCGACCGCCCAGTGGAACCCGACCGCCCCCTTCACCGTCGCTAGGTTCTCGGCCAGCCACCCGCACCGCTTCTCCAACGGGGCGATCAGGGCG